>MDTA01001527.1_pt1 | contig 18081 bp, 16 predicted proteins | sample 811151 | NCBI WGS metagenome assembly MDTA01 (sample SAMN05326648, study PRJNA326480) | marine metagenome | isolation source: seawater | place: Indian Ocean: South | collected 2010
CTCTTTTCACGATAAGGCATTCCGGCCCTCTCCCTGCTAAGATGCCTCCGTGAAGGTTTTCTCCACTCATTATTTTACTCGCAGATACGATGTAGTTCGGGTGTTTGCCGATTGTGATGACCTCATCCTCGTTGAAAATTGCTATGTCGACCTTTCTGAGTGCGACCGACAGTCCGGGAAAATCCTTTTCTATCCAAAGTTGAAACGTGTCCAGAGCCGTGACGAGCGATCCCTGATTTGCATCCAGAACAAGATTCTGGGATTCCGGACTTGCGCTTGAGCAAAAAAGAATCTGTGGATTTTTCCAAGACGTGGGTAGAACCGGGACCAGATCACTAAGAGCATTTACTTCCGTGGATATCGTAACTGCATGATCCATTGATCCATCATATTTACCCGACCATCGGAAAGTGGGTTTCTCAGATTTTTGCATCCCGTCTAATCTTAAGCCTGCCCGTATGAGTTTTTCTTCGGAATCGGAATCGAAATCACTACCTACAATCGACACGATTCCGACAGACAGTTTTTCTTGACCCATGTCTCTTGCGTGAAATGCCGCGGATAGTCCCGAATAGACTGCGGATCCCCCCAAGACTCCACTAGTGCGTCCGGATGGGGACTGAATATCATCATACCCCATGCTACCGATTATCACGAGTTCCATCGTCTCACCCAAAATTATGATCATCAAGATATGATATCGTTATGTCTCTGTTGATAAAATCCGGCTCTTTCAAAATTTTCCTGTGTAGAGGTATCAGCGTCTCAACGCCGTCCAATACAGTCTCTCTGAGGGCTGCATCAAGTCTAGATATAGCCTCTCCTCTATCCCTCCCATGCGCTATTATCTTGGCTAGAAGTGAGTCAAAATCCCTTGGCATTGTGTAACCAGAACAAGCATGTGAGTCGACCCTCAGGCCGGGACCTGAGGGGAGTATGCATTCCCATAACCTACCAGGTGCTGGGGTGAAATCGCCTGGCCTTTCTGCGTTGATACGTGCTTGGATAGCGTGACCTCTCAGCACTATGTCTTCCTGAGTGAGGGGCAGGGATTCGCCTGCCGCCACGCGGATGCCAAGTGATACGAGATCGAAACCGGTCAGAACCTCTGTTACCGTGTGTTCGACTTGGACCCTTGGATTCACCTCCAAAAAGTAGAATTCTCCATCAGAGTCCCTTAAGAATTCGAAAGTCGCGAGTCCAGAATAGCCCACGGACTTCGCTCCCTCGACCACTTTCTTACCCATCTCCGACCTATCTTTTGAATTCAACCACGGACCCTCCTCCAAGATTTTCTGATGTCTCCTTTGAATGGAGCAAAACCTCTCACCAAAATGAACCGCATCTTTGCCATCTCCGAGAACTTGAAATTCAATATGCTGGGCATTTTGGATATACTTCTCCACAAATATCCTGTCATCCCCAAATGCAGACCTCGCCCGACTTGAACAAAGACGGAAAGCGGAATCAAATTCGTCTCTGGAATTTACGACCTGCATCCCTATGCCTCCGCCTCCAGCTGCGGCTTTGATGATTACAGGATAGCCAATGTCCTCAGCGATCAAAGACGCCTCAGCAGCATCGTGAATCGGATGATCGGAGCCCCCTGCCACTGGTAGACCTGCCGCGACCATTGCTGAACGGGCCTGTATTTTGTCACCTAGCAACTCCAGTACATCTGCAGAAGGGCCAATAAAAGTGATGCCTTCCTCTTTGAGCCTCCTTGCAAGTAGCGGGTTTTCGGCTAAAAACCCGTAACCGGGGTGGACCGCATCGGCATCGATTTCTTTTGCTGCGCTCACCACGGCCTCAACATCCAAGTAACTCAACAATGGATCATCCCTGTATACCGGGATGGCGAGGTCAGACATTCTGACCGGCAGGCTAGATCTGTCTTCTCTTCCATATATGATCGCGGCTTCAATACCAAGAGTTCGGAGAGATCTGATTATCCTGAGTGCTATTTCTCCGCGGTTGGCTATGAGGACTCTGGTGAACCCCATCGTCCGGGGCGGAGAGTAGTCAACGTTTGAGTTCATCTGATCTGGCGGTGTGTCAATACACATCTCTTAAGTATCTCTTTTCAGACTTCATCATCCTGTTTTCTACATAATCATGAGCTTCTTCATCAGACATGTTGCCATGTTCGGAGCATATGGATATCAGTGTCTTATGTACGTCTTTGGCCATCCTGGATTTGTCTCCGCACACGTAGAAATATGCACCTCCTTCTATCCACTTCCATATCTCTTCCCCGTTTTTATTCATTAAGTGTTGGACATACACCTTCTCTTTCCCGTCTCTGGACCACGCCAGGTCGTGCTTCGTAAGAACGCCGCGGGCTTTCCAGTCATCCATTTCTTCTTTGTAGTAGTATTCACCTTCCTCTGTCCAATCGCCAAAGAATAACCAGTTTCTTCCTGTGGCGCCCTCGATGTCACGTTGCTGAAGATAGGCCCGGAAGGGTGCAATTCCTGTACCTGGGCCGACCATGATTATGTCTGTTGATCTATCCTCAGGCAGTATGAATGATCGAGTAGGTGACATAAAAATACCAATTTCAGAATCACCCACGTCGCACCTGTCTGCGAGGAACCCTGTCGCAAGGCCAGTCCTGTCTCTATCATGATGGTTGTATCTAACGATTCCAACTGTGAGGTGAACTGTGCCTGGCTCGTGATCAGGGCTACTTGCTATGGAGTACAATCTTGGTTTTAGCCGATCCATCCCATCAACAAGTTGCTGAGGAGTGGAAACTACGTGGCCGAAGTCATTCATAGCGTCGATGTAATCTCGGCTCCAAATGTAATCCTCCAATTTTGAGTCATCCTGATCCAAGTCGTTCCACAGATCAACCGAGGGGTCTGTCGCTGAGCCGATTTCACTGTAATCTATCGGGATATCGTCTTCAACGCCCGTTCCTTCCCACTCAAAGAGTACAGTTCCATCACTGGTCGAGGACCTTGTCCTAGATACTATTCGGATAGAAATCTCTTCCGGAGTACTGAGGAGCTCACCCAGCCCACGAACCCATTTTTTCGACAGTCTGTGTATTTCGAAGGCCGAAGTCAAGGCTTGCCTCAATTCCATTTCCCCCATGTGAGTTTCAACAACCTCTGATCCGTCAAATCCGGAGGCTGTCAACAAATCTTCCACCAAGTCGGGAGGTGCAACTGGGATAACCCCTAACGCATCGCCGGCTTTGTACTCTAACCCGGAAGATCCTAGATTGAATACTATGTGTCTTGTTTCTTTACCAGATCCTTCTCCATTGAGGACATAATTTTGATCTAAGTGAGAAGTGTAGGGGTTTTTTGCCGACCATTGGGACTTTTCACTCTTTTTTAGAGGAGGTGCCTCAGGGTTAACAACGACGATTTCCTGCTGGTTTTCCTCAGGTGGCGTTGTTTCTACCAATACGTCCTCGATCGCTGCCATTTTCGGGATCACTGCGGCCATCCATAATCCGGCGGGTTCCTCAAAATCTACGTCACAGTCTACTCTTTCATGAACGCGAATTGCTCCTTTCGACTGGAACCACCTATCCCACTCTTTACCAGACTCGCAAAACAAGTCATAGGAGGTGTCACCAAGTGCAAGTACCGAGAAATTGACACCGTCCAGGTTCTCGATAGCGCCGCTATTTGCTGCTTCCCAGAGATCTTCGGCATTGTCCGGCTGTTCCCCATCTCCCCAAGTACTACAGCATACAAGCACTCTTTGTTGAGTGAGTAATTCAGTCACCTCAATCTCATCCATTGCCTTGACTGTTGGTTTTAATCCACTCTGAGAGGACATTTTACCAGCTTGAATCGCAAGTTCCTCGGAGTTGCCGGATTGTGAACCGTAGAGTATTAGAATGGATCTTGGCTCTGCCATGTTGTTACCCATATATGGCACCAAAGACTCACTTATCAATCAATGGAATCGTCGTCTCATTTGTGTTTCATATTCGTGGCCAAGTAAACTTATTTTTAGCTAGAATTGATCTTTGAAAAGTGATTTTGTCTCGATCATCGAAGTTGTCAAGTTCTAGACCCCACAGGGTGCTACGTGGCTCGTATCGACTTCATTGGTACAGGTAATGCGTTTGCACCTTCCGGGAGGTTGCACGCATGTATTTGCATCGACAGGAAAATACTGGTTGATCTGCCCCCCACAATAATCCCGCAGCTCAGGAGAGTGGGACTTGATGCCTCAAGCATCGATCATGTGTTGATAACCCATTGGCACGGAGACCATACATTCGGATCCCCTTTCTTTTTTCTGGATCGTAAATACCTGTCTAAAAAAGTGCAAAAGGAACCACTGGAAGTACACCTCAGACCCGGGGGTGAGGACCTGTTAACCAGCCTAAGCACTGGTGCTTATCCCAAAAGTCTTGACGGATTCTTGAGTCAGGAAGTGCGTTGGAACTTTGAGGAATCAGCCATTTTAGAAGGAACGGATTGGGCATTTGATCGATTCCCAGTCAAACACACTCCTGAAACCGACCCCCACGGTTATCTTCTACTCCACAAAAGTGGGTTCAATTTTCTTCACTGCGGCGATTCCGGTCCTTGTGACGGGATAGAGTCTCTTGCAGAAATTGCAGATGTGATTTTACTCGAAATGGGTGTGCCCGACATTGGAAGTTTTCCATATCATCACACTCCTTCGGATGTGATAGCATTCCAAGGTAGGCATCCTGGAAAAACTGTGTTGGTGACTCATAATTATTCCTCAGCGAACGGAATCGATACTGGTTTCCAAAGGCCAGAATTACCTCCTCCAATTATTCAACTCGAGGACGGAGATAGTCTGGTTGTCAGTGATGATGGAACTTTCACTCTGGTTCAATCAGAAGGTCGCCCGTAGTGCAATTCGCTTCTCGGCTGTTCTTTGAACATCATCATGTGCAGTCCAAAAATTTGTTAAAAAAATGCCCGGAATACTATCAATTCCCGACTTTGTTATAAGAGATGAGCACCATTGAAAATCGCCGATTGTCGGTGTACTTTTAGGCGACGTTTATTATCCATAAGTTCGTCGCTCGAGTCCTGCGCATTTGGGCCGACCGGTCCTTGCCGAGATTGCATCTGTTTGGAGATAAGAGGGAACAAAAATGAGAGAGAATATATTCGACTCGCTCATTGAAACCAATTCACTCTTTGTCGACCGTCAAGCATTTGAACATGGCTTTGAGCCGAATGAACTACCTCATCGAGAGAAAGAAATCAGAAGCTTGGGTGAGAACTTGGTGGAGGCACTGAGGGGTCACATCCCCTCCAATATGCTCCTCTATGGCGTTCCCGGCTCCGGAAAAACGATTGTCACGAAGACCGTTCTGAAACAACTCAAAAGCAAAGGTAGGGCAAATGGGACATCCGTCAAAGCATACACCATAAATTGCCGAACTGTTGACACCAAGTATCGTGTTATTCAAGGACTTGCCAACCAACTTGAGGTTTCCGGGGACCCTAAAATTCCATTTACAGGATGGCCGACTGACAGGGTGCTTGAAGAATATCGGAGAAGAATGGAGCGTAGAGGCGGTATGCACGTGATAGTCCTTGACGAAATAGATCATTTGGTGTCCAAGGTCGGAGACTCAATAATTTACAGCCTCACCAATCTAAACCTCGACTTGGATGCTGCCAGATGCTGTATCATCGGAATCAGCAACGATTTAAACTTCACAAAAATGCTTACGCCACAGGTCGCTTCTAGGCTAGCTCAGATTGATCTGGTATTCCATCCCTATGGCGCCAATGAAATCAACGACATCCTGGAAGAGCGCGTGAAAAGAGGAATAAGGGAAGGAGCCCTTGACAATCGAGTGATTGGTCTATGTTCAGCGCTCGCCGCGCAGGAACACGGAGATGCAAGAAGAGCTCTCGACCTGCTTAGAATCGCTGTGAAGAAAGCTCAGCAGATGGGGCATGAGATCGTTGACAACGGACATGTAAGACTGGCTCAGAGCCAGTTAGAACATGACCAACTCACACCGGTTCTGAGAACGCTTCCCCTCCAACAGAAGATTCTCCTCTTCTCGATTTGCATGAACGAGGACAACGGGCTCAGAAATATATCTACAGGGGAGATCTACCGCACCTATTCTGAGGTATGCCACAGAATAATGGTCGAACCGCTGACCCCAAGAAGAATATCATCTCTACTCAATGAGTTGGACGGTCTTGGAATTATCATCGCAAGAAACGTCAGTAAAGGACGTGGTGGGAGGAGCAAACAGATCAACTCAGCAATTCCTGAGTCATTGGACGCGATGTCAGAAATGAGGGATTCGGAGCCACTCATTCAAGAAGCATCGAAAGGCAAGTATCGTCTTCAAAGGCCCCTCTGATATTTTCTGAATGCCGGTAACGGTTAAACAGAGGCCTTAGGTGGCGGCGTTCATGACGCAGAACTCTTGGAGAGAGGAGATCACAAAATCTAGTCGATTTCTTTCGATTATTGGATTCTGCATCGGTGTCTGGTTGGCGCTAGTCTCCATCGTTAACATACTTGTGGGCGCTTTCGCTCCTGGCCAGAAAATTGAATGGATAGGTTTCTTTGACGGGTCTACCCTGACTGAAGCCTACTCCAATCACAATTCTGTGAGTGTTGGCAGTGGTGACATGGTTGCAATCGCTCTGGCAATTGCCCTCATCTTCGTAGGGGCAAGGGGCCTTGAAGCAACTACAGGAACCAAGGCATTCCTCAAATCTATCGCCGAAAGGCCTGGAAGAATGGTTAGTACGACTGAGAACATCAATGCTCTGATTTCCAATTGGTTAATTGTCGGAGGAGCCCTGCTATACCTCGGTTGGTCTGTAGTTTACACAACTTGGGTCGATCCAGGGATCTACTCGGTGTGTATTGTCTTGATTGCCAGTGGTGCAGGGTTAGAAGCTATAAGTGAAGGCTAGGATCGTCCTCAAAATCAGGAGATTTTACACGGCTTTCATCGCATTTAGTATCCTTCTACAATTGTCCTTTGTGTCAAGATCCACGACTTGAGTGACAACGCCTTCTCCAGGTTGTCCATAAATTACCATTGAACCAAGAGGCGACAGGAGGTGTATTGGTATCGGTGCAAGATCCTCTTCTCCATTCACACGAATTAACACAGAGGCACCATTTATTGACAATTCCACTGCCTTTTTACAAGATTGAAACAGATCAGACGACACTTCTCCGGCCAAATTTTCCGCAGACAAAACTCTGTCAAAAATGGAGTCTTTAATCTCGCTTGTTCTGGCCCAAGGGCTTCTCTTGGTCATCCCGTCTATGATTGCGATGGAAGGAATGATGCCCAGTTCTACTAAACCCCATGTTGTTACATCCCCCACTGCAATTATCTTTTGATGACCTTGTGCTTCCTTTAATGCTTTTTTTAGCGCTATCGAAGGGTCACTTTCAGTACCGGAGAACAACTTCCCAAAGGGTTTCTTCAACATAAGTTGAACGTCATCAGTAATTTTCCATGTGGTATAGATTGTTTTCTCGGGAACATATGCAACCCCTGATCGATCCATTTCTCCCTTTCGAATTCTTGAACTTGACAGGATGGTTCCGCTTCCAGAAATAATATGGTCAATCTCGACCACATTCAGAGGAATTAACCCATTCTTTGATCTGATTTTATTGATCTCATCGCACCCATCTCTGGTCTCGGAAGTACAGAAGATTACATCCGCATCCGTATGATTGCCTGCGGGACCGATGTCGTCGTTCAGAATACCAAAGAACACCCTATCCAAAGAATCGTCTCCAATGCTGGACTGTATCTCGGATCTTCTTCGTTCCAACGGCCAGCACATTGGATCTTTGGAGGCTGCTACTGAATCGTGTGTTATCCAAATCTCAAGGTATTGGCATTTTTTCAACGCTTGATCGATCAAATATGCATGACCATCATGAAAACGGTCGAAGGTTCCACCCAGCAGGCCCCATCGGAACATGTGTAATGAGACGAGGCTTGGGACTTGAGGACTGCGGATTTGTGCCCCGAGGTGTAACGGGCACCATCATTGCGGTAGCTTCGGGCCCTGACCCACCCCGGGACGTCTGTAGGAGAGTGGGGTTGTCCCATGAATCATTCCGTAGTCATCTGGGGACCCATCACCCTCCATCCGTACGATTGCTCCGATGATCATCCCAATGGTCACATCGGTCTTCGTCGTCCGGTTACCCAGTACGTGGTACCGTGTTTCATTCTGGTCCTCCGGCGTGGGGGCATCGTCAACACGGTGTTGCCGCATGGGTGTTCTTCGGAGATGGAGTCAAGATATCAATTCATGGCCTCAGGCCAAGTCATTTTCATTAACGGAATAACCACTCCTTCCCATCAATAGCCTCGCAGTGATTAATGGATCTCCATCGTGTACGTCCATATGGGCCATATCTGGCCAATTTTCCCTAGGGTGCGCCAACCAACCAATCATAGGATGACTTCTTCCTACTGACGGAGGAGTGTTATTCATCGAGCTTCTGAGAGATGCCACCAAGTCAAATATGCCCGCCAAACTCGGTTCCTCCAGTATCTCTAAACCTGGACCAGAACTGATGCTATCTTCGATTCTTCGGAGCAGATCTTTTTCCACACCAGGATGTTGTAATGCCTCACATCCTGGAACATAATGTACCTCACCTCTCGGCCTGAGTATCAAACCCGCCCAGGGAACAGAACAGACATCTGCATTACTCCACCACTGGTCCATCCTCAACATTGTCAACAATATTTGCTCGGACAGGGGAGCGAACCACTCTAATGGGAGGTGTCTGGAAATCAGAACAGAAAGAGGAGGTGTGAGCCTACCTTTGCCAGCGACGACTCTACAGAACCTGGACCAGATGTGTATGTCTGAATTGATGTTGGCAGCAGCCGAAGTATGCACCTTCTCGAGGAATTCCTCCAGGTCCTTTTTTTCGATTATTTTGCAAGCTCCGGATAATGCCTCAATGGACGTTATTGGCAAGTTTTGCAACCAACTGGGGATTGCCCAGGTCAGCAGGTCAGGAATCATTTCAGAGGGAATGTCTGATGCAGATGCCAAGAGCCTACTGGCTATCCATGCTGCACCTTTTGAGGCCATTTCAGGCGATGTCATGGGTCGGACTTCAAAAGCGAAGTTTGGATTTGACTTCACCATGTTTGAAAATTTCATCGAGAAATCCCTATACCTATCTACATCTGAGTTTTCGATAAATTCGTAGAGTTGGGGTGTTGGGATATCTTCGATTTCCAGAAGATGCATCCATTTACCGTCTATTCTCCCTTTGATGCGTTTCCACCTCTTCCACCTGTATTTCCTTGGAGTGGCTATCAACGCTGCAATTGGGTGTTCAGATTCTACAATGTTTGCCCATTCCTCGTCCTGTTCGTGTTTTTCATTGAGTGCCAATTGTATGATGTGGTTTGACGCCTCATCCTCTGAGAGTTTTACAGGCATCCAATCGTGAGGATTGACATCAAACTGAGGGGAATTCATCATTGCGACATTAAGTTTGCCTGATTGAATACTCAACCGGGTGCCAATACCGCTGGGATCTGTGTATCTTGCCCATGGTAGTGGTCGGGATGGGTCCGAACTAAGTCTTGCTATTCCAGCAACTTCGAAAGAAGATTTTACAAAAACTATCCCCTTATCCACACTTCTCATGAATTCCTTGAACACATATTCTGGTATATCCTCACTTATTTCAACGGCGACCGGAACCTCGACATTCATTTCCATAACCCATTCAATCAGGGCCCGCCTCGCCCTCAAACCAAGGTCCTTCATACTAATATTCTCAGATGAGGGTTCCTTTTCCTCAAATTGGGTGTTCCCCCAGTCAGTCCGGAACCTTCTCAAAGTTTCTTCTGGGACCCTTGATCTCCTTCTGAGGGATATTCTGTCTTTGAGTGCCTGTGATCTCCTTCTTAGCTCAGATGATCGGGTTCGAGGGTGGGCGAGTTTGATCCAATAATCCAGTACATCTTCAGGTATGCTCGAGGGGGTGTCTTTCCCGTCGTACATACTCGATATAGTCAGATAGCCGTCTGGAATGATCCTGGTAATGAGTGTCTGCCCTGTTCGACCTTCGATATCAATCACCAGCAAATCAGGGGCATAAACTGGGCTAACATCTGGGTGGAGAGTTCCCAACCTCAGGTTAAAACCTGGTTGGGGTGTGAAAGGATGTTTGGCAAGATCGAATCTAGGAGAAAACCAGGTCCCGGGGGCTACGGAAATTGGTCTATTTTCGCCAATGATTCGAGCATGGAACACATACACAGGTCGATCACCTTCAGAGAATGATTCTATCGCATTGGGATTAGTCGGTATTTCAGGCGTTCCGACCATTTTTTTGGAGTAAGGGTTGATCCAGTGGCTATTGTTGCCCTGGACCTCCGCCAGCATCCACTGGACCCCATAGTTTCCATTGGAACCTGTCTGATCCAGTGGCCTATCCGGGATGGCTATTGTTGATTGGTTATAATGGGTAGTTGATGCAAGGATTAAGTTGTTATTGTCGCGTGAAATTAGGCATACTTCATTTTTCCCGGGAGGTATCGGGATGCAAGACTGAGTCCTATGTAGGATGTCATTCAATACTTCTTCGCGCCCATCGATAGTCAGGAATATGGATGCACCTCTCGTGCCGGCTGCACTGGCACTTTGCACCATTCCATCTGCTCTTAATTTCCTTATTTCAGCAGAAACATGGGGCATTCTTAACCCGGTTTTTCTGGAAATTTCAGAAACGGTGAGGTCTGATCTGGACAGGGCAAAAAGAACCCGCCTTCTGTGCAGTCCTCTAATTCCCCGCGGCGATTTTCCAGCAGTTGTTTTTGATGTATTATCCAAGTATGACACCCTCTGTCAATTTTTACGGTCCTATCCAACAAATAGTTGTATTAAAAAGTTTTTTTTGTTATATTTTGTTACATATTTCCACTCGAAATATCAATAAATCATGTCACAGATTATATTTGAGGTGTCTATTGCCGGTAAATCTGAAACTTCATGTAACGAAAAAACGATCTCAATTGAGAAGCGTTATATTAGAGTCAATAGTCCTGAAGCACAACGCTGACGAGGACGAGTGCCGGTAACTGCTTTCTGAGTTTATATCATCACTTTTCAGTTGATGCGTTACACGCGGAGGTGGAAAGCAATGAGAACAACAAGACTCAGAGAGAAAATAAAGAAATTCCTGAACGAAAGAGGACAAGCAAATACAACTGAGATTCTCGAACACGTGAACTCTACAATGCGTCACGGGACAACTCCCCAACAACTTGGGAATGTACTGTCGAAGGACAAAGACATCCGAAAGATCGCAACCACCAAGCGAGGAGGAGCCCTTTCAGGCAGGTATGAAATCTGTGTTTGGACTCTCAGAGAAGATGAACACCCAAATGGATTTGAAGCCTGATATTTTCACTCCTCTTGACTTTCTTCCCACTGCCCCGTAGATGCCAGGCCATTCATCCTGCTTCTGTGATAGAGCTTTGATTGCGCCTCTTTGACTTGGGATTTTGACCAGTGACCCAGGGCATCTGCCAATAGTGCCCTGCCGTATGAGAAAGTCAAAGGCCAGGGTGAGTTAGCCGATAGTTGGTTTATCCGATTTAGGTGAAGTGTCGCATCAAAATCTGATTGTCCACCTGAAAGGAATGCTATGCCGGCAACATCACTGGGAACATTTTCATTCAATACTGTCGATGTAGCTCTCGCGACCTCCTCGGCCGATGAGGCCGGGGCTTCTGTCCCCGGGAGGACCATATTCGGTTTCAGGATAGTCCCAGAAAGTTGAATTCCTTGGATTTGGCATTGTGAATACACTGCACTTAGGGCCCTGGCTGTAATAGATGCACAATCCTCCAAAGTGTGAGGTCCGGCCATCAACACTTCTGGCTCGATAATTGGGACTAAACCTTGTTCTTGACAAATTGCTGCATATCTTGCTAAGGCGTGTGCATTTACCAATATCGCCGCTTCTGTCGGGCAATCCCTTGAAATTGAAATAACTGCTCTCCATTTCGCGAATCTCGCACCCATCGAGAAGTACTCCTTGCACCTCTCTCTCAGTCCATCCAAGCCTTCTGTGACTGTTTCGCTTGGGTGGCCTGCCAGTGGTTTGGCTCCCGTGTCTACCTTAATTCCCGGGATGATTCCACTTCGTTCCAGGTGTTCTGGGAATAGGGTTCCGTCATCCATCTTCTGACGTATTGTCTCATCGAACAGAATTACCCCGGATATATTGTCCTCCAGCCCGGGTGTCGAAAGCATTGCAGACCGGTAGGATCGTCTAGTTTCCTCACTAGGTACTAAACCCACTGATTCCAGCCGCTTTGACATGGTCGCATTGCTTTCATCCGCTGCAAGTATGCCTTTTCCTTGTCTTACTAGTGCTTTTGCCGTTTGTTCTAGGGCCTGCAAGGACATGATATCGTACTCCCGAGGTGGACACCTATCAATGAATGCATCGAAGATTAGGATACCAATCAAATTTCAAATTCGATGATTCTCGTAGTTTTCAATCTGACATCGATAACCTCTGACGTAACGGTGGTAGATCCCTGATGATTTGTTTTGGGGCCTGGTACTCTTCCGGAGCAAACTCCCGATCCGATGTATACGGCGTCGCTGGAGGAGCACAACTGATCGCGGTGCCAGATATCCCCTACTTTGTCCCCCACCATTTCTTGGGCTCGATTGCGATGGTCCTCAGTAGTCATTACGAGGCGCCCCTCAAAAAATGAGTCTAATCCCCTCATTGCAGTGGCGGTGATGACTCCCTCGGGTGCAGCACCAATGCCCATTAAGAGGTCTACGGAAGATGAAGTGTCTGCTGAATTCAAGGCTGCAGCTATATCGCCGTCACCGATCAGTGAGACTGACGCCCCCAAGGACTCAATTTTTGATATGAGATCCTTGTGTCTTGGTCTATCCATCACAACTACTTCGAGATCGGATATCGGCCGGTTTAGTGCATCACTGGTTGCTTCGATGTTGTATTCCACCGTTCCCTCAAGGCTTATCTCCCCGTTGAGATTTTTTGATCCGGCTAGTTTATCCATGTAACAATCCGGAGCGTGTAAGAGACACCCCCTGGGTGCTGCAGCTAGGACCGCCATCGCATTCGGTAGATTATGAGCGACGTGATTGGTGCACTCCAAAGGGTCAACTGCTATGTCGATGGCCTGGGCACCGGGGTCGTCTTGGAGTGAGCCAAGTGGTTCCCCTATCCACAACATCGGAGCATCATCTCGCTCCCCTTCTCCTATTGCGACTCGTCCGTTGAAGGGGATTGTGTCGAATACTGCTCTCATAGATTGGACAGCGGCACCATCAGCAGCTTTACCATCCCCTTTCCCGATCCATTTGGAGGCTGAGAAAGCTGCTTGGGACGTTGCCCGGAGGAAATCGGCGGTAAATTCGCTAACCGGCATGGCCCACGGGTGTGTGATCCAGACATCAAACCTACGCTGATCCCTTGTCCTTAGTCACTACAGTAACCTCTGTGATACTCACACCCGGATACAGGCCTTTTTGGTTCTTCAAATGTGGTTTTAACATATCCCAAGCACAAAGCAAAGCAGCTGTCACGCCATTTAATGCCTCCATCTCCACTCCTGTTTTTGCGGTGGTTTTGACAGTTACAAGGCATTTCAATCCAGATGGCGTGTTTTCCCACTTCACATCACACCCCTCAATGGGTATAGGATGACAATGGGGCAGCGTTGAAGGTGTGTTCTTCACTGCCATTATTGCTGCAATTCCTGCTGAATTTTTCACGTTTCCTTTACTGACCTCTCCGCTATGTGCTATGTCGATTACCGCGGAGGGGACTTTCAACAACCCGGATGCGGAAGCGCGGCGGGGTACTGGTGTCTTTTCTCCGATGTCGACCACAGATGGTTTGCCGGACATGGGGTTACGAGTGAGCAGGAGTACTTAGCCGGTGAGGGTATTATCCCAGTCCCTCTACCCATCTAGAACCGCTAGTAGTGTGTTCCATTTTCCAGATTGGTGCCTGTCTCTTTAGTTCATCAATAGTCCAACTGCAGGCATTGAAAGCTCCGATTCTATGCGCCGAACAAGTCTGGATGCACACAATAGCCTCACCCGGCTTAACCACTCCAGTCCTGTGTGCTATCAATATGGAATCAAGGTCGTTCTCTTCTGAGGCAATCACAGCTATATCGTTCAAAACCTCGGGCAATTTTGACTCCCATGCCTCAAACTCAAGACTGAGAACGCTTTCTTTTTCATTTTCTGGTCTTACAAGCCCTGTGAAAGAGGCGATTGCCCCCGATCCTAGGTTGCCGCCCACCGAGAGAAGTTCTGGTACGTCCAAAGGCTGATCAGTGACGACTATCCTCACCGTCATGGCACCGCTGGGGGGCTAGTAGGCATAGTGCTTATGTCCCGACGGGATCAGGGAATATCCGTGACAGGCAGAGTTGACATACTCGGCGCGGGGCTATCGGGACTATCTGCCGCCATATTACTCGCGAAATCTGGCAGGGATGTGCATGTTCATGAAAGAAGGAGTGATAGCGGCGCGAGATTTGACGGTGACTTCCAAGGGATAGAGAATTGGACCTCAGAGAGAGATTTTTTTGATGAGCTGCGTGAATGGGGAATTGACCCAGATTCGTTTAAATCGGATGCTTTCAGTAAGGTCGATCTTATACATCCTGATGATGAAATTACACATCCTGTAACAAACGGTATCGCCTTCAGGGTCGTAGAAAGGGGAACTGGAAGTCATTGCATCGATCAAGGTTTCAAAAAAATGGCTATCGACGCAGGTGTGAAAATCCACTATGGTGTGAAATATGATCCCATGAAATGCGATATAATCGCCGCTGGTCCCAAAGAATCCAGTGCAGTTGCTTTTGGTGAGATTTTTCACACAAGCCACCCTAACCACGTGGCCTTCCAATTGAATGACAAGTTGGCCCCGGGAGCGTACAGTTACATGATAATCATTGACGGGATAGGTCTGATTTGCACCTGTTTGTGGAGGAAGCAAAAGAACACCAGCCGCTTCCTTGATGAGACTGTGGCCTGGTATGAGAGTAACTACGAACTCGACAGAATTCCAATAAAACGAGTGGGTGGTAAGGGAGATTTTTCCATACCCGAAAAATATCACACAGACGGACGGTATTACGTCGGAGAGGCTGGAGGACTTCAAGATTTTATGTGGGGATTCGGTATGCGGTACGCCATAACAAGCGGGGTCATGGCTGCGAAATCCATGCTTGGGGAAGTTAGCTATGAAGAGGAGGTACGCTCCAATTTGTTGCCCTTGGTAAAGGTCAGTGCGACTAATAGATTTTTGATGAATAGGATGGGTGATAGGGGATTCAAAGCAGTTGCCAGGTACTGGATGAGAGATCAAAAAAGGACGGGTGACGGATTGAACTTCATGAGGAGGATATACCAGCCCGGCCTCATCAGGCGGATGATGTGGCCCCTCGTCAGCGCAAGCATGTTAACCAAGGGAACCACTCCTGATGGAAGGTCGTACCGCAGGATGCCTTTCAGAAAGGCGTTAAGGAGAGATGAATGGGCTCCGAGTACTGCCGCTCAGGAAGTATCAACCGAATGGAAGAAAACTCAAAGGGACGGGGGTAGGACATCCTTCAAGCCATCTGATCAGTGAATTCAACCCTCGCTGGTGGGACAATCCAATCGCTTGGTTGATATGGATCACTATCCCCGGCATATTATGGTCGAATGGCCCGAACTCACCCCCATGAAGAATAATCTAGTCAATTACGGTGTCACAGATAATGGGATCGCAATAATAGAGCTGATCTCGGATTCAGAGGGTGCACCTCTCAAAGAAGGCAAAACTCCAGTCAACACCTACACCAGGGAAATGTGGCACGACATAGACGATGCCATTCTCAGCGCTCGCTTCGACGATAATGTCCACGTGATATTAATCACAGGCCACGGGACCAAATTCTTCTCAGCAGGTGCCAGCATAAAATACCTGAATAAGCTGAGTCCACGATACAAATACTTCTTCTGTCTACACGCGAACGAAACCTTAAGCAGACTAGAACAAACTCCGAAGCTCGTAATTGCTGCCTTAAACGGCCATACGGTTGGTGGAGGACTTGAGATTGCCATGGCAGCAGATATCAGAATTGCTAGGAAGGGGAACTACCAGGTTGGTCTACCCGAGGTGTCGCTCGGAGTACTCGCCGGTACAGGTGGAACTGCAAGGCTTGCGAGATTGGTGGGCAAGGCCAAGGCGATGGAAATAATGGTCACAGGAAGAAAATTCCAGTTTGAAGAGGCTAAAGATATGTCACTTATCCACGACATATATGACAGCATGAGTATAGATGAGTTTAGACAAGATGTTCTGGATTATTCTGGCCAGTTTTCGTTGCCATTTGCTGCTTCCAAGGCCATTGGAAACATAAAGAGAAGCGTTCAGAGTGGATTAGAAATTCCCTTGGAATATCACTTGGCTCTCGAGAGGGAACTTCAATCTGACCTGTTTCAGTCAGAGGACGCAAAGGCTGGAATCGCCGCATACGTCGACAAGAAAACCCCTAAATTCAGTGGAAAGTAGAGGCACGGGTCCTCAGGGGCCACAGTGTGGGGCAAGCCTGAACTTGAAATACGACATGTGCTTCCTAACCTCATGAGCAAGACCGAGGTCGTCGATGGCTACACACCAAATTTTGAAGGATGGGTTCAAGAATTCCATGAATGGCAAACCAGAATAGGGTTTGATCCCGCGTGGCTGGGGGATTACAGATTTGAAATCCGGTTTGATTGGGATTCTGCGGGGAAGGAGATTGAGTTCGGGGATTTCAAAGGAATGCCGAAATGGAGTCGCAGGATGCAGATACCGCAACAGAACATCCGCGACGCCATTATCAATATGATAAGTGTTCAGGGCGACACAGAATTTGCATCTGTTGAACAACAAAATCACCTCCTCGCCACGGCCCCAACTGAATATGATCGGAAGTCTGCTCTGAGAATTATGTGCGAAGAACAACGGCATGGTTGGCAAATGGCCTACCTGTTGTGTACCTATTTTGGAGAGCAGGGAGTTCGAGAAGCTGCCAAACTCCTTGAGAGGAACGCACAGGATGGTACAAGACTGCTCGGGTCATTCAACGCACCAATTGATCACTGGCTTGATTTCTTCTGTTTCACCCATTTCATAGACAGGGATGGAAAGTATCAACTCAAAATGCTATCCACGAGTTCTTTCCAGCCGCTCTCTGCATCAATGGGTCCAATGCTCAAGGAGGAGTCATTCCACCTAGGAACTGGCGCAAACGGACTACGAAGGATTGTTAGAGCAGGGGTCATTCCGGTTGCATTCCTTCAGAAATACATCAACAAGTGGGTTAGCACGGGATTGGACCTTTTCGGTACTGATGAATCCACTTCTGCCCAATGGGCCTACGTCTATGGCGTAAAAGGTAGGTACAATGAACGCGAATCGGAACATGAAGCCGACAGAGAGCACCTGAATGAAGCTAGTCGCGGGTTATACTTTGACGAGTTAAAAGCAGAAATGGCCAGAATCAGCAAAGGTCGAAAAGAGGGTGAACCCGCCCTATACATTCCTTCTGACAAATTTAACCGTGGAATAGGTAAATTCTCCTCGGGCATGTACACCGTTGATGGACACGACTTTGAAGGGTCTGCTGAGGAATATCAAGCATACCTCGCTGATGTATTGCCCTCGGATGAGGATGAGCGAAAACTGATGGAGGAATATATGGCTCCAGGCGTTGAGTGGATACAATACAGGGAATGGAAAGGCTGATTTCTCAGGGGGAAAGAATATGCAAACTCACGCACTATTGAATGTCAACAGAGACTTGCTCTCACCCTTTTTCGCAAGAGTCCCAGAACTATTCGACTCATATCACAACCAACCAGATGCTAAACCTGACATTTACGAAGAATTGCTGTACAAGGTTCATCGTCCATTAACAGGCGAGATGCTGGACATGATAGATGATTGGATGGGAATAGAACACAGAAGTCTAAACCAAGACCAAGAGATGATGCTAAGACTGTTCTTACTCGCAATAAGATACCCAGATAC
>MDTA01077898.1_pt1 | contig 18080 bp, 17 predicted proteins | sample 811151 | NCBI WGS metagenome assembly MDTA01 (sample SAMN05326648, study PRJNA326480) | marine metagenome | isolation source: seawater | place: Indian Ocean: South | collected 2010
GCACTAAATCAAATCCTTTTTTATATTTTGCATATCTTCCGACTGTGATAAACTTAATCGTTTTACTTAAATTCTTTCTTCTTGGAAATAATCTAAATTTATTAAATTTTATTGAATTTGAAATTTGAAAAATTTTTTTTTCATTTATTCCTAATTTTTTTAAATCAATATAGATATTTTTTGAAATACATTGAAAACAATCAACTTTTTTAATAATTTTTTTAAGGTACAGATCATATTTTTTATTTAATCTAAATCCATAATTAATAGCTTTTTCTATTTGAATATCTGCACCGTGAAATGTAACTATAACTTTTTTTTTATGGAATTTTAAAAACTCAATTAATATAAGACTCTTAAAGTTTAAAAAATGAAAATGGTAGATTTCATAATCTAAGTCAATCAAATTAAAGTTAAAAAAATTAAAAAAAAATTTAAGGTTCAATCTAAGGTAAAACTTAATAAAATATAATATTGATAGATTGATATACTTTAATTTATAAATTTTATATTTATTATTTTTGAGACAAACATCTTTATTAACAAAAACATGGACTTCATTTCCTTTATTTGAGAATTTATTTGAAAAGTTATGAACTTCAACTTGTACTCCCCCAGGAAAAGGGAAGAAAGTTCCTGTAATCAAAGCAATTTTCATATTTCTATTTAAAATAACTTTTTAATAAAACACACATCTTAATTGCAAATAAACTTCTTTTTTTATTCTTCGTATGGTTCTTTAATTTATACAAAACATGATTAATCATTTTTTTAAGAGGGTCCCCCTTAAAAGTCAAAAAATTTATACTATTTATCATGTGTTTCTTTTTTGAGGCATTGATATTGTAAAAGAAAAAAATCAATTTTCTATTAAAAGTTAAACTAAATTTTAAACTATTATTACTCAAAATTTTGATTTTTGTTTTATGTTTATTGATTTTATCATAAATCAAATATGCATCGTGATAAAATAACCTGTCAATCAAGGAAATTAAGTTTCCCTTGTCTTTTTTTTCTCTTGTTATAAAGTTTTTTTTCAATAAGACGAACTTCTTCTGTTTATAAATCTCAACATCATCTACATAAAGTAAAACTCTATTTTTCTTAGCTAAACTATAAAGATTAGTTGCTTGTTTTAAATTCAATGTAAGGGGTTTTTCACAAAAAACGTTCACTTTTTTTTTTAAAAAAAATTCACACATTCTATAATGCGTCCTATTTGGAGTTAAAATAAAAATCCAATCAACTTTAGTAGAGCACTTTTTAAAATTTACATTTTTTCCAACAATATATTTTATAGAAGAACAACTTTTTAGAGCTTTGATTACTATTTGACCCCATTTACCTCTACCAATAACTCCAACAGATTTTAAATTTTTTATATTATTCATTAATTAATGATATTTATAAAATTTACTTGATGAAAGTAAGAATGTTTATAAATATTGACCATGTACAAAATTACAATTTTAATACCATTTTACAATGAAAGAGGAAATATAATAAGACAATTACAAGATTTACTTTCACACTTGAAAAATAATAAGAAATGTTCCTTTCATATAACTTTAGTGGATGATGCTTCAACAGATGAAGGACCCTACGAGATAGAAAAGTTTATTTCTGAAAATGAGCCAAACATGTTTACTTTTATTAAACATCAGAAAAATCTGGGAAAAACTGCAGCTATTCAATCAGCGTTCAGAGAAATAAATGCAGATTATGTAATTTTTATGGATGGTGATTATCAAGATGACCCAAAAGACATTTCTATTTTTATTGAAAAAATTCTATTAGGTTATGAGGTAGTGATTGGTAATCAGCAAAAACAACCTAAGTTTTTAAAAAAAATTTCTGTATATTTGTATAAGAAATTATTAAAGTCATTTCTAAATATAGATATAAACACTCCAAGCCCACAATTTTTTGCAATTAAATTTAAATATATTAAAGATTTAAAATTAAAAAAAAATGATCATAGATATCTTGTTATTACATCCTTATACAACAAAGCAAAATATATTGAGGTAGATGTGAGTTACCTTGATAGAATTTATGGAAAATCTAAATTTAGCGATTTAAAAGTTTTCGGTGCGCTTTTTGAAACTATAAATCTGATTTATAGACTTAAAAAATGATTATATAAAATCCATCATGAAAAAAATTGCAATTATTGGTTCAGGACTTTTTGGATTAGGAGCAGCTCTAATACTTAGCAAAAGATACCGTATTGATCTTTACGAGATTAAAAAGGAAATTTTAACAGGTGTATCTTCATCAAATCAATTAAGATTTCATTTGGGTTATCATTACCCACGATCACCCGAAACACTCAAAGAGGTACAAAAAAACAACAAAGATTTTATTAAGTTTTACGGGAAAAGCATATTTGGAAAAACTAAAAATTATTATGGAATTTCTGAAATAGATTCTCTTACTTCATATAAAAAATATATTGAATTTTTAAAAAAGAATAAATTATTTTTTAAGGAATTAAGATTAAATGAAATTAAATCTATCCAAGGTACTATATTATCTAACGAAAAAAATCTTAACATATTTAAAATAAAAAAAATTATTGAAAATAAATTAAAACAAAATAGATTTAAAAATAGACTCAATTTAAAATTAAATTCAAATTTTAGGAAAGAGGATATTAAAAAATATCATAAAGTAATTATTGCTACCTATGAGAATAATAATAATATTTTAAAAAATTTGGGTGTAAAGCCCCAAAGAAAATATAAATTTGAACTTGTAGAAAAGACAGTTATAAAATTGCCTAAAATTTATCAAGATAAAAGTTATATGATTATCGACGGAAAGTTTTTATGTCTAGATCCTTTTCTGGGGACAAAATACCACCTCTTAAGTAGCAACAAATACTCCAAGATAGAGATTGTAAAAGGTTTATACCCTATTTTTAAATCTAAAAAGTTAAAGTTAGTAAATAAAGGATTGATCAAAGATTTGAGATTATCACGTTTTAAAAAAATAATTAAACATGGTAAGTTGTTCTTTAAATTTATAAATAAGGCAAAATATATTGGGTCGTATTATCTGATAAGAACTATAGAAACTAATAAAGAGAAAACTGATGAGAGGTTAAATAGGATTGATTTTATTAATAACAAAATTATAACACTATTTTCAGGTAAATGGAATACTTCAGTGAGTGTAGGTTTTGAACTTTTACGAAAAATAAAATGATATCTAAAGAAAAAATTATATCTTGGCTAAATAGTAATGAGGACGAAAGTAGTGATGATGTTAATAAAATTTTTCTTTCGGAAATTAATGATAATGTTTCTACTCAAAAAGAAAAAATTTCGTCAGATAATTTAAATAACATAAAGAAGATTATAAAAATTTTTTCCAAAAAACCATGGGCAACTCAAGAGGAAATATCAAATAATTTGAATATTAAAAAAGATCAATTAATAAAGATAAATAAAATAATATCCCAATCTGAAATAATGCAAAACCTTATATTGAAAGAGGGGATTGCAAACAAATATTGGAATTCAATAATACCATTTGCTTCTTTGACTAAAAAAACATTAAAAAATGAGTATTCCTTCCCTAAAAGGATTGCACTTTTTCCGGGCGTATCATGTATGTTTTATTGTGGGTTCTGTGGCAGGAATCAAAACGCCAAGTATCCATTATCAATAATTGACGATTCTTTAGAAATGTACAAAAAACTTTTTGATGAAAGTCCAGAATATACAAAATATTCTATCTCTGGAGGTTTAGAGCCTTTAACAAATCCTAAATTAGGGGAATTAATTAGATACGCGAATGTGTCTGGAAAAAGGATGCCAATTATTACAAATGGATTTTCTTTAACACCTAATTATGTAGCTAAAAATTCAGGATTATTTTACGCGGACTCAATTAGAATTTCATTGTATGGTGTAGACTCTGAAAGTTACCAATTCATTACTAGAGTAAATAAAGCTTATAAACAGGTTAAGAATAATACAGTTAACTTTTTGAAAGAAAGAAATCAAATAAATAAAAATTTAAAATTTGGATTTAATTTTATAGTTATACCAGAAAATATTAATCAATTACTTGAAATTCCCAAATTGGTATCAGAGATTAATTCTGAGGTAAACAATGGTGAAGGAGTCAACTTTTTAACTATTCGGGATGATTATCAAAGTGTCACAAATCACTCTGAACATAGAGATGTAGAAAGAAAGTATAGACTAGAAAAATCTATGAATTTACAAGAAAGAAATAAATTAAAAGAGACTATCTTTAAATTTGAGGATTACAGAAAAAAACTATGTCCTAATTTATATGTAGATTATGGGTATGCATTAGAATCTCTTTTTAGAGGTATTCAAGATGCGGGATTAATCAAAATTAGAGGCAATAGAATGAGAAAGTTTGGGTTTACTCAAATTTCAGTGGCAATTGACCTTTACGGAGATGTTTTTCTCTTCAGAGAAGCAGGTTTTTTAAATAGAGAGGGTAACAAAAAAATGATTATTGGAAGAATTAGTAAAGATGTATCATTAGAGGAAATCATTAAGAACTACTTAAATAAAAATATACCGCTAGACCTTGAAGATGATGACTCTAGATTTATGGACTCTTTTGATCATGTAATCACATCTTTAGTTAACCAAGCAGAGGAGGATAAAAAGTTTGGTATTCCTTTCGATTTAGGACCCATTAAATCACGAAAAGAGAATGTTAAAATGATGCTTGGTAATAATTGGTACTCTGAAACCACTTAGTAATTTTTTAAATATCTATTTTAAATGAAAAAAATTTTATTTTGGTCTCCATTTATTGATAATGTTGGCACAACAAAATCCACTTTAAATTCAATGCTATCGATGAGAAAATTTGGTAGTAATGAACTGAATTTAATTGTTATCAACGTTCTTGGGGAGTGGAATAATTATTCTAATATTTTATTAGAAAATAAGATAAATGTAATTGATTTAAATATATCTAAAAATATTCCATTTTTTAAAAAAAAAGGGTTCATGTTTAGTAGATTACTATATTTTAAGGTATTTTTTTTATCTTTTGTACCATTAATAAAAATTCTAAAAAAAGAAAAACCAGATTATTTTTATGTGTGTTTAATTACAATTGTCCCACTCATAATAAATTTTTTACTAACTATTAAAACAAGAACAATTTTAAGAATATCTGGATATCCAAATTTACATTTTATTAGAAAAATACTTTGGAATTTAACTTTAAAAAAAATTGAGTGGATATTTTCTCCAACGAATATCACCAATAATTTTCTTATTGAGAATTTTCCAAATCATAAGAAAAAATTTAAATTAATTAGAGATCCTATATTTAGTTATGAGGATATATTATTAATTAAAAAATTAAAAAATAGAAGAAAAGATTTTTTCTTATCAGTAGGGAGACTGACAAGACAAAAAAATTTTAAATTCTTAATCAAAAGTATTTACGATTATAATTTAAATAATAAAGATAACATAAATCTACTTATTATAGGTGATGGAGAAGAAGAACAAAACTTAAAAAATTTAGTTAAACGTCTTCAACTTACAAAAAATATAAAGATATTAGGATTTAGGAAGAACGTAAAAAAATATATGTGTCAAGCTAAAGCTTTAATTTGTAGTTCACTTTGGGAGGACCCAGGCTTCATATTCATTGAAGCAGGGATAAGCAATCTTCCAGTAATAACAAACGCTTGCCCAAATGGACCTTTAGAAATTTTTGATAAAGAAATAAATGGCTATATGTTTAATTTTAACTCAAGTGAAAATTTTAAAAAAAAAATTAATCAATTTAAAAAAGATGAGCCTTATAAATTAAAAAATAAAATTTGGAACTTAAAAAATTATTCAAGAAATTATTCCTCAATAAGATTTTTCAAAGAATTTAGTAAATATGTCAACTAAAATTAAGTTTTCAATAATCACAGTTGTTTTAAACAATGAAAGGTACATTGAAAGAGCAATAAAAAGTGTTGTAAGCCAGATATATAAAAATTATGAATATATAGTAGTAGATGGGGGATCTAAAGATAAAACGCAAGATATTCTAAAAAAATATAAAAAAAAAATATCTAAGATTATAATAAAAAAAGATAAAAATATGTGGCAAGCTATGAATAGGGGAATATCTGCCTCAAAAGGGGAAATAATCTGTATTATTAATTCTGATGATTATTTCACTAGAAATGCTTTAAAGATTGTAAACAAGTATTTCCAGAGTCATAATATTGACTATTTTTTTGGAGCTGTAAAAAAAAGAAAAATTTTTTATCACTTTAATCCAGAGAACATCTTTTATAAATTTAATTGTTATCCATCTCATTCGATTAGTTTTTTTGTAAAAAAAAAAAATACATAAAGATTTAGGTTATTATGATGAGGATCTAAAATTTTGTGCTGATTACAGTTTTTTTTACAAGCTTTTTAATAGCAAAAAATATAAATATAAAAATGGAAAAAAATCAGAACTACTAGGATATTTTAATACCAGAGGACTCTCATCAAGAGTTGGTTTTTTCAAAACGCTATATTATGAGTCTGTCGTAAGATTAAGAAATAAGCAAAATTTATTATTTGTTTTTTTAATATTCTTTTTAAGAATATTAAATAAACTAAGAAATAAATTATTCTATTTTAGATAATTTATCAAAACTTCCTCATATTTTCTTAATTGATTATTAAAGTTATATTTAACTAAATTTTTATACGATAATTTTATCATTTTTTGATATTTTTTTAGTGATTTACCTGTATGAAAATTTTTAATTTCACTGGTTATTTTTTTATATTCTCCTACTTTAACTAATACTCCACCCTTTCCATTATTAAGTATCTCACTTGGGCCACTTTTACATTTATATGATATGCAGAGTTTTTTAAAAAGAGTTGCTTCAAGAAGAACATTTGGCAATCCTTCAAAAACTGAAGTAAGAATAAAAATGTCTGATTTTTTAAAATAGATATATGGATTTTTATTATATCCAATAATTTTTACAAATTTTTTTAATTTATGAAATTTTATATAATTATTTAATGTATTTTTTTCAGATCCAGACCCAATTATAATAAGTCTGATTGGAATTTTGCCTTTTAATTCGTTTACAACTTTTAACAGGTCTATTTGATTTTTTTGTAACGTAAGACGTCCAACATTAAGAATTTTAATCACTTTATCACTAGAGTCATAAAAAGGAACTTTTTTTTTTATTTTCGATAATTTTAAAATTTTTTTTGAGTTAATAGGATTGTAAATTACATAAGAATTAATTTTAAATTTTTTATCAATTTCTTTTTTAAATTCTAAACTATTAACTATTACTTTATCAGCTAATCTGTAAAAAAAACTTATGATGAAAGTTTTATAAGTATTGATCCATTTTGAGGGAGCAGAATTTGCTCGAACTATTACTTTGATACCTAAAATTTTAGCTAATAAGATTGCATATACATTTGCTTGAAAGGAAAAAATAACAAAGTCTCTCTTTTGAAAAAAAAGAGAGATTAAAGACATCAAACAAATTATATATTTTAATTTTCTATTTTTAGTTTTAATTTTAATAATTGGTTTAATAAAATTTATTTTTTTATTTGCATTTAATATTTTATCATATGTTATCAAAAAAACTTTAGACTTTATGTTTTTAGAAAAATGATCCATTATCATCTCTAAATTTTTTTCAACCCCACCTCCTTCAATTGATGGATTAAATAACACTAAATTTTTCATTTTTATCTTTTATTGTTTTATTTTAATGACCTTGCTTCAAAACTAGAATTATCTTTTGCTTTAATGTAATTATATTTTTAATATTGAATTAATATTATATTAATTTTTCTTTAATTTAGAATATATTTTTTGAAAAACTTATGAAATTAAAATTTAAAAAATACCTCTATAAAATGATGCTAGAATCAGAAAATAGAAAAATTGAAAAAAAAAAAAGTTTATTAATATCAAAAAAAATTGTTGATAATTTTAAATATCTTCAATTTCATAAATTCGGGAAAAAAAACAAAAAAAAAATTTTTTATGTTATTCAAAGAAAAATAGGAGGCGGTTTATTTTCTAATCTATTGTTTGTTTTAAACCATCTGGTAATTTCTGATAAATTCAAATTTACACCTATAGTAGATATGCATAATTTTGAGGGATTTTATAATGAAAAAACAAAAGTTAACAAAACCCATAATGCTTGGGAATATTATTTTAATCAAACTTCAAAAAATAAATTAAAAGATGTTTATAAAAGTGAGAATGTGATTATATCTGGAAATTATACTTTTAGAAATTACAAATTCAGAGCATTTAGAAAATATAATGATATTTTAAAAGTATATAAAAAATATATTAAGATCGATAAAAAGATAATTAAAGAGGCAAATAAAATTTACAAAAATTTAAAAATAAATAAAAATAATACAGTCGGTTTGCACTGGAGAGGAACTGATCATAAGTTCTTACCAGATCATCCTCAGCCACCAACAAGAGGACAAATTTTTTCTAAAATTGATGAAATACTTAGAATTGATGATAAAAAAATATTTTTTTAGTAACAGAAGATCCAAATTATCTTAAAATTATTAAAAGAAAATACGGCAAAAAAGTAAAATATTTAAATTCTTTTAGATCATTAAAATCATCAGATTTTTCAAATTATAAAAGGAAAAATCATAGATATAAAGTTGGAAAAGACTCTTTAATCGAAGTAATTATTTTATCAAAATTAAATTACCTGATCTGTTCTGAGTCTAACATTTCTGATTTTGCTAAATTTATGTCCCAGAGCAAAAAATTTTCACTAGATAGAATAATCAATAAAAGGAATAGTAAAAATGTTTTAATTTGTTTTTTTAGGTGGAAAATTAAATCTTATTTACCAAATTTTTTAGGAGGCTACTAATATGAAGTCTCTTATACTATCTTTTTCTGACACTGGTGGTGCAGGTAGAGCTGCAATTAATATTTTCAAATCCTTAATTATCTCAAATGTAAACTCTTCATTTTACGTAAAAAAAAAAAATACGCAGCTTACTTATGTTAAAAATTTTTTTAATACAAATAATTTTATTTTTGAAAAGTATATAGAAAAAATTAATAGAAATATTTGTAAAATTGAAAAAAAAAAAACTTATAGCTATCAAAGCCCTTCTTTATTTCCAACTTATCTAAGTAAAAAACTAAATAAATTTGATTGTGATATTATTCATTTATGCTGGATTAACGGATTTTTGGGTGTAGAGGATATAGGTAATATAGATAAACCAATTGTATGGTCTCTTTGTGATATGTGGCCATTTACCGGAATAAATCATTATGATGTTTATGATAAGCAGGCACCTTGGAGGAAAGAAAATTTTAACTCTAATGCAAAATTTTCTCTAGATAAATGGCTAATGAATAGAAAGATTAAATCTTGGACAAAACCTATCAATGTAGTTGTACCCAATAGATGGATGCACGATTGTGTGAAAGATAGTAAAATAATGTCAAATTTTAATTGTCATTTAATTAAATGGCCAATTGATGATCAAATTTTTTTTAAAAAAAATAAAGCAGAATGTAAAAAAAAGTTTAAATTTGATATAAATAGAAAGTTATTGATTTTTGGATCTTCCAATGGCCTTCAAGATAAAAGAAAAGGGTGGCAATATCTAGAAAAAGCTTTAGAACAAACAGAAACTGATTTTGATCTTCTTATTTTTGGGATCAAAGAACCGTCAAATTTTAATTTTAAATTTAAAGGAAGTATTTTTTTTAAAGATAGAATTAATGATGATTTTGAGCTTTGTGAACTATACAATTCTGGAGACTGTTTAGTCATACCATCTTTAAATGATAATACTCCTTTAATTTCTCAAGAAGCTCAAATGTGTGGGTTACCGATTGTTTCATTTAATCATAACGGACTGTCTGAAATAATAGAACATAAAATAAATGGATATAAAGCAAAATCGTTTGATATTATATCATTAAAAGACGGAATTGATTGGATCTTTAGAAATCTAGATGATGATAAACTAGTGAAGAAAACCCTACAAATGTCTCAAAAAGTAAAATTAAAATTTATTGGTAACGAATATAAAAAACTTTATAAAAGTATTTTAGACGATGTTGATAAAGTTATTTATTAATTTATAACAAGCTAGAAATAATTTTAATGTCTTTAGTGTCAATAGTATTACCGTATTATGAAAATGAAAAATATATTTTTAAAACAATTAACTCAATTCTTAATCAAACATATAAAAAATTCGAACTCATAATTATTTTTGATGAATATTTCAAAACTCAAAATAAAGTTTATAAAAAACTCATTAAGTTAAAAAAAAAAAATAAGAAATTAAAGATAATTTTGAACAAAAAAAATCTCGGAGTTTCATTATCAAGAAATATTGGAATTTCAAGGTCGAGAGGTAAATTTATAGCATTTATAGATAGTGATGATATATGGAATAAAAAAAAATTAGAAGTTCAAATAAAATTTATGATTAAGAATAATCTAAAATTTACATACACCAACTATAATGTAATTGATAAAAATGGCAAAATAATTGGAAAATTTGAGTCACCTAAAAAATTAACGTATCTAAAATTATTAAACTCTTGTGATATTGGTACGTCCACAGTTGTGTTCGAAAGATCTATAGCAAAATTATGTAAATTTCCAAGATTGAAAACTAAAGAAGATTACGTAGTTTGGTTACGTCTTGCAAAAAAAAAAATAAAAATTGCAGGAATTAATTTATTTTTAACAGATTGGCGATCTTCTCCTGGGTCATTATCTTCGTCCATATTACAGAGATTTTTTGATGCATTTAAAGTCTATAATCATTATGAAAACTTCGGTATTATAAAATCTATTTTTTTAACTTTAAACCTGAGTTTTTACTCATTGATAAAAAAAATTAAAATATATATGTAATGGAACCTTATTATCAATTTTTAATTTTTCTGGCATTATTGATGTTTGTAAATTTTTTTTTCTTAAGAAAAAATTTATTAATAGACTCACCCAACGTTGATAAGCATAAAAAGAAGATAATTTTTTCGAATAAAGTACCGAAATCTTTAGGTATTATAGTTTTTCTATTTTTTATTATCAATTTTAGATTTGATGCGTATGAAAAAATTTTGATATCTTTTATTTTTTTTTTAGGTATTTTATCTGATACAAAAAGATTAAACTCACCTAAGTTAAGATTTTTTTTTCAAGCTTTGATCGTTTTGTTTTATTTGATTTATTCAGAGACCAACATTCAAAGTACAAAAATACCTTTTATTGATAATTTGCTAAGATTTGAATATTTTAGCGTATTCTTAACTTTATTTTGCATTTTGATAGTCATAAACGGTTCAAATTTTATAGATGGTTTGAACACTCTTTGCCTTGGATATTACTTATCTGTAAGCGTTATAATCTTGTTACTTGACATAGATAAAGTTTACAATTTTGAGATAATCTACTCTTTTATCTCAGTTTTATTATTGATGTATTTTTTTAATTTTTTTGGAAAATCTTTCTTAGGAGACTCCGGTTCGTACTTTTTAGGTATTTTAGTATCAATTTTATTAATTAATATGCATTATTCGACAGTAATTATTTCACCGTGGTTTATAGCTGTTTTAGTTTGGTATCCTGCTTTCGAAATTTTATTTTCAATTATTAGAAGATCTATTCAATCTAAGAATCCTTTTTTTCCGGATAACCGACACCTTCATCAATTACTGTACCTTTATTTGAAAAAAAAATTTAATTTAAAAACACCCTTTTTAAATCCAATAACAGCTAATGTTATAAACATTTACAATTTTCTCACTTTTTATTTGGCTTTTAATTATTACAACTTATCTTTAGTAATGGTAATAATTTTTATTTTTAATTGTTTTACTTATTTAGTTTTTTATTTAATATTAGAAAAGAGTATATCTAAATAATTGACAAGAAATTATAAGTGTATTAATTGGACGCTCAAAAAATGAACTTTATAAACTTTATAAAATATCTTATTAAAGCAAAGAAAATTTACTTACTTCCTTTTTTTCTTGCATTAATGATTTTTGGTTTTTTTGTAATAGCTTCACAGTCTCCCACTATAGCCCCATTTTTATATGCGATATTTTAAGAAAATATTTAAAATAATTTTTAAATACCTACAACCTATTGGAAGATTTATAGGTAAATTTCTATCACCATTATCTCTTTTATTAGTATATTTTTTTATTGTAATACCCACAGGTTTTTTACTTAAAGTTTTCAATAAAGACGTACTAAATATAAAATTAAATAAAAAAAAAAGTACCTACTGGATTACTAGGAATGATGATCCAAATTTTGAAGAACAGTTTTGAAAAAAAAAACAAATATTATTGGAATATCTTGTTATTATCATGATAGTGCTGCCGCACTAATACAGGATGGAATAGTATTAACTGCCATTCAAGAAGAAAGATTAAGTAGGATTAAACATGATAGTAGCTTTCCAAAAAATTCTATTAAAGAAATTCTTAAAATCAACAAGCTTAAACTTTCAGATATAGATCATTTAGTCTTTTACGAAAAACCTTTTGTAAAATTTGAGAGATTGATGGATACTTATGTATCATTTGTCCCAAGAGGTATTAAATCCTATTTAAAATCCATGCCGTTATGGATAAGTGAAAAGTTATTTCAAAAAAAAAATATTATAAAGGAGTTAAATGAAATTGAAATTGTTGAAAAAATAGAAAAAAGAATTAAATTTTCTGAACATCATCTTAGCCACGCAGCTAGTACCTTTTATCCCTCGCCATTCAAAGAGGCAATAATTTTGACTATTGATGGAGTTGGAGAAAAAGTAACTACTTCCGTTGCTATTGGCAAAGAAAATAAAATTAAAATTGTTAAAGAAATACATTTTCCGCATTCATTAGGATTGCTTTACTCATCATTTACTCACTTTCTAGGTTTTAAAGTTAATGATGGTGAATATAAGGTAATGGGCTTAGCTCCATATGGTAAGCCAAATTATAGAGATGTAATATTTGATAATCTCATCGATCTAAAAGAAGATGGTAGTTTTAGATTAAAAATGGATTATTTCGAATTCGCAACTGATTTAAAAATGATTGGAAATAAATTTGAGAACCTTTTTGACAACAGAATAAGAAAATCTAATGAAAAAATTACTCAATTCCATATGGATATTGCTGCCTCAATTCAAATTGTTTTAGAAGAGATAGTTTTAAAACTTATAAAAAATTTAAAAAAAGAATTCCCAAATATAGAAAATCTTTGTTTAGCAGGAGGTGTGGCTTTAAATTGTGTTGCTAACGGAAAAATACAAAAGAGTAAAATTTATAAAGATATTTGGATACAACCAGCTTCAGGAGATGCAGGTGGCTCAATAGGTGCTGCACTTGCATATTGGAATGAAAAATATTTTTTTGATTATAAAAAAAATGAAAATCCTAATTATTTTGATCCTAGATTAGGCACTAAATATAATAATGAAATAATTGAAAATACGCTCAAAAAATTTGATGCTAATTTTAAATATTTGAATGATAATGATTTGTTAAAAGAAACAGCAAATTTAATTTCTCAAAAAAACGTAATAGGTTGGTTCCAAGATAGAATGGAATTTGGGCCCCGAGCGCTTGGCTCAAGATCAATAATAGCTGATCCAAGGGATAAGTTTATGCAAAAAAAAATAAATATGAAGATTAAATATAGAGAGGGATTTAGACCTTTTGCTCCAATCATATTGGAAGAACATGCAAAAAACTTTTTCGATCTTGAAACTATTAGCCCATATATGCTTCTCGTAGGCCATGTTATAGAAAGTGAGGGATATGAAAATAAATTAGACAAATTTACTGGTTTTGAAAAACTTCAAAATATCGATTCAAAAATTCCAGCAGTTACTCATGTAAATTATACAGCAAGAATTCAAACAGTATCACAAAAACAAAATCATAAAATTTATAATTTGATTAATGAATTTTATAAAATTACTAAAATACCATTATTAGTTAATACATCCTTTAATATTAAGGATGAGCCAATAGTTGAAAGCCCTGCGGATGCATTTAAATGTTTTATGGGCTCAGGTCTTGATTATCTTGTATGTGGAAACTTCTTGTTAAATAAAAAAGATCAATATAATGACAGAGAGATATAATAAACTTTCTAAATACTTAGTTGGTCCAAATACTAAAAGAATAACATTCAACCAAAATTTTTTCACTGATGAAAATAATAAATTTTATATAATTAACAATAAGATTCCAAATTTTTTTATTGATGATCATGAGACAACAAAAATTACAGGCATTCAAGATAAATTCTATAATGAAATAAAATTTCCAAATTATGATGATCTTGATGATTTTTCATCTTTAATAGATAAGGCCAATAAGTCTATATTTGCTAAATTGCTTGATGAACAAATTAAATTTGGATCAAAAATTCTAGAGGTAGGATGTGGAACTGGTCAATTGTCAAACTTCCTATCAAGATACAACAGAAAAATATTTGGCATTGATCTTTCAGAAAGCTCATTATCTATGGCTGAAAACTTTAGAGTTAAATCAGAAATAGAAAATGTTTATTTTATGAAAATGAATTTATTTAATTTATTATTTAAAGATCAATTTTTTGATTATATTATCTCAATAGGCTGTTTGCATCATACTCAGGATCCTAAAAAAGCTTTTAATTCAATTGAAAAAAAACTTAAAAAAGGAGGATACATTGTATTAGGCCTTTATCATAAGTATGGAAGGATTTATACGAAGATCCGAAGAATAGCTTTATCAGTTCTTGGTGAAAAGGGATTTTTTTTAGACAAATACTTAAGAAATAAAAATATCAGTTATGATAAAAGATTAACTTGGTTTAAAGATCAATATAAAAGTCCTCATGAAATTTCATATACAATTAGTGAAGTTTTACAGTGGTTTAAAGAAAAAGATTTAAAAATTACAAAAATTCTTCCGATAGACAATCTAAATTTAAATAAGTCTTTATTTGATAGAAATATCAAAGTTTATAAAAATTTAAGTTTTAAAGAATTTATGCTCACATTCAATATTAATCATGCAAGTGAAGGTGGTCTTTTTACAATTATAGCGAAAAAATTATAAATATTTTTACAACAATTTATTTAATTATTCTCATCATATTAAATCCATTAACACTTAATTTTATTTTCGATAACAAAATGCACGGATACGTTTTTACACCAGCGCTAATTATTTTTGATATTATAGTTTTTTCTATTGCATATTTGACTTTTAAAAATAAAAAAAAATTAGATGCAATAATAGTGTTTTTTTCATTTTTAATTCTATTAATTTTGTGTGAGATAAGTGCGAATAAATTTTTATTTAATAATAAAAATTCATTTAATGTTGTTTTAAAAGAACCAGTTTTTTTTGAAGATGAAAAAAAAAATTTCAGAGAAAAATATTATAAGTGTGCTTTAAGAAAAGCAGATTTTTACCAAAAATTGTATTTTTTTAGCGCTCCACAAAATGTTGATTGTGATGGATGGTCAACAACTAAATCTATAAATGGACCGTGGATCAGAAATACAGTTAATTTTACCAATGAAACAAACGAGAAAAACATATGGTTTTTTGGAGGATCCACAATGTTTAATGGTGTAGTTTCAGATAAAGATACTATTCCATCTTTAGTTTCAAAAAAATTAAATCTTGATAAAAATAATTATTTTGTAGAAAATTTTGGTTTAGGAGGTCTTGATTTACATTATGAAGTTAGCAATTTTTTTAATTTGTTAAGATTTTCAAGTAATAAGCCTGATAAAGTAGTTTTTTATGATGGTTACAATGACATCTTTAATAAAATAAAACATAGTGGGGAATTTTTTATTTTTAATTTTTCTCAAAGTTTGATGTATGATCAAAACAATTTTCAAAAATCAATATATTTTTTCTCAGAGTTTATATCAAGTCATAGTGTTATTTTTAAAAGTACTTTAGGAAAAAAGATAAAAAGATTTAATATAGAAAGATTAAAAAAGAATAAAAAAGAATTTAAATTAGATGAAATAGTAAATGATTATATAGACTCCATTAACTATGCAAATAATATCGCCAAAGAATATAATATAGATATATATTTTTTTTTACAGCCAGCTGCGTTTTCACGGAAAAATCCAATTGGTATCGAAAAAAAATATCACAATATAGATGAAGCTAAAATTGCTAGACAAATTTATGAAAAAATTTCAAGTGAGATTAAGATTAAAAATTTTTACAATATCAGTGATATTTTTGATGATTATGATGAGCAATTTTTTTATGATTATGCTCATTTAAGTAGAAAAGGAAATTTAGTGGTATCTGAAAAAATTTATAAAATATTAAAAGAAAATATTAACTAACAAAAAATATTTTTTCTAGCTTGAGATTTAATGTTATTTGCTATAGTTAACAGCAGGTGAAGAAAAATAAAAAATACTTGCATATTGGTTGTGGTGATAATGTTTTACCTGTGCCTTTTATAAATATTGATAATAGAAAAAAAAAAGGTGTTATAAATTTAAAAGCTTATCCATTAAAATTTAAAACAAACACGTTTGATTTAGTTTATGCATCTCATATATTAGAGCATTTTAAAAAAAAACAAGTTCAAAAAGTCCTTAGCGAATGGGTAAGAGTTTTAAAACCAGGAGGTGTTTTAAGAATATCTGTCCCAAGTTTTGAAAATCTTCACAAAATCTATAATATCGATAAAGATATTGATAATATCACTGGACCTTTAATGGGTGGTCAGACATATAAAGATAATTTTCACTATGAGATATTTAACAAGAAAAAGTTAGTTAAACTTTTAATCAATGCTGGACTAGAAGCTATCCATCCATGGGATTACAGAAGAACGATACACTCAAAATTTTGGGATTTTTCACAAGCAACAACAAAAGAAATACCAATTTCTTTGAATTTAGAGGGTAGAAAAAAAGATTTAAATGGTGATTTGGATTATGAATTTAAGGAATTAAATAGAATTTTAAAAAAATTAAAAAAAAATAAATTATATAAAAAAAAAATCAAATCATTTTTGAAGTCAATTAATTAAATGAAAAATGTTTTAATTACTGGAAGTTCAGGATTAATTGGCTCAGAAGCAGTAAATTTTTTTTTAAAAAAAAAATTCAAGGTATTTGGAATAGATAACGATCTAAGATCTAAGTTATTTGGAAAAAAACACTCTACCAAAAAATTTGTTTACTCACAAAAAAAAAATAAAAATTTTAAATTTTTCTCAATTAACTTAGTAAATTATAAAACTTTAGAAAATTTGTTTAAAAAATTTAAGTTTGATCTAATTCTTCACACTGCTGGACAACCTTCTCATGATTGGTCAGCTAAAGATCCTGTTTTTGATTTTAGAATCAATGCATTAGCTACAGTCAATCTTTTACAATTGACTAAATTGTATTCTCCTAAGGGTGTTTTTATCTTTACTTCAACTAATAAAGTTTACGGAGAGTTGCCTAAAAAAAAATTAAAAATTAGAGAATTGTCTTCAAGATTTGAGGCTTATGACAAATATAATAAATTATTACAAATTAATGAAAAATTTCCTTTAGACGACACTATTCATTCACCCTTTGGGGTATCTAAAACATCTGCTGATCTGATGGTACAAGAATTCGGTAAATATTTTAAACTTAAATCTGCAACTTTTCGATGTGGATGTATAACTGGACCAAATCATCAGGGAGCTGAGCTGCATGGATTTTTATCATATTTAGTAAAGTGTGTTGTCCAAAATAAAAAATATAAAATTTATGGTTATAAAGGTAAACAGGTAAGAGATAATATTCATTCTTACGATTTAGTAAAAATGTTTTGGGAGTTTTATAAAAAACCTGGTTATGGTGAAATTTATAACGCTGGAGGAGGTAGGAATAATTCGATTTCTATTAAAGAAGCAATAAATTTAACAAGTAAATTAATAAATAAAGATTACAAAAATTTTAAAATTTTAAAACAAAATCGTAAGGGTGACCATATATGGTATATTACAGATTTTACAAAATTTAAAAAAAAATATAGAA
>MDTA01101234.1_pt1 | contig 18064 bp, 16 predicted proteins | sample 811151 | NCBI WGS metagenome assembly MDTA01 (sample SAMN05326648, study PRJNA326480) | marine metagenome | isolation source: seawater | place: Indian Ocean: South | collected 2010
ATTTATATGAAAAAAAATCCAAAAGTATTCAGCTCATATACCAATTCTGGGGCCAAAGGGCTAAATGAACATTATCGGACATCAGACTGAAATCCTTTAAAATAAAATTTTATAGAATAGAACTGCGATGGTGCCCTTTTGATTGAGGCGCCTTTGGATCAGATAGACTCAGAGGTCGTGAGACTAAAAGAGTGCATGGCGGAAGCAAGTGAGGCTGTCCTGGGCGACGGAAAAGTGTGCCGGGTTGATGCGGATATTGTTCGATATCCAGGTCGATACATGGACGAGCATGGTCAGGAAATGTGGGATCAAATCATGGGCCTTCTAGCCCAGACTTGAGGGTAGACCTACGCGGTCTCCGCGGGACACCTATGCGCGTTCCGCGGCACCGTATCTATATCCTCTTATTCTCCTTTAATATAAATATAGGGTATTACCATGGGTGAAATGAAAGCCGCTCAGCGCGCAAAACGGGATGCAATGTTCCTCAAGGGACCGGTTACATTTGGATGGATCAAGCGTAGCATTCCAGATCCAACATCAAGACTAATCTTGGTCGCTGAAGCATTCATGAAAATGGCAACTCCGGCACTTAACTCTTTGGAACTTTCGCTTAAGATTTGGGACTGCGCAGGGATCGAGAGCCACGATCAGAGATCCAGGGTTTTGAAAAAGATTGATCAGCGGTGCGAGGGTTACTGGGTGGAGAGGCGTGAGGGCCGAACTTCGGTCTTACACAAATGCAAAAAACCGAATGAAATTACACCCGAATGAATTTGTCTGGCCAATACTAAAGGACCATGTGCCATGGACCATGGTCCCTTTTAACGGGGGAACCCCTTTTGATCTTTTGGTTACTGACATTCAGATTTGGCACAGTAACCTTCGCGCCAAGGTCCGTCGGCCTTGGACCTTGGACCTCAGCTATAGCTTCCAGTCTTTGCGCCAGCCACGCTCCAAGACCCCATGCTCAATCAAACTTGCTTCAATCTGCTTGATCTCTGCACGGACCTTACGGCCAATCTCAGCGCGTTTCTTAGCGGCCTCGCGTTTTTCTTTTGTTAATTTTCCGTGCGTAGTGTGCAAAGCAGCAATTTTATCACGGCCAGCTTGGGTTCGAGGTCCTGTCGATTTGCCACCATGCCTGGTACATCGACCTGTTCGCTTCATAGCTGGGCGTTGGCACGAACCTCCAGCCTTGGTTCTTGCACCGCAGCGGACACCTGGCCAGTTCGGCCCGAAACGTGTCCCTAGGCCAATCGTAACGCTACCTTTTGTTAACATTTAAAACGCCCCAATATGAGTGTTATATTATAATATATTTAAGGGTGCTGTGCGAGGGGGCACGCTTAGTGGAAACCTCACATTAAAGCATAATGCAATTTAGATGATCTCAGGGCTGGTTTTGAAATAGCAGAACAAAATTTGATAAGCCTGCACGATTTAGGTGAGGCAATTTACTCTGACACGTCCACGGCCAGTTGACAGCCAGATTGATACCTGACCCGCCGTTTACGCCATTAGAAGTTGGTCCGGGTCCTTTATAAGTGTGCGATATCGAACAAGGAACCTTGCGGCATTAGCTCCGTTAATAACCCTATGATCATAGGTAAGATCTATAGGAATCATCAAAGTTGGCTGAAAGGCCGCACCATCCCACACCGGACGGATCTCAGTACGTGTGAGGCCGAGAATTGCTACCTCTGGGGGGTTAATGATCGGGGTGAACGACTCACCACCGATTCCGCCCAAAGACGAGATTGTCATGGAACCGCCGCCCATTTCCTCGGGTCGAATGCGCCGAGTGCGTGCACGGTTAGCTAGATCGACAATAGTCTCCGATATTTCGGGGATGTACATTTTGTCGGCATTACGGATCACCGGTACCAAGAGCCCGTGAGGCGTATCAACGGCGATACCAATGTGCACGTAACGCTTTAGGATTAAAGATTTACCATCCGCCGACAATGAGGCGTTGAAGCGTGGAAACTCGTGGAGGCACCGGGCCAGCACCGCCACATGGAAGGCAAGCGCCGAGATGCGGACCTGCGCGGCTTTGAGCGATCTGCGTAATGCCTCGATACGGGTGACATCGGCGCTGTCGTGGTGTGTTACTGATGGGACCAGCTGTTGTGCTGCGGTAAGGTTCGCCGACGCGACCTGCGCCGTGCGGTTCATAGGCTCGGTTGTGACTGGCCCCCATTTCCCGTGATCCACATCCCAAAATTGCACGGCATTAGATGCGGACGGCGCCCGCGCACAGCTACCAAGAATATCCTCACGAACGATGGTCTGTCGCCCCAGTCGAACAGCAAGCGTGTTGATATCCACGCTGTGTTCAAGCGCCAGTTTGCGTACCGAGGGGGAGGCGATTGCATCCATGGATTACCAGGCGGTTGAGATGTACTGGGTTTCCTGAAATTCCAGGAGGCCCTCTTTGCCGCCTTCGCGCCCCAGCCCAGACTGTTTGACGCCGCCAAAGGGCGCAGCAGGGTCGGAGACCAGGCCGCGGTTAAGCCCGATCATGCCAAATTCCAACCGTTCCGATATCGACAGGCCACGCGCCATATCCCGCGTGTATACGTAGGCAACCAGCCCGTATTCGGTATTATTGGCGCGGACCAAAATCTCATCTTCGTCAGTGAAAGTCTGGATCGCAGCGACGGGGCCAAAAATCTCATCGCTGAGGCATTTGGCGTTGTCTGGAACAGAGGTCATGACTGTTGGCGGATAGAAAAACCCAGGCCCGTTCGGGCGCTGGCCACCCAACTTAACTTTTGCACCTTTTTCGATTGCGTCACGAACGAAGTAATCGACCTTGTCGCGAGTCTCGGCGTTGACCAGCGGACCAACATCAGTGGCTGGATCCAATGGGTCGCCAACACGAAGCGCCGCCATCTTCGCAGTGAAGGCTTTGACGAAGGGGTGCTCGACATCTTCGTGAATGTAGATCCTGTTTGCGGCGGTACAAGCCTCGCCAAGGTTGCGCATTTTGGCAACCATCAATCCCTCGGCAGCAGCGTCGATATCGGCGTCTTTGCAGACGATGAAGGGGGCGTTGCCACCCAATTCCATGGCAGGCTTTACCACATTATCGGCCGCAGCGTGCAAGAGCTTGCGACCCACCTCAGTCGATCCTGTGAAACTAACAACGCGCACGCGTGGATCTGCCAGCATCGCGCCCACTACAGCGCCAGAAGATCGCGACGGCAGCACATTGACCACACCGGATGGTACTCCTGCCTCTTCTAAAATCGGCACCAACGCCAGCATGGTAAGCGGCGTTTCCGAAGCCGGCTTAATTACCACCGAGCAGCCTGCAGCCAGTGCGGGGGCTATCTTGCGGGTTCCCATGGCCGCCGGGTAGTTCCAGGGCGTGACCAAAACTGCGATCCCAGCGGGTTTCTGATGTACTAGAATGCGTGCGCCAGACGCTGGGGCAATTCCGAGGTGGCCTTCAGGCCGCACTGCTTCTTCGGCATACCAGCGGAAAAACTCACCGGCATATTTGGCTTCGCCCAAGGCGTCAGCTCCCGCCTTCCCGTTTTCTAGCGTGATTAGCCGGGCGATATCGTCGATCTTTTGCATGTAGATGTAAAAAGCCCGACGGAGGATCTCGCTTCGTTCGCGTGGACTTTTGGCGGCCCAACTGGCGAAGGCGACCTCGGCTGCGTCAACGCAGGCGGTGGCATCCTCGATTTTGCCGCTTGCGACGCTGGTTATTACAGATTCATCTGCGGGATTCAGCACGTCGAATGTCTCCCCTGTAGCGCCATCGCGCCATTCGCCGTCTATGTACAATTTATTCAGAAACTCGGTCATGTTGGGCCTCAAACCAGTTGGAGGATCGGATCTTCCACCCGGGCCGCAATAGAATCTAGCAGCGCCACAGCAGACGCCATGGCCATGTTGTTTTCGCTAAAGGAAAGGGTCAAAGAATAAGCCTCGCCGTCTACGGCAACCGAAAGGGCGACAGTGCCGCTGGCGGACGCATAACCCGACAGGCGCGTATCACAAAGGTCGACCAGCGACAGAGCAACCGCATCCGTTGCACCCGCGCCACCCCTGTCAGGGTTAGGTAATACGGTGGATGTACCGTCAAGGCTTTGAATCACAATCGCTACCTCACTAGCTTCAAAGACTGCCCGCCATGCGCCTGCCGCAAAGGCAGCAAACAGCTTTGTCCGGTCGGCATTCGGTGAACGATCGAGAAGTGCACAAAGCTCTTCGCACTTGACCCGGGCCGAAAGGCTTGATTGCCCGCCTGCTGTGGCGCCCACCAGATCAGTGGCATGGATGGGTTCGGCAATACCCTGCGCGCGTAGGGCTGCCAGATCGATCCCGCCCTCTGACGCAAGCCGTTTTGCCTTCGGCGAGGCCAATACCTTGCCATTTGCCTTGTTTGGCACAATGTTTGGCGGTAAAAATCCCGGATCGGAGGCTGGCGCGGCAGCGTCTTTAGGTTCTGGTGTATGGACTGGCGCCGCCCCGGTGAAAGGTTCTTCTACTGGTTCCTCTGACACTGTAGCCACGGCAGGCGCCACACCAGCATGGTCTGCGACCTCAGTCTCGTTCTGCACGATTACAGCGATCACTTCGCCAACCGGCACATCCGCGCCTTCTGTCGCGCGTATCCCAGCCAGAATACCGGCGCTTGCCGCCTCGACCTCGACCGTTGCTTTATCGGTTTCCACCTCGCAAATCGCGTCGCCGCTGGCGATGTTGTCTCCCTCTGCCTTCAGCCAGGCCACGATTACGGCGCTGTCCTGATTCATTCCCAGTTGCGGCATTTTTACATCATAGGGCATGGATCAATGTCCCTGCCACGATTTTGCGGGCGTTTTCCGCCACGGCTTCGGGCGTCGGCACGGTCAGGTCTTCAAGCGCAGGGCTGAAAGGTATCGGCACGTCCATCGCACCCATGCGGACCACCGGAGCATCGAGATGATAGAAGGCTTTCTCACTAATCCGCGCTGCAATTTCCGCAGTCGTGCCGAAGTTCTGGTGGCCTTCATCCACGACAATTGCACGCGAAGTCCTCTTGACGCTTTCAAGTATCGTCGCCTCGTCAAGTGGCACGATTGTGCGCGGGTCGATGACTTCGGCGCTGATGCCGTCAGCAGCGAGCATCTCACCCGCCTTTTCACAGACCTGGCGCATAGACGAGGTGCCGATCAGCGTCACATCCGAGCCTTCGCGCAAGACGTTGGCCTCGCCAAAAGGAATCAGAAACTCCTCCTCTGGCACTTGAGCCTTGTCCTGGTACATCAGCTTGTCCTCAAAGATCACTACCGGGTTATCGTCTCGAATCGCGGTCTTCATTAACCCTTTGGCCTCATAAGCCGAAGACGGCATCGCGACTTTTAGTCCTGGAATATGTGCCACCAACGCATGCAGCGATTGCGAATGCTGAGCAGCAGAGCGTCGGGTTGCCCCAAGGTTTGTTCGCAAAACCAATGGAACGCTCAGCTTGCCGCCTGACATGTAGTGCGTCTTGGCTGCCTGGTTACAAAGCTGGTCCATCACGAGAAACAGAAAATCACCGAACATTAGATCGACAATAGGCCGCGCCCCTGTCATGGCGGCACCAACGGCGAGCCCCATGAACCCTGGCTCTGAGATCGGCGTGTCGATAACACGTTCAGTACCGAATTCTTCGACCAGACCCGACGTTACCTTGAATGGCGTTCCCGCCTCGGCAACATCTTCGCCGATCAGGAACACGGTTTCATCACGGCGCATTTCCTCAGCAATGGCTTCGTTGACAGCCTGGCTGAACGTGATCGAGCTCATCATCCACCCCCCTTAAACACATGCATATCCACTTCTGAACCATCAGGGTAAGGCGCGTCGAGCGCGTATTGTACTGCCTCGGTGGCCTCCGTCTGGATTTCATCCTGAATTGCAGCAAGCTCGTCACCGTTCACCACACCCTCGTTTTCGAGCCAAGTGCCAAAAAGCTTGATGGGATCGCGGTTTGCTTTCCAATCAGCTTCTTCTTCTTTAGAGCGATAGTATGTGCGGGAAATGTCACCAACATGATGGCCGTGGTAGCGGTAGGTCTCAAGCTCAACAAAAAAGGGGCCTTCGCCCTTGCGGGCACGCCCTGCAAGATCGGTTGTCAACTTGTTCACCGCCAGGACATCCTGTCCGTCGACCTTATGCGCCTTGATCCCAAAAGCCTCAGCACGAGCAGTGATCTCACCCGCCGCGATTTCTTCGGTTTTCGTGTACTCAGAATAGCCGTTGTTTTCGCAAGCGTAGATGACCGGCAGCTTCCAAAGAGCTGCCATGTTCATGACTTCATACATCAGCCCTTGCGCAGTCGCTCCATCGCCGAAGAAACAGACTGAGACGTCGTCAGACCCTTGCAGCTTTGCCCGCAGCGCCGACCCAGTCGCAATACCCATCGAACCGCCTACGATGGCGTTTGCCCCAAGATTGCCATTCAACTGATCGGCGATATGCATTGAACCTCCCTTGCCACGGCAGTAGCCCTCCTCTTTGCCCAAGAGCTCGCAGAACATATCTTTGAAGGCAGCCCCCTTGGCCACACAATGGCCATGACCCCTATGAGTCGAAGTAATCTTATCAGTCACTCTCAAGGCCTCGCAAATGCCAACTGCGACAGCTTCTTGGCCAGAATACATATGCGTTAAGCCTGGCATCTTGGCATCTAGGTACAATTGGTTAGCGTTATCCTCAAAAGTGCGGATTTTCACCATTTGGCGATACATCCGCAGGTAGTTCTTGGTATTGTCCTTTGGCGGCCTTCCCATCTCGGTTCCTCTGACTTTAGTAGCGGTTTGCAATCGGAAGCTCTTCGGCAGGAAAGAGACTAATCACTTCGCACCCTTTGTCGGTTACCACGACCTCTTCTTCTATTCGGGCGGCGGAGAACCCGTCCGTAGCCGGGCAATAGGTTTCAAGCGCAAAGACCATACCAGTCTGAATTTCCATTGGATGATCAAGCGACACTGCGCGACTTATAATAGGACGCTCATGCAGCGCCAGTCCTAGCCCGTGACCAAACTGCAACCCGAAAGCTGCATCTTCGTTCGGAAATCCGAGGCTTTCGGCTGTCGGCCAAACCTCGGCTACTTTGTCGGTTGTGACACCAGGTTTGATCATTTCAATTGATGCCTCAAGCCATTCCCGCGCTTTCACATAGGCATCATTTTGAGCAGGTGTGGCGCGACCAACATTGAACGTGCGGTAATAACAAGTTCGATATCCCTGATAGCTTTGAAGGATATCGAAGAAAGCTTGGTCACCAGGACGAATAAGTCTATCGGTGAAATTGTGTGGGTGAGGGTTACAGCGTTCACCAGATATCGCGTTGATCGCCTCCACGTCATCTGACCCCATTTCATAAAGCATCTTGTTGGACAGCGCGACGATATCGTTTTCCCGAACACCAGGCTTAAGCTCTTCGTAAATCATGTGATAAACGCCATCTACCATGCTCGCCGCCTGGGTCAAAAGTTGAATTTCGTCCCAATTCTTGATCTCGCGAGCAGCTAACATGATCTGTTGAGCGTCAATGACCTTGATGCCTTCTTCCTGTAGTGCATGGAACATTGCAGTCTCAGCATAATCTACGCCAACGGGCATATCGGCCATGCCTGCATCACGAATAAGCCCTGCAATTTGCTTGGCATACTTTTTCATCAGCCCAAACTCAGGCGGGATAGTGCCACGCATGCCAACTACGCCGGCGAGGCAATGATCTGGTTCAAGCCAGTCTGAATACTTTTGGTGATGTACAGCAGCAGATCCAAAATCCCAGACGTAGGGACTGTTATCGCCAGTTAACAGGCAGAAGCGGCACATTTTGTCCCGTTCCCACTCGCCAATTTTGGTGGCCGAGACATACCGGATATTATTTACATCAAACAGCAATAGCGTGCCCGCAGGCGAATTAGCCAAAGCTTGGCGGGTTCGTGACAGGCGGTAACGTCGTAAGCGATCATGGTCAACGCGACGTTCAAAATCAACATTTGTATGTCCCCAGGCTGGAAGGCGACCTTCCCATTTCCAGTTGGGCTCCAGATCTTTTGGTGTGAGCAAGTTGGGCATTAAAGCGCGCGACATGGTTTACCTCCGACCGGCACGCGATTGCCACGCGCCGTTGTTTTGATAGATTTCAGGATCAGATATGTGGCTGAGCGCATGCAAGGTAATCACTGGATGCACCAGCCGCCGTCGATGTGGATCATCTGGCCAGTCATGTAGTCGCTATCAGAGCTTGCAAGAAAAGCTGCCGTTCCCTGCACATCGTTCGGGTAGGACACCCGCTTGATGACTAACGCATCATTTACGATGTCTTCGTAGGCCTGGCCTTCACGTTCCTTGAAGCCGATTTCGACAAGATCCTTGTCGAGCTGTTCCCAAAGAGGGGTCACAACGACGCCTGGTGCGTAGCCGTTGACCGTGATATTGTGCTCAGCCAAACCGATGGCGCCACAGTGGGTGAGCGCCAGGCAGCCATATTTTGAGGTGCAATAAACTGTGACATCCACGAGCGGCTTACGGGAGGCGATGGAACCGACATTGATCAGTTTGTAAGGATAGTCGCGCTTGCCTTGGACTATCATCTGGCGCGCCGTTTCCTGCATACCGAGCCACATTGCCTTAGTATTTACATTCATAATGAGGTCCCAGTTATCCTCATCGATGTCCATGAAAAACCGGGGTTTATTTAGACCGGCGTTGAAAAGACCTACATTGATCTCACCAAATGCCTCGACTGTGGCTGCGACGGCTGCGGCGTTGTCTTCACGCTTAGTAACATCCATCTGAACAGCGATGGCCTTGCCGTTGCCGCGCTCGTTAATGCGGTCGGCAACTTCATTTGCGTCATTTAGATTGAGGTCTCCGAGGCAGACGTTTGCACCCTGCGCAGCGAAATATTCTGCGTTTTGCGCTCCCATCCCTCGCGCGGCTCCAGTTATGAGAATATTTTTTTTTGCGAGTCGTTGCGTGTCCATGTTATGTTTCTCCCTAGATAAGTCGCTTTACCGTGTCTCGCCACTCTGACCCCTCACGCATTGGCGCTGCACTAATTTTTTATCCAAATTGGACATTTTTTGTCCAAAATAGACAAAATTTCAGAGTCCGCGCATGCAGCGATTGGCGATGGTTGGGGTGACGAAATGGAATCGTCTTAAATTCCAATGGGAGGATATAATGACTTTAATAAAGAAATTTATGCGTACCGCCACTGCCGCAGGTGTGGCGGGATTGGTATCGACTGCCGCCTTGGCGGAATCAATCGTTTCATTCAACGGCCCTGCGGGCGAAGCGTATATCGGTCGTTTCATCAAGGGCATCAAAGAAACGGCAGCCCTCAAGGGTTATGACATCAAGGTATTCGAGAACCAATTTAATCAGGCTGAACAGGACCAACAGGTACAGCAGGTTTTGGCCGCGGGCGTTCTGCCCGACGTCTTCATCTGGTGGCCTTCAGATGCGGTTGCCGGTCTCGGATCACTGCGGGCGCTCGCTAAGACAGGCGTACCAGTTTTGAAAATCAACCAGCTTCCAAACGAGCAGGACAAGCAATACATCTTTGGTTATGCTGGCCCCGATGACCGTCTGCGCGCCCGAAACGCCGGCTACATGATGCGTGAGGCTGCCGCTGCCAAGAAGGCTGCCGGAGGCGAGGGCTATAACGTTCTAGTCCTATCTTACCCGCACAGCTATGGAGGCTATGGCCTTTCGATCAATGCGTTCAACGAAGCGATTGCCGGGTCTGATCTTAAAATCATCGATGATGTAGACGAAGGTTTTGGTCAAGCCAATGGTTATAAAGGTGCTGCCAAGGCGATTGCGGCAAATCGTGACGAGGGCATCCACTTTGTCTATGGCATGGATGACGCTATTCTGACCGGCGGCATCAAAGCGCTGGAAGAAGCCGGTTACAAGATGGGCGAAGACGTGATTGCAGTCGGCACTGTGTGTAACGGCGACAAGCAGTTGATCGAAGAAGGCAAACAGTTTGGAACGACGCTTCAGTCTCCGCTGCATGAGGGTCAGCTGGCCATTAAAATGGTTGAAGAATACCTGCAAACAGGTGCTTTTGCGAATTATATCAACTTCACACCGAATCCAGCAGTAACCGCGACCAACATGGAAACCGTTGCATTGCGCGGCTTCGATGGAAAGCTTTATGGCATCGATGAGCTATGCTCTGGCGCCTGGGGCGGATAAAGATCAAAATTTGAGCGACGTCCAAACTTTGGGCGTCGCTATTTGATGAAAAGCACGCATATCTAATCTAGGTAAAAGAGGGGCCATGGCCGCTGAAGCACTTCTAAAACTCACAAACATAAACCGCCATTATGGAGCTATCCAGGCACTGAAAGGCGCAAATTTTGAGATTGGGCGTGGCGAAGTGATGGGGTTGGTCGGCGAAAACGGCGCCGGAAAATCTACGATGGTTAAGATCATCAGCGCTTTCGATACCGGTTTCTCAGGAGAATATTTCTACGATGGTGCTGTCCGAAATTTCAGTAGCCCGACCGCTGCGGAACTTGTCGGCATCGCCATCGCACAGCAGGAGCTAAGTTTAATAAAAACCATGACCGTGGCCGAGAATATATTTTTGGCCGGTGATGGCGTGCCGCAGGTGGCATCAAAAGGGTATCTCGCAAAAAAGGCCAAGCCTTTTTTGAAGGAGGTGGGGCTTGACCACATCGATCCGCTGCGTACGATCAACAGGTTGAGCGTTGGAGAACAGCATTTGGTAGAGGTCGCGAGGCTCATCGCGCACAATCCGCAGGTATTGATCCTAGACGAGCCGACAGCAGCACTAGGCGAAACTGATTCGATGCGAATACTCGAGATGGTAAGACGGCTAAAAGAGGCTGGAAAATCGGTGATTTATGTGAGCCATCGGATGGACGAGATTTTTAAGATCTGCGACCGTATCACCGTGCTGCGCGACGGCGAGAGTGAGGAAGCGCGGTCGGCAGCGGACATGGACGTCAACAGCCTTGTAGAACTTATGCTCGGGTTTGAGTTGGGAGAGATGTACCCCAAGCGCAAGCCGGTTGTCCGCGACGAGCCGATCTTAGAAGTGCGCGATCTTTGGCCTGACGGCATTCTTGAACCTGTCAGCTTTGACGTTTATCCAGGCGAAATTCTCGGCCTTGCTGGGCAACTTGGTGCCGGAACCTCTGAGATTTTGGGTGCAATCGCTGGTTCGACCCGAACCCGAGGCGGCCAACTACACTATCAAGGCGAAGTGTTTCTGCCTAGGAGCCCCAAGGACGCTATCAAGCGGGGCATCGCTTACTGCTCTGAAGACCGCAAGCACGATGGATTATTCCTGGGTCGACCGATTATGGAAAACATGTCGGCCACCGCGCTAGAGACTATATCTAACAATGGCATCCTAAACCAGTCAAAGGAAGCAGCTTCAACCACCGAAAACGCGATAAAATTCACCATCGACCCGCAGCGCTTGCCGCAAGAAGCTGGCGTATTGTCCGGTGGAAACCAGCAAAAATTGGCCTTGGGCAAGTGGTTGTCTATCGCTCCCAAGGTTATTTTGGTTAATGAACCAACTCGCGGGGTAGACGTGGGCGCGCGGGCCGAGATCTATCAGATATTGCGCAACCTAGCCGATCAGGGCGCAGCCATTGTGATAGCCTCGACCGATATTCAAGAGATCACGAATCTGCCAAACCGCATAGTCAGTTTTTATCGCGGTCTACAGATCGGTCAATTGCAGTTTGACGAAATGACCTCGGCTAATATTCTTGAGCAAATCACTGATCCGTTCCGCGAGGCAGGCATTGCAGTGTCGGAGAAAACATAATGACCGATGCAACATCACTAACCGACAACCTTAACATCATCCAGCGAATCCGTCGGGATTACACTCCGTTGGTCATTGTCATGGTGGGGCTCTTCCTCATCGTTTTTGTAGCTGGTGCAATTTTTACCGACGATTTCCTTACTTGGTTCAACATTAAAACGATAATCCGTGATGCGGCACTTGTTGGCATTATGGCAATAGGGCTGACCTTTGTAACGCTTTCGGGTAACTTTTTCTTGCTATCGATGAAGGAAATCGCAGCGCTATCGATTATTTGCTTTGCCACGCTGATGAGCGCAGATTGGAACCAATGGAGCTCTGGCGCGGGCGAGCCACCAGCTTCAGCGTTGATGATGACCTTCCTGGTCGCATTTGGCGCCACCATGATAATTGCAACAATCGCAGGCGCTCTACAAGGCACACTGATCGGTCTTGGCGGTAATCCAATTGTTGTAACACTTGGTGCTGCCGGGCTATTTTTCGGTATAGGCTCATGGTGGTCCGACAACCTTGTTGTCAGCTACCGAAGGCCGCACGGGGCCGAATGGTTGGGTAGCGGTTCTTTCATTGGGGACATCCCCAACATTACGGTCGCCTTCATCATCATTGCCGTCATCGCGGAACTAACGCTGCGCTACACCACCTTTGGTCGCCAGGTATACCTGGTCGGCGCCAACCGCGCTGCAGGCAGGGCGACTGGGCATGAAAACTTTGGCATGGCGATCAAGTGCTGCATTATAGCTTCTGTCTGCGCTGCCTTCGTCGCTGTGGCTTTTTCTGGCCAGGTGTCATCAGCGCATGTTAACTACTTCTCGTCAGAGTTTGGATCGTCGGGTGACATGACAATCATGGTCATCGCCATTGTAATGGTAGGCGGCAATTCGATCATGGGTGGCTATGGCTCAACGCTTCGAACCTCGCTTGGGGCGATTTTCATATCGAGCATCGACAACATGATGGTGCTGAACGGTTTCAACTCGGGTGCCCGCGTCCTTGCTGTCGGTCTGATGATTGTCTTTTCCATCATCGTTTTCGCGCTTTTGCGCCGAGGCTCTCGCTCTGTAGAATAGGAGAATTTTATGCAACGCATTAAGAACTGGATTACTGAAAACCCCGACCTGAGTTTCGCTATTCTTCTAGCGGTTAGCGTCTACGCATTCTTCGCCATTACCGAGCCGCTGTTCTTCACCCATCGTACCGGATACGCGATCATGGAGCGTTTTGCGGTTCTCGGCCTAGTCGGGCTAGCGCTGACGCTTTGCATAATCGCGGGCGAGATCGACCTTTCCATCGGGTCGAACGCCGCCCTTGCCGCGGTGATCACTGTGCGCTTCACCGACGCCTGGGGCGCGGAAACCGCGCTGTTGTTTGCACTGGTGATCTCCACTTCAATCGGGGCGATCCAGGGATATTTCATCGCCTACCTGCGCATACGCGCCATTGTTCTGACGGTTGGCACACTCATGCTGCTGCGCGGGGTCGCGCTTTTTGCCGCTGAAGAAAAGACGGTGATGCTAACCGACTTCCGCATCCCTGACTTCATCTCTACTAAAATGCTGGGCTACTTCTCTCCCGCCTCAATCCTGGTCCTGATAATGTTCATCATAGTTGGGCTATTCATGACCTACACCCGCTATGGGCGCGAGATCTACGCCATCGGCGGCGCGAGGAAAGAGGCTTTGGCCTCAGGCATCTCACTTCAGCGCCCTATGATCATCGTTTTCGCGATTTCAGGCTTGTGCGCGGGTCTTGGTGGCGTCATTATTGGCCTGCGCTCAGGCACGGCACAGGCACTTGGCCTCCAGTACCTGCTTCTTGCCGGCACCGTGGCAGCCTTCATCGGCGGAGCTTCAATCCTCGGCGGCAAGGGCGGGGTCATTGGCGCAGCCATAGGGACACTTACAGTAAACTTCCTGAACACCGGGCTGGTCTTCAACGTAACGCCCGCCTTCATGGTACAGCTATACCTTGGCATCCTACTGATCGTGGTAATCATGTTCCAAACCGGCAGCCGGATCTTCGAGGACCGGCAACGACGAGGCCAGCTATTGGAGGATGTTGATCGGCGACGGAGTATCCTGGCCGACAAGATCGCCAGGCTTCGAAAATCTTCCGGCTGAAAACAAACTTCTGGAAAAATATCCAATTTGGATATAGTCTGATACCTTATCACAAAAGGGAAAGGGCAAAACATGCCTAAAATACCCAAGAAATGAAAGGGATCGTGAAACGGCGACGGTCAAATTCTAGGGAGCGGCCCGAAGGGCCATTCGAGAGCGATGACACGCTTAAAAAAACAAAAATCAGCAGCGACGAATTCGCGCGATTTCTGGATTTCATCGAGGCCCTCAAGGACGAAGCAGGACAGGTTCTTAGCCTCAAGCACGGATACGATGAAACGCGGCTGATTACCACGCTGCTTCGAAACCATTTGCAGGGCAAAATGAGCACTACTAGCGGTCTAGCGACCGCCAGCGGGCTGGGATATGGCACAGCGATCCGCGCGATCAATTCCATAGAGGTGCGTGGATTAATTGCTAGGCGCTCAAAGACTAATACTGGTAAAAGCTTTTCGCTGCATCCAACCAACAAGCTTATCGCCGAGTGGCAGGAATATGCGCGGCGGGTACGCGCTGCTATTGGCGCGACGCTGGGAGCCGGCGCAGTCGGAAAAGGTGGGCTCGGTGACTATTTTTTCGGTTCATCTTACTCTGAAGCGGGGACTATTCCTCCGCCATCGCCGCTTCAGTCCAAGCTCGACCTTACGGGCGATCTTACCCTATTGGTTCACGCCGATCCAACATTTATGGCAATGAACGTTCTCAAGCGTCAGTTCGAAGGGCTTTTCGGCGTTGGTATTACCAGCCGGGCACTTTCAATAGACCGGCTGCGTCAGGAGATTCTAGCCAATGCTAAGCGGAAGGTATCGCGCTATGATATTGTTGCCTGTGATCTTCCTTGGTTTGGCGAGTTTGTAGACAAGGGCGTGTTGCTGCCAATTGGCGATTTCATCGCCGAAAGTGGTACCGATCTTTCTGATTTCCACAACGTCGCCCTGGCGTCTACCCGATTCTGCGGCCAGCAGTACGGTTTACCGGTTCAGACAACACCCGAACTTTTGTGTGTTCGGAGAGACCTCTGCGAGGAAGCTGGCATCAGGGTTCCGACCACGATTGCAGACACACTCGAAACCGCCCGACTGTTGCACAATCGGCGTAAGGCCCGTTCAGGGATCGCCTGGAACGCAGCACGCGGAACTCCGCTTGGACACACTTTCATGTTCGTTATGGGAGCCATGGGTCGGCCTTTTTTGAACCTAGCTCGGATCGGGGGCGAATTCGATGCTGAGTGGCTGGAAGGCGAGAGTTTCCGACCACTCCTGCAATCGGAAGAGGCATTCGCAACTGTAGAATACTTGCGGGAGCTGCTGGATTACTCCCCAACTTCAATTCTGTCGATGTCATGGTACGAACGTGCAAAAGTCTATGCAGACGGTGAAGCCGCTATGGCTTACTGCGCGACGCTGCTAGCGCCCCTTTTTGAACTTAACAGTGACTCCCCAGCGCATGGTGTTACCGAATTCTTGCCGCACCCTTATGGGCCGAGGGGAAAGCCGATTGCCCCAGTTGGTGGTTATGCTCTCGCAATTCCATCCAATATTGAGTCGAAGCGCCAAGCTTCGGTTTGGGAGGCTGTGCAGTCGTTCACTTCGCCCGAGATTATAAAGCTCTATGTCGAAAATGGCAGCCTCGTGGCGCCGCGTTTTAGCGTCAGTATGGACCCAGAGGTTCGGCGGATCTCACCACTTCTTTCCATCGTTGAAGGTATGGCGCGTAATAGAGTCCTTCAATACTGGCCCAGGCCGCCGATCCCAGAAATCTCTGACCTGATCGAGATCGTCGGCACGCAGCTGCACGACTTGCTCCAGGGAGCTCTAAGTCCGATGCAAGCTCTTGCGAACGCCCAAAACCAAGCTGACGCGCTTATGCGATCAAGAGGGCACTACTAAACGCAGAGATTGGATCCAAGTGTGTATCCCACAGGAATAAGTAATAAGGTATGCCGAATGAAAGATGATTAGGCATGGCTGCATTTACAGGCTGTTTTGGGTAAGGAGATTTACACTGACAGGACCGCCACCAGTTGACAGCCAGCTATGATAGCGAATAAATAGCCGCACAAATGCTGCGCATAGATGGCGGTTGCTGCATTAAATAGAAAAGCATTTGAGCCGATAACTGAAAGAAGCAGAGTATGAAATTAGGTATGGCAGGTCTGGGCCGCATGGGCGTTCCCATGGCCAAAAATCTGATCAATGCTGGTTTCGATATTCAAGTCTGGAACCGCAACTCAAAGCGAAGCGTATCTTTTGCAACTGAAATGCACTGCGAAATCGCACAAACACCAAAAGCCTTAGCCTCTGCCTGCGATATCGTTATTACAATGCTTGCCGATGATGCCGCCTCTCAGGAAGTCTATCTGGGTAGATCAGGTTTATTAGAAGGCAAAAAAGCAACGGTATTCATTGAGATGAGTACTGTCAGTCCGGATTGGATCAACCGATTACAACGCCAATCAAGCCGTGCAGCTATAATAGACGCGCCGGTTTCCGGCGCCACCCAAGCCGCTCAAGAGGGCAAATTGATGATTATGGTGGGTGGATCAAAGGAAATAACGCAGCCTTTGCTGCCAATTTTTGACGCTTTGGGTGAAAAAACGATCATCCTTGGCAAGAAATCCGCAGGTGCGACGATGAAGCTTGCGATCAATTCTGTGATCCACAGCTTGAATCAGGCTGCCGCAGAATCGCTTAATCTGGCCCAAGCCGCAGGCGTTGATCTTAGCTTGGCCTATGAAGCGCTGGAATCTTCTGCTGCTTGTGCACCCATGTTACGCTATCGCAAACCACTTTATTTAGACGAGCAGGCGAATCAGATTATGTTCACCGTGGGTTTAGCAGCCAAAGATGTCGATCTTGCCACACGCTTGGGGAAGATCTTGAATGTCCAAATGCCACAAGCAGAATTGAATTTGGGTATTTTGAATCAGGCGAAACAAAACGGTTATGCCCAGCGAGATATGGCCTCAGTAATCAGCTATCTGAAAAAGGAACACAAATGAAAGCGGCTTTATTCGTAGGGGGATGGGAAGGCCATAATCCAACCGATTTTGCACAGTGGTGCTCTGATTTACTATTGGCGAGCGGTTATGACGTTGAAATCTACAAAACGCTAGTGCCTCTAGAGCAGCCCGAAACCTTATCTGATGTGAATGTCATCGTACCTATTTGGTCAAGTGCGCGATCATCTCATCAACCCGAATTTGGCAATATGACAAAAAAACAAGAGGATGGACTACTAAAATTGGTTGCCTCGGGCTGTGGTTTGGCCGGATGGCATGGTCATATGGGGGATGCCTTCCGTGATCGCCCAACCTATCACTTTTTGATTGGGGGTCAATTTGTCGCCCATCCGCCAGGCTGGCCAGATAATCCTACTCCATCGGATGATTTCGTTTCGTATGACGTGACCATTACCCGCCCCACTGACCCAATCGTGAAAGGTATCAAAAGCTTCAAGCTCTTTTCCGAACAGTATTTTATGTTAACCGATTCCTCGAATGAAGTTTTGGCGACCACGACTTTTTCAGGCGATCATTTGTGGTGGATCGAAGGCACTGTCGTGCCAGTAATTTGGAAACGCAGATGGGATAAAGGTCGCATTTTCTATTGTTCAATCGGCCATCGCCTTGACGATTTGAAAGTACCGGAAGTGACAGAAATCATAAAACGTGGTATCGCTTGGGCTGCGCAAAAATAGCCCCAGAAATACCAATAACAGGGGTAGTGAGGATATGGCGGTGCACCAGGTATGTGGTTCTACTCCTTACCCCTGCACTGCATCCGAGCTAACACCCTGTTTTTATTACATACAGCATACACCAGTTCATCTCAATACTGCGTATCTTGGTCAGTAATATGGTCAGTAATTCCTTATCGTTACTAGTATAGGGGTGGCACTGGGGTGTGGCTTCCTTAATGTAACAATGACCTACCGCCTAACCGTGTGTAAGACATACCCATGCAGGGGCAATAGTGGGTGTATGGGAAGTATGGTATATACGCTCATACACAGATAGGGTGTTTACTGTAGCCAAGTGATTAAACATAGGCCAAATGTTAGTGTATCACAGCTTGCGGGGTTAGTTAGAATAATAAACAAGAGCCTTTTACATAGCAGC
>MDTA01133512.1_pt1 | contig 18062 bp, 18 predicted proteins | sample 811151 | NCBI WGS metagenome assembly MDTA01 (sample SAMN05326648, study PRJNA326480) | marine metagenome | isolation source: seawater | place: Indian Ocean: South | collected 2010
ATTGGTGAGCCCTGATGGACTCGAACCATCGACACCCTCCTTAAAAGGGAGGTGCTCTACCAACTGAGCTAAGGGCCCTTAAGAACGATCTTTTATATATTTATTATTAATATTTCAAATGATTAATCAAAAAAGTTTATATATTTTTTATAAAAATTCTTAAAAGTGCCATTTTTGATATTATTTCTTATTTCCCGCATAAATTGTTGGTAAAAGTTTACATTGTTAAGCGAAATAAGCATCGATGCAAGCATTTCATCTGATTTTATTAAGTGATTTAAATAGCTTTTGGAGTATTTATTTAGACATCTTATGTCGCAGTTTTCGTCTAGTGGAGATTTGTCTTTTTTAAATTTTGAGTTTTTTAAATTTAATTTTCCCTCCCAAGTAAATGCCAATCCAGTTCTACCTGATCTTGTAGGCATCACACAATCAAACATATCGATACCTTCATTTACTGCGCCAAGTATATCTGAAGGGGTTCCTACTCCCATTAAATATCTTGGTTTTTTTATTGGTAAAAGATCAACTGTCTCATTTAAAATTTTGAACATATCACTTTGATTTTCACCAACTGCTAAACCACCCATAGCATATCCATCAAAATCAATATCGATTAATTTGCTTATACTTTCGGTTCTTAAATCTTTAAATAAGCCTCCCTGCGCTATTCCAAATAAACCTTTTGATTTATTATTTCCAAACTCAGTTTTGCTTCTTTTAGCCCATTCAGTTGATGTGTGTATTGCATTTGATAAAATATTTTTATCTTTTGTTAATTTTGGACATTCATCTAAAACCATTATTATATCTGAATTAATAGCTTTTTGAACTTGAATACTTTTTTCTGGACTCAAAATTATTTTTTTTCCATCTAGGTGAGATGTAAAAATAGCACCCAATTTTAAGTCGATCTTATTTAGTTTTGATAATGACATAATTTGGTAACCTCCAGAATCTGTCAGTATTGGGCCGTTCCAATTCATAAAGTTGTGAAGGCCATTAAACTGTTTTAGTAGTTCTATACCAGGTCTTAGCATCAAGTGATAAGTATTTCCCAAAATAATTTGTGTATTTGTTTTTAAGATATCATCAACAAAAATTCCTTTAACTGTTCCTAGAGTGCCTACGGGCATAAATGCAGGTGTATCTATTAATCCCCTGGGAGTGTGAATTTTTCCAAGTCGTGCTTTGTCATCTTGAGTTATTAACTCAAAAGAAAAATCGTTTTTAAGCATTATTCTATTTTGATTTTAAAGAAATAATTTTATCTGGATTTTGTACAGATCCAGTATTTGGATCACCTTTTTTAATTTTATCAATAAATTCCATCCCTTTAATCACTTTTCCAAAAGCAGAGTACTGTCTGTCAAGATGTGGTGCAGCATCGAAACAAATAAAAAACTGACTATTGGCACTATCCGGGTTTGCTGATCTTGCTGCAGATAAAATTCCTCTTACATGAGCAATATCTGTAAACTCAGCCTTAAGATCTGGTAAATCTGAACCTCCAGTGCCAGCTAAAGACAAATTAAATGATGGGTTGTTTGAGTTTCCAAATTTAACATCTCCGCTTTGAGCCATAAATCCGTCGATAACTCTATGAAAAACAACTCCGTCATACATCCCTTTGTTTGCAAGTTCTTTGAAACGCTTAACATGGTTAGGAGCTTTATCTGGGTAAAGTTCAATTTCAACTTCACCATAGCTTAATTTTAAAATCATAATATTTTCTGCCATAGCTTTAAATGTTACTAAACTAAAAAAAATTGTAAATAAATAGTAAAATTTTTTCATTAATATTTATTTTTTAGCTTTTTAATAACGTATTTTGTTACAAACCTATCAATATTGCCCCCTAGATAAGCAATTTCTTTAACAAATTTAGAAGAAATAATTTGATTTTCGACGTCTGACATCAAAAACATAGTTTCAATATTTGAATTTAATTTTTTATTCATGCCAGCTAATTGAAATTCATACTCAAAGTCAGAAACAGCTCTCAAGCCTCTTATAATTACTGAAGCTTTATATTTTTTACATAGATCAATTGTTAAATTATCAAATGAAATAACTTTAATTTTATTTCTATTAAATCTTAGATCTTTAAAAAGTGAGTGATTAATTATATCAACTCTTTCATCAATTGAAAAAAAATAATTTTTATCTGTGTTATCTGTTGTAGCGATAATAACTCTATCGAATATCTTAAGCGATTTTTTGATTACATCGATATGACCATAAGTCATTGGATCAAATGTTCCAGGGTAAATTGCTGTTTTCATTGTTATTGAATATTGTCCTCTATCTTTATGACCGATACAACTTTTTCAGATCCTGACAATTTTTTAATTCTAACACCTTGAGTGTTTCTGCCTGCAATTCTTATTTCTTTCACTGCACACCTCATCATACTTCCTTTATCTGTAGAGAGTAATATTTCATCACTTTCGTTTACTACTAACGTCGAAGAAATGTTTCCATTTCTTGGGGAATTTATAATTCCAATTATTCCTTTGCCTCCTCTATTGGTAACTCTATAGTCTGTGTAGGATGATCTTTTGCCAAAACCATTTTCTGTTACAGATAAAATAAATTTTCCTACAGCGTTATTAATTTTATTATTATTTAACATTTTTGAGTTGATTTGAGTATTATCTAAAATTGATAAAGATATAACTTTATCACCATCTTTTAATTGTATTCCTTTAATTCCTTTTGAAGACCTTCCTTTAAAAAGCCTTAATTTCTTGGATTTAAATCTTATGCACTTTCCAAATTGAGTGCCAAGTAAAATGTCTTGATCATCTTTACAAATTTTTACACCAATAATTTTATCATCTTGATCTAATTTCATTGCGATTTTTCCACTATTATTGATATTAATGAAATCCTCTAATGAATTCTTTCTAACATTTCCTTTTGATGTGGCAAAAATAACCATTAAATTTTTCCACTCTGCTTCATCTTCTGGTAGTGGCATAATGGAACTGATTGAATGATGGCTCTTAAGAGGTAAAATATTAAATATAGATTTACCTTTAGAAGCAGACGTTCCCTCAGGTATTTTATGAGCTTTAATCTTATAAACTAAACCTTGTGTTGAAAAAAACAAAACAGGTGTATGAGTGTTTGCTGTAAAGATTTGAATTACAAAATCGTCTTCTCTAGTAGAAATACCTGTCTTCCCCTTACCTCCTCTTTTTTGTGATTTTAGAGAGCTTAAAGGCCCTCTTTTTATGTACCCTTGATTTGTAATATTAATTACCACTGACTCTTTTTGAATAGTTTCTTCAATATTATAATTTAAAACAGCATCAATTATTTTTGTTTTTCTTGGAGATGAAAATTTATCTTTAATTTTTTCAAGCTCATTTATAATTAAATTATATAAGGCTTTTTTTGAATTAATAATTTTATTATACTCAATAATTAATTTAGAGAGATTTGATATTTCAGACTCAATTTCACTAATTCCATAAGCGGTTAACTTTTGCAGTTTTAATTCTAATATGGCATTTATCTGACTGCTTGATAGAGAATATAAAGTTAATTTTTTTTTCTTCTCTATAAGATTTATTATCTTTATGCTTTTTTTTATTTTCCATTTTTTATTTGCTAGATTTTTTTTTGCAGTTTCTGTATCTTTCGAATTTTTAATAATTTTTATAACTTCATCAATATTTTCAACCGAAACAGCTAAACCGATTAATACATTAGCTCTTTCTTCTGCTTTTTTTAAATCAAATTTTACTCTTTTTATAACAGTATCTTCTCTAAACTTTAAAAATTCATTTATAAATTCTTTTAAATTTAGTATTTTAGGTTTATTTTCTACAATAGCTAAGGTATTAAAACTAAAAGAACTTTCTATATTCGTTAATTTATACAATTGTCTTCGAACAGTTTCTGGTTCAACACCTTTTCTTAACTCAATGACGACTCTAATTCCTTCTCTATTAGATTCATCTCTCAAATCTCTTATGCCTTCTATTTTTTTATCTCTTACAAGTTGAGCAATTTTTTCAATTAATAATGATTTATTTACTTGATATGGAATAGATTTAATAATTAATGTTTCTCGTCCGCCTTTCTTTTCTTCAAATTCTATCTCACCTCTTATTTTAAATGATCCTCTACCTTTATTGTAACCTTGTTTAATAATATCTTTTCCAATTATTATACCGCCAGTAGGAAAATCTGGTCCAGGCACATACTTCATTAATTGGTTAATAGTAATTTCTTTATTGTTTATGTATGCAATAGTAGCATCAATTATTTCACCAAGATTATGTGGTGGTATACTTGTAGCCATTCCAACCGCAATTCCACCAGCTCCATTGACTAAAATGTTAGGATATTGAGAAGGCAATACTTCTGGTTCTTTCTCCGTTTCGTCGTAATTGTTTCTATAATTGACTGTATTTTTTTCTAGATCCTCAGTTAAAAATTGTGCAATTCTTCCCAGCTTTGTCTCAGTGTATCTCATAGCTGCAGGAGGGTCGCCGTCAATTGAACCGAAATTCCCTTGTCCGGAAATTAGAGGCACACTCATAGAAAATTCTTGAACTAGTCTCACTAAAGCATCATAAACAGATTGATCTCCATGAGGATGATATTTACCGATAACATCTCCAACTATTCTAGCCGATTTTCTAAAAGGCTTAGACCAATCATAACCACCTTTGTACATAGCGTAAATTATTCTTCTATGAACTGGTTTTAATCCATCTCTGACATCTGGTAGAGCTCTACTTACAATAACACTCATCGCATAAGATAAATAAGACGAACTCATTTCATCTTGGACAAGTATAGGTTTAAATATTTTTTGATTTTCTATCGTATTTTTGTCCATGAAAATTTAAAAAGGGATTTCGTCGTCTAGATCAGAATTGTCTTGGTTGATATTTTCATTTGGAAGTGAGCTTTTATTTTCTGATACTAAATTAGAATTATTATTGTTATTTCTGCTATCAAGCATAGTCAAACTCGAATTGTAACCTTGAAGAACAACTTCAGTAGAATATTTATCTTGTCCTGAAGACTCGTCTTTCCATTTTCTGGTACTTAATTGTCCTTCTATGTAGACGTTTGCACCCTTTTTAACATATTGTTGAACAACATTTATTAGACCTTCATTAAAGATTACAACTCTATGCCACTCAGTTTTTTCTTTACGTTCTCCACTAGATTTATCTTTCCATGATTGGCTTGTCGCTACACTTAATCTAGCAACACTTTTACCGTTTACCATCTGTTTTATTTCAGGGTCTGCGCCTAAACGACCTATTAATTGTACTTTATTTAAACTACCAGCCATAATATTTTGAATAAAATTTGATATTATTATTAATTTAAGTCTTTTATTTATATCATATTTGATATGTAAATATAAGCTGATAATTATTTAATGGAAAAAAAATGTTGAAAAAAATCGTTGTAAAAGGCGCTAAAGAACACAATTTAAAAAATGTTTCTCTTGAAATTCCGAAAGAGAAATTAGTTGTGATTACTGGACTATCTGGGTCTGGAAAATCATCTCTAGCTTTTGATACAATCTATGCCGAAGGTCAAAGAAGATATGTAGAAAGTCTTTCGTCATACGCTCGACAATTTTTAGATAAAATGAAAAAACCTAATGTAGACTTTATAGAAGGGTTAAGTCCGGCTATTTCAATTGAGCAAAAAAATACATCTAAAAATCCACGTTCAACAGTTGCCACAGTAACTGAGATTTATGATTATATGCGTGTTTTATTTGCAAGAATAGGTGTACCTTACTCACCTTTTACTGGAAAACCCATTAGATCTCAGCCAATAAGTGAAATGGTTGATAAAATTAAAAAACTTCCAAAAAATAATACTATCTACCTCCTTGCGCCAATAGTAAGAGGAAGGAAAGGTGAATATAAAAAGGAAATACTAAATTATAAAAAAAGAGGTTTTTCTAGGATTAAAGTCGATGGTAAATATTTAAATATTGATGAATTTCCAAATTTAAATAAAAAAATTAAACATGATATTTCAATAATTGTTGATAGGGTAATATTAAATTCAAATTTGGGAAATAGGCTGGCTGATAGCGTTGAAACTGCAGTTAATCTTTCAGATGGATTATTGGTAGTTGAATATGAAAATGAAACCTTACCTAAAAAATTTAGAAAAAAAGAAACAATTACTTTTTCATCTAAATTTTCATGTCCAGAAAGTGGTTTTACAATTGAAGAAATCGAACCTAGATTATTTTCATTTAATTCGCCATATGGAGCTTGCGAGGAGTGCGAAGGTATTGGGCATAATCTAAATGTAGATCCAAATTTAGTAATTTCAGATCACAAAAAAAGTTTACAAGATGGTGTTATCGAACCATGGTCTAAGTCCACCTCTCTTTATTATGCACAAACTTTAGCATCAATTGCAAAACATTATAAAATTTCTATGACAGAACAGTGGAAAAAAATTCCAAAAAAGATACAGGATATAATTCTTTATGGATCAGATGAAGAAGAAATTAAATTTTCCTACGATGACGGATATGAGTCCTACACAACAAAAAAAGTATTTGAAGGAGTAATTAATAATTTAGAAAGAAGATATCTAGAAACAGATAGCGAATGGAAAAGAGAAGAAATATCTCAATATCAAAGTGAAACTGCTTGTGAAAAGTGTAAAGGAATGAGATTAAAAGATGAGGCTTTGTGTATTAAAATTAATAATTTAAACATTAGTGAAGTTACTGAAAAATCGATTGATACTGCTCAAAAATGGTTTGCTGATTTAGTTAAAGTATTAAGTGAAAAAGAAAATAAAATAGCTCAACATATTTTAAAAGAAATAAATGAAAGACTAAATTTTTTATTAAATGTAGGCTTAAATTATCTTACTTTATCAAGAGAGTCTGGAACTTTGTCAGGTGGTGAAGCCCAAAGAATAAGATTAGCTTCTCAAATAGGTTCGGGCTTAACAGGAGTTCTTTATGTATTAGACGAGCCTTCAATTGGTTTACATCAAAGAGATAATAAAAAACTAATCGCTGCATTGAAAAGATTAAGAGATTTAGGAAATACTGTAATAGTTGTAGAACATGATATTGAAACCATGGAAAGCTCAGATCATATCATTGACATCGGTCCAGAAGCTGGATTGAATGGCGGACAAATTGTTGCACAAGGTGAGGTAAAAGAAATTATAAAAAACGAAAAGAGTATAACTGGAAATTATTTATCTGGAAAAAAATTTATCTCTATTCCAAAAAAAAGAAGGACAGCTAAAAATGGGAGATTTATAGAAATTAGTGGGGCGAGCGGCAATAATTTAAAAAAAGTAAATTTGAAAATACCAGTTGGAACATTTACTTGTGTAACTGGAGTTTCTGGAAGTGGAAAATCAACATTAATTCTTCATACACTTTATAATGCATTTAATCTAATGTTAAATAAAAATAAGAGTAGAAAAGTGCCTAAAGCTTTTACAGGATTTAAAGGAACTGAACTAATAGATAAAATTATTGATATTGATCAATCACCTATCGGTAGAACTCCAAGATCAAATCCAGCTACTTATACTGGTGCTTTTGGTCCAATTAGAGAGTGGTTTGCAGGACTTCCAGAGTCAAAGGCAAGAGGTTACAAAGTAGGTAGATACTCTTTTAATGTAAAAGGTGGTAGATGTGAAACATGTGAAGGCGATGGTGTATTGACTTATGAAATGCATTTTTTACCAGATGTTTTTATTCCTTGTGATACTTGTAAAGGAGCCAGATATAATCGTGAAACTTTAGAGATTAGATTTAAAGGCAAAAACATTGCTGATGTACTGGATATGACTGTAGACGAAGGTTGTCAATTTTTTGAAAACATACAAAGCATAAGATCTAAACTTATCACATTAAAACATGTTGGTTTGGGGTATATGAAAATTGGTCAACAAGCTACTACATTATCAGGAGGTGAAGCTCAAAGGATTAAATTGGCGAAAGAGTTGTCTAAGAGACCTACTGGAAGAACTTTATATATTTTAGACGAACCAACCACTGGTCTTCATTCACACGATATTAAAAAATTACTTGAAATTTTACAAGCTTTTGCCAATACTGGTAATACTGTAGTTGTAATTGAGCATAATTTAGATGTAATTAAAACAGCAGATCATATTATAGACATGGGTCCAGAAGGTGGAATAAATGGTGGGAGAATCATTGCCGAAGGAACTCCTGAAAAAATTTCGAATGTAAAAGAGAGTTTTACAGGTAAATTTATCAAAGAAATTATTGGAAATGGCGTGATGAAAAAGACTGCTTAAAAATTTGATATATGGTATAAAAGAATCATGACAAGTATTTTACAATCTCTTTCAAAAACAGTTCACCTTTCACTCGGTATCGCAGTTCTATTATTACTCGGACTTCATTTCTTTGGGGACGGTTTTGTATTTGATAGGTATTTTTTTAGTTGGCTTTTTAGATACCTGCATGTTTTAACAGGTATAATGTGGATAGGTTTGTTATGGTATTTTAATTTTGTTCAAATACCATCTATGCCAAATATTCCTGACGAACAAAAACCAGCAATAGGAAAGGTTATTGCGCCTAAAGCATTATTTTGGTTTAGGTGGGCCGCACTCGGAACTATAATAACTGGCTTAATCGTATCGTATCTTCAAGGCTATGTTCATCAAGCTATGATTTTAGGTATTGGAAGCGGTGATCCAAAAACTACAGCAATTGGCATTGGGATGTGGTTAGGTATTATAATGGCCTATAATGTTTGGTTTGTGATCTGGCCAAATCAAAAAAAAGCGTTAGGAATGGTTGAATGTACTGCAGATGAAAAAGTTCAATCAGCGAAAACTGCAATGCTATTCTCTAGAACAAACACTTTATTGTCTTTTCCTATGTTGCTTTCAATGGTTGCGGCTCAAAATCTTTATTAACTAGGGAACAATTTTTTCCTCATCTTTTTCTAATGTCTTGTAACTCACCTTAAAGAATTTTAATATTGGTGAAGCAACGAAAATAGATGAATATGTTCCAATAATAACTCCTAAAATCATAGCAAAAGAGAAACCTCTTAAAATTTCTCCACCCAAAATATAAATTGAACCTAGTGCTAAAAGAGTGGTTAATGAAGTGATTATGGTTCTTGATAAAGTTTCATTAATTGATAAATTTGCAATATCACTAATACTTATCTTAGTATATTTGAAAATATTTTCTCTAATTCTGTCGTAAATAACAACAGTATCATTCATTGAGTATCCAACAATTGTAAGTACTGCAGCTATAATTGATAAATTTATTTCTAAAGATAAAACTGAAAAAATTCCCAAGGTAATTACTACATCGTGAAACAAAGCTATTATCGATCCAACACTAAATTGCCATTCAAATCTTACCCATATATAAAAGAGCATAGCTGCTAGGGCTAAAGAAATAGCAATAACTGATGACTCTAAAAGTTCTGAGCTCACTTTTGGACCTACACTTTCTACTCTTCTAAAATCTACTTCAGTATTTAAGTTATCAATAAGTTTATTTTTAATTTTTTGTATCATTTCTCCGCTGGTAGTATTTTTTTGCTCTATTTTAATTAAATAATCACCATCTTTACCGAATTTTTTAACATTTATATCACCTAAATCTAATAATTTTAGATTATCTCTAATTGATGAAGCGCTGATCGACTGATCTGTCCTTACTTCAATTAATGTACCACCTTTAAAATCTATCCCATAATTTAAGCCTTTAAAAATTATAAAAAATACACTTAAAAAAAATAATATCACTGAGAGAATGTTAGCTTTTGAAAATTTCGACACAAAATTGATATTTTTAATCATCAAATTTTTATCTCCCGATTGTTACTATTTAAAACAACAAGTGATGTTAAGTGTCTTGCAAGAAAATAAGCTGTGAATAAAGTTGTGATAATTCCAATACCTAGCGTTATAGCAAATCCTTTTACTGGTCCAGAACCAAAGGCAAATAATATTATTGCAGCTATTAGTGTTGTAATGTTTGCATCTAAAACAGTTATTTTAGCTTTTGAATAACCAGTATCAAATGCATGAATAATTGATTTTTCAGTTTTTAATTCCTCTTTGATCCTCTCAAATATTAAAACATTTGCATCTACAGCCATACCAACTGTTAGAATAATTCCGGCGATACCTGGTAATGTTAAAGTCGCTTCTAAGATAGTCAAAACTCCAACTAACATTAATAAATTTGCAATTAAGGCTGTATTAGCTATTAAACCAAATACTCTATATTTATATAACATAAATAAAATTACTAAAATAAACCCTACAATAAGTGAGGTAATACCTGACCTAATTGAGTCTTCTCCTAAATCTGGTCCTACGGTTCTTTCTTCGATAACGCTAAGTGGTGTAGGCAGAGCCCCCGACCTTAACAATAAGGCTAAATCTGTTGCTTCTTGAAATGAGAAATTGCCAGAAATCATACCATTTCCAGAGGTAATTGGTTCATTGATATTTGGTGCGCTAACAATTTTTCCGTCTAAAACTATTGCTAATCTTCTACCCACATTATCAGTGGTAGCTCTACCAAATTTTTGTGCACCTAATCTATCTAAAGTAAATGATACAACAGGTTCATTTTTTTGATTTTGAATACTTGGCTGTGCATCAATGAGATTTTCTCCGCTCATCACGATTCTTTTACTTACTTTTAAAACTTCACCAGTTTCAGAAATTAATTCTTCAACACCAAATTCTAAATTTTCACTTACTAATCTAAAGTTTAATTGAGCTGTTTTTCCTAGCAATTTTTTTATTCTTTCAGGATCTTTTAAACCTGGTAATTCAACCAATATTCTTTTCTCACCTCTTTGTAATATAGTGGGTTCCTTTGTACCAACATCATCAATTCTCCTTCTAACGATTTCTATAGATTGTTTTAATGCAGAATTATTTATAGTTAGTAAACCGAACTTGGAGAACGAGATTTCTATAAAATTGTTATCTAATTCTTTATAATCCAATTCAAAAGATCTATAGTTATCAATATAGGGATTTACCAAATTATCTTTTTTAGAAAAAAAAAGTAATTCAAATTTTTCTAAGTCATTTACGCTAAAGATAAGATTTTTATTACTTATTTTAAAGTCCTGATAATTTAGGTTATTCTCCTTTAAAAGTTTCTTTATAGGGATTACTTTAGACTGGATTTTTTCCTCAATAAGAGAATCAGAATTTATCTCTAACAAAAGATAAGAACCTCCTTGTAAATCTAAACCGAGATTTATTTTTTTATCTATTATTATATCATTTTTGGACTGTAAATTTAAAACAGAAAATACTGAAATAATTATGAATATTAAATAAATTAAAATTATATTTATTTTTGAAAAATTTAACACGAAAAAGAATTATTTTTTTACTTCTTCTTTTTTAAGCAAACTTGTAATAGTTGATCTTATTATTTGAACTTTTGTTCCCTCACCTATTATAACCTCAATTCTATCATCTTCCATTATACGGTCTACTACACCTATTATTCCACCAGAAGTAATTACCTCATCTCCTCTCTTTAATGACTCAACCATTGCTTTGTGATCTTTAACTCTTTTCTGTTGAGGTCTTATCAAGAAAAAATAAAATATTACAAAAATTAATATTAGAGGTATAAATTGTGCTATTCCTTGTCCGCTCATGAGGAGAGAAATATAATAAAAAAATTAGATTAACAAGTTAAATTTTATCAAATTTTATCTATGTTATTCATGTATTTTTTTAGAACTGTTGGAATTGTAACTGAGCCATCTTCATTTTGATTATTTTCCAACAATGCTATCATTAATCTTCCGACAGCAAGTCCAGAACCATTTAAAGTATAAACAAACTCATTACCATTCTTTGTTCTATATTTAGCTCCCATTCTTCTAGCTTGAAATGAGCCACAGGAAGAACAACTTGAAATTTCCCTATATTTATTCTCTGAAGGTATCCATGCTTCGATATCAAAAGTTTTTTCAGAGCTAAATCCCATGTCCCCTGTTGATAATAAGATAATTTGATATGGTATTTCCAATTTATCTAAGATGTTTTTTGCGCAACTTAACATTCTATCTAGCTCAGAAATACCATTTTTAGGTTCAACAATACTAACAAGCTCGACCTTATAAAATTGATGCTGCCTAATAATTCCTTTTGTATCTTTGCCATAACTACCCGCTTCCTTTCTAAAGCAAGGTGTAGAAGCCACAAACCTGTAGGGTAGTTCATTTTGATCTATCAAAGATTTTCTAACTAAATTTGTTAGAACCACCTCTGCAGTTGGTATTAAGAATTTTCTTTGATCTGTATTGTCAAATTTAATTTCAAATTGATCTTCTTCAAATTTGGGGAGTTGTCCAGTGCCAAACATAACATCCTGGTTTACCATTAATGGAGGGGATATTTCTGTATATTTAAATTCAAGAGTATGTATATCAAGCATAAAATTTATAAGAGCTCTCTCTAGTAAAGCAAATTTATCTCTCAAAATAACAAATCTAGATCCAGATAATTTTGTAGAAGCATTGAAATCTATTCCGTTTTCTTTTAAACCAATTTCTTCATGGGACTTTGGTTTAAAAGAAAACTTTTTAATTTTTCCAATTTGTTTTATTAATTTATTAGAACTTTCATCTTTGCCTATTGGGACATCATCTAAAGCTATATTTGGTAACACATGTAAAAGTTCATTTAGTTTTTTTTGTGTAACATTTTGTTCAGATGAAATTTTTGAAATTTCTTCTGAAATTTTTTTTGATTTTTCAAAATTTGACTTATCTTTTAATTTAGATAAAGATTTTTTTTCTTGCTCAAGTTTTTCTTTATTGCTAATAAGTTTTCTATTTTCATTATCTAGTTTTTCAAATAAATCTATCTGGAAATTAAAATTTCTATCTAAGAGTTTTTTTTTAAATAATTCTAAATTTTGTCTTATATCTTTAATGTTGTGCATTTTTAATCTTCTTTTTCTTTTTTATTTTCTATGAAGCTTACTGTAAATATAGACAATTCATAAAGTAATAATAAGGGTATTGCCAGTCCAACTTGTGTAATTGGGTCTGGAGGAGTTAAAATAGCTGCTAAGGCAAAGATTATAACAATGACAAATCTTCTTCTAGATCTTAAATAATCAGAATTTACAACACCAATTCTTGCTAATAAATTTAATAAGATTGGTAATTGAAAACTTATACCAAAAGCAAATATTAACCTCATTATCAATGATAGATATTCATTTACTTTAGCTTCAAGCTGAATAGGTAAAGTTGTACTTGAACCTAGAGTTTCGAAAGATAAAAAAAATTTAATTGCTAAAGGCATTACTAGATAATAAACTAGAAGTCCTCCAAATAAAAAAAGTATAGGCGTAGATACTAAATATGGAAGAATTGCTTTTTTTTCATTTTTATATAATCCTGGAGCAATAAATTTATAAATTTGAATTAATAAAACAGGGCTACCCAAGAAAATTGCAGAAAAAAAAGCAACTTTAATATAAGTGATAAATGTTTCGTGAAGAGCAGTAAAAATTAATCGTCTAGAATTGGGTTTATCTTTCACCGCCTCAGCGTAAGGTTCAACTAAAAAGTTATAAATTTCCTCTGCAAAAAAATATGAGGCTACAAATACTATAAGAATAAAGATTAAACTGTTAAGGAGTCTTGAACGAAGCTCAACAAAATGACTAGTGAATGAATTGTTATCAGCCATTATTTTCAGTATCTTTTTTATTTTTACTATCTTCCGATAGAATGTCTTTCTCTAAATCGATGTCTTGAGATACTGATGTTACTTCTTTTTGGAAATTACTTAAAGTATTCTTAAACTTGCCAATATATGTTCCTATTTTTTTTAATGCTATAGGAAATTCCTTGGGACCTAAAACCAATATTGCAATAATCACAACTGATAAAATCTCTAACCATCCAATTTGAGGCATTTTGATTATTTATTTTCAGAGTCAGAATTATCTGACTTAGTATTGTCATTTTGATTATTTGTGGAGTTATCCTCGGACATGCCTTTTTTGAAACTTTTAATGCCTTTGGCTACATCACCCATCAAACTTGATATTTTACCTCTTCCGAAAAGTAAAACTACTAGAACAACGACTATAGCTATTTGCCAGAAACTAATTCCCATAATTTTTATTTATATATTATAAAAGGACTGAAATAAATATATTTATTTCTCCTCTTCAGGAGCTTTTTTGATAGCCTCTTCTATATCCTCATAGATATTCTGTTTTTCAGTTATGGACTGTTCCTTGAAAAATTTGCCTGTTCCAAAGATTGATTTATCGATGCTGGAAGTATCTATCAATCCTGCAGAGCCTAATTCCTCTACTGTGGGTAAATCGGATAATTTTTGAATATTAAAATGATTCAGAAAATTTTCTGTTGTTCCATATACAATTGGTTTGCCTGGAACATCTTTTCGGCCAGCTGGTCGAACCCAATCTAACTCAAGTAGGATTTCTAATGTATTTGAAGCAAATGAAACTCCTCTTATCTCCTCAATTTCTGTTCTTGTAACTGGTTGATGATAAACAATTATAGCTAGCGTTTCGATTGTAGCTTTAGATAATTTTTTATGTGTAGATTTTTGTAAAGCCATTAATTTTGATAGATCATCAGCTGTTCTAAATGACCATTTGTTTCTGATGCAAACTAAGTTAATGCCTCTTTTTTTGTATATCTCTTGGAGATTAGACAAAATTTGTTTTAAATTATTTGATGTTTGAACTCTTTTTTCTATAGTCTCAATATCTAATGGCTCCGAGGCTGCAAAAAGAATAGCTTCAACTTGTCTTTCAAGTTTTGTTGGTGATGATGGAAAATCAATTACATTATTTTTTTTCTTTTTATTTTTCATTTTAAATTTTTTTAATCATCAACTTATCAAAATTTTTTTTTTGAGAAATTGTAATTACTTTTTCTTTAACTAATTCCAAACTTGCAGCGAATATGCCTGCAACTCCTGTTTTTTCCATCTTTTTATCAAGATAAAATTTTGGAATTAATTCAATTACATTTTTCCAATCAATTATTTTTTCTAAATTATTTCTTATTTGTTTAATGCCGTCTTCTGATGTGAAAACTGGAAGTTTGGGAATACTAATATTTTGAAATGTCTTCATCATTTTAATATTTGAATAAGTTTTAAGAAGTTCGTAAAGAGAAATATCATAAACAGGAGTATTTATAGATCTTATTCCACCTTTTATCCCTCTTGTAAAAATATGAACACCTAACCTTTTTTTTTGTAGCATTTGATCCGACAAAATTCTAATTAGTTCTAATTTTTTTAATTGTAATTTAAGTTTTTCAGCAACCTCAAGTGCTTTAAAATCATCACTTTCATCTTCAGGTAATAATAACTTTGATTTTAAGTAAGCTAACCAAGTGGCCATTAGAAGAAATTCCGAGGCAGTTTCTAAGTTTAAATTTTTACTTTTCTTAATAAATTCTAAAAATTGATCAGCTAATTTTGTTATAGATATTTCTGCTAAATCTACTTTTTGAGTTTTAGCTAAATCAAGTAAGACTTCTAATGGTCCATTATAATTAGGTATATCTACAGAAATTTTATTTGCTTTATTCGATTCCATATTTAATTTTACCTTAAAAATTTGAAAAATTCTGATGTTTTTTTTGATGTAAATTTATCAATATAAGGAAGCTCATTAATCAATTTAAAGTTGTCCTTTGTATTTCCTGCACAATATAAAACAATATTACAACCAGCCGCCAAAGATTTTTTCGCATTTGTAACTAAATCAAATTTTAATGCTTTCATAGAAATATCATCGGAAATTAAAATTCCTTTAAATCCAATCTTTCTTCTTATTATATTGTAAATTATTTCTTTAGAAAAAGTAGCGACATTTTTTTTATCATATCTTGAGAAAAGAACATGAGCTGTCATAGCAAATTTAGCTTTTGAAAATTTAAATGGGTAAAAATCAATCTCATTTAATTTTTTTAAGCTGAGTGGGACTATAGGTCTAGTTTTATGGCTGTCTGAAATTGCTGCCCCATGGCCAGGAATGTGTTTAATAATTCCTGCGATTTTATTTTGATGTAAATATTTTATTGTATAATTACCAAGTTCTCTAACAATTTTTTTATTTTTTGAAAAACTTCTATCTCCAATAATTTTGCTAGTACTTGATCTTAGGACGTCTAATACTGGTATGGTATTAATATTAATACCAAGATTTTTTAATATTTCGCTTAATGAATGAAGATATTGATTTAAAATCTTGATACAAAATACTTTGTCTTGTTTGTACAATTTACCAAAAAAATTCGCTGTTGTGTTATGATGTATTATATCTTTTAGCCTTGAAACATTTTTACCTTCCTCATCTATAATTATTGGAAATTTATTGTTTTTAGTTAATTTTTTTATTTCAGAAGTAAGTTTTTTAATTTGATTATTTGATTTTAAATTTCGTTTAAAAAGAATAATGCCCCAGGGTTTTTTTTTGGATAAGATAATTTTTTCTGATTTAGAAAGTTTTGTGCCTTTAATACTTATAATTAAAGCTTTTAATTTCATTTATTTTTTATCAAATCCCAAAAACTTCTTTTTTTCTCATCTACTTGATTATCTAAGGAATTGTTAAATTCTATTACATTGTCGGTGTCGTTCATTAAAATTGGTAAGTTTAAAGTTTTTTTGTTTAGAATTTGATCGATATTTAATCGATTATAATTTTTTGTGTTTATAGTGTCGCTTGAAAAATAGTATTTAATTATAATTGTTATAAATAAAATAATTGATAAGAACATGATTGTATTGATAAGCTTATTCATTACATTTTTTCTGGAAGTGATACTCCAAGAATTTTCATTCCATTTTTAATTACAGTTGCTACCAGATAAATAAAAACTAAAGACTCAGGTCTCTTTATTTTGCCGTTTTCAATAAATCTAAATTTACTATCTTCATTTCCTTTGCTCCAATATGAGTGGAATAACGTTGATAGTTCATATAAGTAAAAAGGTATTTTATGAGGTTCAAGTTTATAAGCTGCTGACTCTATTATTTTTGGCCACTCAAAAATTTTTCTTAATATCTTTTCTTCGTACTCATTAGGTTGAAATGTATTAATATCAACTGTAATCCTATCATCCAAATTTATTTTAAGTATTCTAAAAATTGAATTTATTCTTGCAAACGCATATTGAACATAGAAAACAGGATTGTCTTTTGATTTCTCTTTTACTTTTTCAAAATCAAAATCTAGCTCTACATCATTGCTTCTATTTAACATCATAAATCTTATTGAGTCTCTGTTAACTTCATTAAGTAAATCTTGAACAGAGATAAAATCACCTGCTCTTTTTGACATCTTAAAGGGTTGTCCTCTCTTATAAAGTTTCACTAGTTGACAAACTTTACAATTTAAATTCACTTTTTTATCAGAAAGTGCTGAGACTGCTGCATTAATTCTTTTAATATAACCTGTGTGATCAGCTCCAAGAATATTTATCAAATTATCGTATTTTCTATTTATTTTATCAGAATGATACGCTACATCGTTTGCAAAGTAAGTCCATGATCCATCGTCTTTTTGTAGTGCTCTATCTATATCATCTCCAAATTCTGTTGATTTAAATATAAGCCTTTTTATTTTTTTCCAATTTTTTGACTTCTCGCCTTTAGGAGGATCTAAATAGCCTTCCTCTACTAAATTTTTATTTTGTAATAGCTTTACTGTTTTGTTCACCAAATTTTTATTGACAACCTCAGTTTCAGAGAAAAAATTATCATGTTGTATGCCAAGTTTTTTAAGATCATCTTTAATTAAAGTCATTGAGCCTTGTAAAGAAAGTTTTTTTAATTCATCAAAAGAATTATTTAGATTTTCAACATTAATATCTTTATTTTTTTTTATTATATTATTTGCAATTTCTTTGATGTATTCACCTGGATATAAATTTTCTTTTAAGATAAATTTTTCTTTATATTTAATTTCTCTTATTCTCAAATAAACTGACTCTACAAAATTCTTAATTTGGTTACCATAATCA
>MDTA01002719.1_pt1 | contig 18056 bp, 18 predicted proteins | sample 811151 | NCBI WGS metagenome assembly MDTA01 (sample SAMN05326648, study PRJNA326480) | marine metagenome | isolation source: seawater | place: Indian Ocean: South | collected 2010
CATTTTTCTTTTCTTTAATCGCAATATTTAAAGATATTTTAAAATTTTTAAAATATAACAATAGCCAAAAAATTTGTTTTACCGGTTTAGTTAAAATTAATGATAGATTAGTTTCCCATCTTAAAAAAGACTGGAAGTTTTCAAATGAAAGCGTAGAAATTTTGAATGAATTAAAAAAAATATATGATTTTTCAAATCTTAATAATAAATTAATTCAAAACTTTTATAATTTTTTAATTTCAACTAAATACAAAAGTCTTCCAATTTATGAAAAATATTTTATGTCACAAATAATATTTAGAAATTGTTTATCAAATATTTTAATAAAAAATAAAAATTTTTATCTTCAAGATTGGGACGACAGAACTAAATTTATGGATAGTTTTTTTTACAAAAAGTTCATTTTTCTTGATTTAGGGAGCACTGCAGGAAGTGATAAAATATATTTCAGACAGCTTGTTTTAAAATCATTTAAAAGAAAATTTATAAGGATTAATTTTTTTGATCATTTTGAAAATTTTGAATTTTCAAGAGAAAATATTAGCATGATAGAATATTTGTTAAAATTGAATGACAATGAAATTAGAAATCTTAATTTTGACGAATTAATTGATGCTCTTAAAATAGATTAAAGTAGTTTAAATTTTTTTGAAATAATTATATTACTAAATAAACATCAATTTTTGGTTTTCATATTAAAGTTTTGCAAGTTTTTTAACGTTAGCTGCATTCTTTGCTTTTTTTTTCTTTTAAATCAACTCTTATTTATTATGATTTTTAAGTTTTGTGTTTTAATTAGAAATTTTATTAATTTAATAGAGTCTCAAAATTTTTTTTAGTCCATTTTCTAAATTTATTTTTGGTTTCCATAAGATTTCCTTTTTTGCTTTTTGAATTTTTGCTTTGAAAACATTATTTTTAATTGAAGATAAATTTAAATTATATCTTAACTTATTATTTGAAATCTTCTTAATTAATTTTGCAATTTTTTTAATACTACTAACTTTTCCTGAGCCAATTTCTATAATATTAGATTTCTTTGAATGTTTAATAGTATTTATAATTGCATTGCAAACATCATCAATATAAATAAAGTCGTGTCGTTTATTTGGTTCATTAATATTTGATACTTTTTTTTGTTTTATACAATTTAACAAATAAGGAATTATAGATCCCTTTCTTTGATTCGATCCATAAACATAAAATATTCTCAACCAAGTGTATTTTATTTTTTTGACCTTTGTTTTTATTTTTAAAAATCTAAGAATATTTTTTTTGGACTCAACAAAATATTTGTATGATTTATCTGGTGGATAAATTTCAAAACAACTTCCACTTACTATAATATGTTTTGTAGAGGTATTTTTTATTATAAAGTTAATTAAGTTTTTGGAATTTTTTTCATTTGTTTTACAATTAGTTTTATTAAAATTTGGTATTTTATCCCAAGCCAAATGAATCAAAACATCTGGGTTAAAAACTTTAATTTTATTTTTTAATTTTTTTAATGAATTTAGATCACACTTAAAATTTCTAATATTGCTTTTATCATTTATTTTAATTTTCTTTCTTGATATTATTAAAGTTTCATATGATTTAATTTTTGAAATTAACTCAATCAACCTACTTCCTATAAAACCAGTCCCGCCAGTTAAAATTATTTTCACAAGTATTTTTTTATAAAACTTTCTGGATCTATGAATGGTATTTCATTTTTTAACTTTAAAAAATCTTTAAAAGACAAATTTTTAAGTTTTTCATTTTGTAATTTATATTCAAAATCGTCTAAGATTTTTAAAAATCCAATACCAGTGTCACATTCAATAACTTCAAAAATACAATTTTTTGACTTAGAAAGTTCGTATGCAACTTTCCAAACATCACCACTCCATCCTTCTGTAAATCTTGGAACATTCTCTATTTCCCAATCTATGGGAATAAAATCATGAAATAATATTACACCATTTTTATTTATATTATTTATGGCATTTAAAGCATCTTTTTGACACTGCTCGTATTCATGAAGTCCATCAATAAAAATAACATCAAATTTTTCTTTATTATTTTTAAAAAAATCGTCACTTGTCATCCTAAGATTTCCTCCCTTTTCAGGATCAACACCAAATTTATTTTGGTTTTTAATAATTACTGAGTTAAAGACTTTGTCATTAGCACATCCAATTTCTAAATATTTTGAATCTGGATTAATATTTATTGACTTATGGAGAAACAAGTTAACAATTTTTATCCTATTGCAATTGATTTTCGACCAATCATAATTAAGCCTTTGATTAGTTTTTCGTCCCTGAATTATTCCATAATAAAATCTTCCATAGTACAATTTTAAAAAGTATTTTAAATTTTTTAACATTAAAATTTTTGGAAGAAAAAGCTCGATAAAGTTATTTAGAATTTTATACAAAGTCACTCCATGATTTATCTTTTTCAGAAATAATTGATGGTTTCTTAGGCCATTTTACTTTTATTATCGGATCATTAAATCGAATACCTTTTTCAAATTTTGGAGAATAACTACTGGTACAATAATAGTGAACTAATGTTTTGTTTTTTAATGTTAAGAATGCATTAGCACATCCTTTTGGCACAAACAATGATCTCATGTTCTTTTCATTTAATATTATTTTTTCACATTTTAAATATGTTTTTGAGTTTTTTCGTAAATCAATTAGCACATCAAATATTTCACCGTTTAAACAGGTTAAGAGTTTTCCCTCTGCATATTTACCTGTTTGATAATGAAATCCTCTCAATGTATATTTTTGAACATTATATGAGATATTTGCTTGAACAATTTTTTCATTTTTCATGAAAATTTTCATTTCATCTTCACAAAAATTTCTTCTAAAGAACCCTCTACTATCTATAAAAGGTTTTGGTTTAATTAAATATGCTCCAGAAATTTTTAATTTTTGCAATTTCATTAGTTCTTAAATTAATTCTAGGTTTTTATTTAATTTTTTATTTTTAATTAGATAATTCAATTGATCTAATCTTGTTGTTTTTCTTAATAAAGTTTTTCGACTTAATTTGTTATTTTTAAAAAATTTCATTAATTCATTAATTCCATCTTCTGCAGATATTTTTATTATATTTTTTCCACATAATTTATAAATTCTTTTAAAAGATACTTTGTATGTCCTTTGATCTTTGTTATGTGAATTAATTATTTCTATTTTTATATTTTTCAGTTTTTTTAAAACTTTAATGGCTAGATCAATTACTCTAAAATTACCTTTTTTTAATCCTATATTGAAAGCTTTACCGTTTATATTTTTATAATTTTTTTCAATTAAATTTTTAATTACATTACATAAATCTTTGACATGCAAGATAGGTCTCCAAGGTAAACCATCTGATAAAATAACTACTTTTTTTTCTAAGTAAGCATTCAAAATAAAATTATTTAAAATTATATCAGTTCTTAATCTTGGACTTGCTCCAAAAACAGTTGAAGGCCTTAAAAAAACTACTTGGAATGTTTTTGATTTAATTTTACTTAAAAATTTTTCAGACATCATTTTTGATTTTGCATATGCTGTAACTGGATTTTTTTTACTTTTATATTCGTCTAAAAATTGAGTTTCTTTAGAAATACCATAAATACTTTGTGAGGATATAAAAATAAATTTCTTAACACCCATTTTTTTTGATAGGCTTGCTAGTTTCTTTGTAGCTTTGTAATTAATATCATAAGTAATTTTTTTATTGAATTGACCCATAGGATCATTTGAAAGTGCAGCCAAGTGAACAACACAATCAATGTTTTTTAAGTCATTTTTTTTAATATCTCTTATATCTTTTATTTTTTGTTTAAAATTTTTTATATTAGTAATTTTTTTTAGGTTACATTTTTGAAAATAACCAATGTCAATCCCTGTAATATTATGATCTTTTGATAATAGTGGTGTTAAAACACTTCCAATATATCCAAGGTTTCCAGTTATTAATAAATTTTTTTTCCTCATTTTATTTTGCTAAATAATCAACAGCCATCAATACCCATATGTGATGGGACATTTCTACAAAGTTATATTTGTTTGAGTTAGTCCAAAAGTTTATGTTGCCCATTTTCCGCAACGGGTTATTTTTATTAAAACCTGTAAACGTGACAAGCTTCAGTTTTTTTTGTTTACAGTATTTGCTAGCATTAATCATATTTTTTGATGTACCACTACTACTAAACAATACAATAAGATCATCTTTTAAAGCATATGATTTAAGCGCTTCTTTAACCCAATTTTCATAACCATAATCATTTGCATAACATGTTATTAAATCAGCTTCATTGAAATTAACAGATCTTATTTTGCAAGCTTTTGTAAAATCTACACTTACATGTGCTGCCATTGCTGCACTCCCACCATTGCCTACAAATATTATCTTACTATTTTTATTTTTTACTTTTTGAATTAATTTTATAAATTTATTAAAATCTTTATAATTGATCTCGTTAAGGTTTTGATTTAATTTTTTTAAATATTTGGAGGTATAATTTTTCATATTTTAATATTCTGATTTTTGTTTTAAAGACAAAGCATTTAATAAATCATTTATAATTACACTTTTAATATCAGATTTAATAATTTTTTTTAATTCATTTTTTTTACCCAAATATACACATTTTGTATTTGAATTATAACTAGCCAAAACATCTCTAGGATCATCACCAATATAAAAAGTTTTATCTAAGATTAATTTGTATTTTTCAGCAGCTTTAAGAAAATTTCCAGGATTAGGTTTTCTATAAAAATTATTAGATTTAAAATGTGCAGAAGATATAAAAAATTCAACTAAATTGATTTTTTTTTTTTTTAAGTAATTTTTAATATAATTATTTATTTTGTTAAGATCATTCATTTTTACTTCTTTAGTTGTTATACCTGCTTGATTAGTAATACATATATATTTCATGTTAGGAAATTTTTTTAAAATTGATATTATATTTTCGTTCATTTTTAACTCACTTAAATTTCTGACATATCTAGATTTTTCATTTTTTAAATTTAAAACACCATCTCTATCAATTAAAATAATGTTTTTTTTCAAAAAGTATTTTCTTGTTTCTGATAATCTTTTTTTGTCAGATATACTTAAATACTTATTTTTAATTTCTAATCCATTCAGTTTATTACAAATTTTTTTTTTGTTAAAATAATTACTGAATGAAATATTTTCATCGTTAATAAAGTTAAAAATTTTTTTACTACAAATCATATATCCAATCTCAACGAAGCTAAATTTTAAATCTCTTTTAGAATAATATTTAATTTTATTTTCCGATAAAAATTTCACATTTCCATTTTTTTTTTTTTACACACACTTAATGTAATCAAGCTTTTATGTTTTTTAAAAAATAAATAATGTTTAATTAGATTTATTGGAGAATAATTATCTCCATACATTAATAAAAAATTTTCTTTAATTTTATTTTTTATTGAATTTAACCTATAACCAGTTTCTTTGTCTGGTTCATTGAAAGAATAAATAATTTTTACTCCAAATTTTTTTCCATTTTTAAAATATTTTTTTATAAAATTGTGTTTGTAACCAACCAATAAATAAATTTTTTCAATACCTAAATTTTTGAGTTGAATTATTAAGTGTTCTAAAAAAGGTTTTTTATTTACTAAAACCATTGGTTTTGGTATTTTTTTTGTTATTGACCCTAAGCGTGTACCGTACCCACCACAAAAAATAACACCTGTTTTAATCATAAATGTTCTAGATTTAAAATTTTTAAATTAAGTTATAAGGAATTAATGAAGATTATAAATATAAAAATAAATGTAATTTAAAAATTTGATGATAATAAGAGTCAAGTTTTGTTAATTATGAAAAATTTAATTTTCAATATATTTCAATTATTCAGATTTGAAAAAAAATCAAAATTATATTTGATGTTTTTTTACGTTTTAATTCTTACTTTTTTGGAGGCTTTAAGTATTGCACTAATTTTACCTGCTATAATAATTATTACACAAGCAAATAGTGATAGTAATTTATTTTTATTTTTTGAGCAACTAGCGATCTATCTAAATTTTAATAATATAATTGTCTTATTTTTAGTTATTTTTTTATTTGTTTATATGTTGAAATTTTTTATTTCGATATTTTGTATTTACTTTCAATACAGTTTTGCATTTGATTTTTGGAAAAATATATCAGAAAAGATTTATAAAAGTTATTTAGGAAAAACTTTTCTTGAACACATTAATTTACGGTCATCTGATCTTATTAGAAAAATATCTTCTGATATTGAGCAAGCAACTCAAAATTCTATCTTACCACTTTTTACGCTAATTACAGAAATAACTATTATGATAGGTATATTTATTTTTTTACTTTATTTAAACGTAAAACTTACTCTTTTTGTTTTTATAGTAACAATTAGCTTAATATTTATTTATTTTAAAATATCAAAAAAACCTACAGATTATTGGGCAAAAATAAGAATTGAAAGTGAGACCTCAAAAATCAATTTAATGCAACAATCATTCTTAACAATAAATGAAATAAAAATATTATCTGCAGAAAACTTAATGGAAAAAAAATTTGATGAGCTTAATATTCAATCAGCAAAAGCACATAAATTTCAAGCTATCCTCGTAGATAGCAACAAATTTTTTGTTGAACTAGCTGGTGTTATTATGTTTGTTTCCTTAATTTATTTTTTTATTAATAAAATTGGTAGCAATTTTATAGGTCTGGTAAGTGTTTATGCTGCTTCAGCATTTAGATTTCTGCCGAGTATCAATCGCCTTATAGTTTCTGCTCAAAAAATAAGATATGCCAGTCCATCAGTTACTAAGATTATAGACGAAATTGGAAATTTAGAAAGCTCATTTAATAAAAAAATATACTTAGAAAAAAACAACTTCTCTTTTAGAAACGAATTAGAATTTAAAAACATTTATTTTCAATTTCCTAATGGAAAAGAAATAATGAAAAGTTTAAATTTAAAAATTAAAAAAGAAGATAAAATTGGAATTAAAGGAGCTAGTGGAATTGGAAAGTCAACATTATTATATTTGATTTCTGGACTTATTCCTCCAAGAGATGGTGAAATAATTGTTGATGGCAAAACTACAAATCTAAATAATACAAATTGGTACAATAATATTGGCTATGCTCCGCAATTCATTAATTTAATTAATGACACTATAAGAGAAAATATAATTTACGGTTTAGATATTAAAAATATAGATAATGTTGAGAAAAAGATCTCAGAAATTTCAAAAATCTGTCTTGTTCATGAATTTACAAGTACCACTCCAGAAGGATTAAATACAGTAGTGGGAGAAAATGGATTAAAAGTTTCAGGTGGCCAAAAACAAAGAATTGGAATTGCAAGGACAATGTTTAGAAATCCAGAAATATTAATCTTAGATGAATCTACTAGCTCGTTAGATCCAGAAACTGAAAAAATTCTTTTATCAAATATATTTTCTTATGGAAAACAAAAAACAGTAATTATTTCTAGTCATAAAGAATCTACTTTATCTTATTGTAATAAGATTTTTAATTTTAATAATTATCAATTAGATCAAATCAAATAATGTTTGTAGATAATAATTGGTATGGACATCGAACTACATTAGCTAATTATTGTGGTGTTAATGATTTTAATGCTTTTGCAGCCATCCAGCATGGAATGTTTACAAGAAATCAAGAGGTATTACTTGGAAAAAGAAGATTTAATAAGATTCCATATTTATGTTGGAACGAAAGAGTCTTTGAAAAATTAAAAAATAATGGATTAAAAAACATTCATATAATTGGAGCACCTTTTCTATATCTTACTAAAATTTACCCAAAAAAAATTATTACAAATGATAATGGCACTATAGTATTTCCATCCAAAAGCACTTATGAAAAAAAAAGAGATGTAGATTTTAAAAAACTTATTGAAGAAACAGAAAAACTTTTTCCAGGTCCATATACTGTCTCAATTTATCATGCAGATTTAAATAAAGACTTATCCGAATTTAAAAAAAAAAATTGGAAAATTGTATCTTTTGGTAGAAGATCAGACATGAACTTTTTAAAAAAAAATTATGACGAGATATTAAAAAATCAAAATGTTGTATGTACCTCAATTAATACAGTTTTTTTTTATGCGTCTTTTTTGAAAAAAAATGTAAAATTTTTATTAAATAATAAATCTGAAAAAATTGTTTTAACTTTAGATGAAAATCAGAACTTAACACAAAAATATTATGATAATGAATATCCAGGAATACTAGAAAATAAATTAAATATCGAAGAATTATATAAAATAGCATACAAGGAACTTGGTGCAGAGTTTATTAAAAGTAAAGAAGAGCTGAGAGAGCTTTTGGGTTGGAATAGTAATGTAAAGTTATTATCTTCTTACTTAATATCTCACTATATGGATATAAAACATTTTATAATTTCTAAAAGAAATCTAAGAAATGATTAATAATAGTAATATTAATTGGCTAAATAACGATCCATTTAAAATTTTTAGTATTTCAAATTTTTTAAATGAAAATGATTACAATAAAATTAATTTAAATTTTCCAAATTTTGAGGATATCAATAAAAATAATTTTTTTAAGTTTGAAAATAATAAGTTTGGGATTACTTCTGGTTCACCAGAATATGAAGAAATAATATTACAAAATGAAACACTAAAAAACTTTCATGACTTTGTGAATGGAGATCAATTTAAAAAAATATTTTTTTTTAATTTATTTAAACAGATACTTATCTCTAGAAAGTTTGATTTCAAACATTTGTTTAAAGTTCTGAAAATTCCCAGATTTGTTAATAAAATCGAAAAAAACTTTTTTATGAAAAATTTTTCTATTTTTTCAAATTATAGAATTACAATACAATATTCCTATATTTTGAATGGCGGTAAGATTGTACCTCATCCAGACGCTGGTGATAAAATTTTAACTTTATTGCTTTTTTTTCCACAGTATCAAAATAATGAGATTTATAAAAAAAGAGAATTGAAATACGGAACTACATTTTGGAAATCAAATTTTAAAAATTTAAAAGATAAACATTTAAAAAATTTAGATGATCAGATGGAATTTAAAAAAAAAAGTGAAATACTATATGAAGCAGAATTTACTCAAAATAATTTGTTTGGATTTTTTAAAAATCAATATTCTTGGCATTCAGTTGAACCAATTGATATTAATGATGAATATGTAAGAAAATCAATTAATATTAATATATATTATTAATGTTTTAACCAGATTTGATTATATGTATTTTGAAATTTGTTATTTGAACTAAGACTATCTAAATTTGTTTTTTTTCCAGTTGAAAAAACTTTAAAACCATTGTCCGTCATTATTTTTTGAATATTTTCATATTGTTTTTCAAAATCTTCGTTAACTTCTACTAATACTGATTTACAAAAATCACTTTTTAAAGTTTTCGTTGAGCCTTGCAAAATTAAATCTTCTACACCATCTACATCTATTTTCACTAAAGAAGGAATTTTCTTTATAATTTTATTATCGATTATAAAATCTAAACTAAATCCAGGAATTAAGTATTTTTGAAAATTATCAAGTTTTTTACCATCAAAACCATAATTTACATTAAAAGTTGATAAAGCACCTCCCACAATAGGGTTATTTATTTTAAAATAATTAACATTATTTTCATTAAACAATGGTAGCGGATAAATAGTAATTTTGTCCTCATTATTATTAATTTGACAGTTTTCGGCTAGCAAATAAAGATTATAGAAAGAACTTTCAAACGCATAAACATGACCCGGTTTTATTTTAGCGAAGAAATTTGAATATATTCCTATATTAGCTCCAATATCTAAAAAATTACCTGTGCCATTATAATTTTTTATCCAATTTATTGTATCTGGCTCTTTTTCAAAAAAAGTTTCTGCTCGAAATTTTGTGATTGAGTTAACAACATAAAATTTTAAGTCTATGTTATTACCTATGTCTAAAGTTAAAATATTTTTTTCTTTTGTCTCAACTTTATCTTCCCAGTAGAGTTTATTTGATAATTTAGATAATATATTTGAATAAAATAAACCAAAACTAATTGAAAAATTTATAGGTAAATATGCAATATGTTTAAGAAAACTCTTTATTTTTTTTTTCATTTATTGATAACATTTCATTTTCATATTCTCGCCAAATATCAGAAAACTCACAATTTTTATAATTTTTGAACCACGGACCCCCCTCCGTGTAGTGTATTGCACTTGGGTATTTATCATTATTTAAATTGTACCAACCTACCAACCAATTCCATTTATAATTAATCTTACCAATTAAACTATCGTTTAGCCATCCAAATCTATGAAGAAATTTTCCAGTTTGATTATTGACAGCATCAATATCAATTTTTTTGTTTTCTGGATGTTCACAATTCCATAATACCATTGAGGACCAATTTTTTCTTGGATATAAAAGTTGTTGTCTACCATCCATTTTTGTTTTTGATTTTGGTTCATAATCATGTTGAACACACATTACAGCATACTTATTATCTCTTTGTTCAAATAAATTTTTAATATCATCTAGCCATAAAAAATCACAGTCACAAAATATTGCCCATCCTTTGTAGTTATTTAAATAAGGTATTAAAAATCTAGAAAATGTAAATTCTGTAGAACTTAATTTATCATCTTTTCTGTAAAGTAAATTTTTTTTTTCTAACTTTATTTTTTCTAATAATTCAATTTCAATATTTATTGATGAGTTTTTTTTTATACTATACTCACAAACATCACTTGCAATTTTTTCTCTAGAATCAAATCCTATGTAAACTTTAAATGACATTAAAGATTATTCTTTATTTTATCAAAATATATCTCTATTTTTTTTCTAAAGATTATTAAAATTGAAAGTAAAGAAACTAATAAAAATAAAATTTCAAAAAGATATTTATTCAAACTATCAATTGAATTTGAATCAATTGATGAACTGAATTTAAAATTTTCTAAATTATCTATCATAACAAGATATTCATTAATATTGTCCATACTATAATTCCTGTTTTCTAATAATGATTGAAGTCTTAAAATATTTACAGTCTGTTCGTCTAAAAAATTAATTACGTCTTTATATATGTCATTTTGCTTTAAATCTTCATCTAATGTAACGATGTTATTTAAATTTTTTCTATCTTCGAATATTTCAATTATTTCATTAGCTTCTTTTATGAAAAGTTTGAATTGTGAATCAAAATATTCTCGAATTTGTTTTTCACATTTATATGCATTCTCCTTATTAAGAAAGATTAATGAAATTTTTATTGAATTTTCTTTACTAATTATTTTTGCATTTCTTTTTTCAGCATGTTTATTTCTTAAACAAAAATCTTTTCCACTTAAATCTTTTCCACTTAATTTATCTAATAATCTGGCAGAGATTTTTTTAGGAGTAAAATATGTTGAAACTATTCCATATAAAGGTACAGAATGTAGTTTTCTATGGGCTAGAGCTACTTCATCTCCATGAAAAAAAACTATATTTGCATTTAATTCAACATTATCATAGTTAATATCTATTTTTGTTTTTAAAAACTTTGAAATGATAAAGGAAATAAAAAGAATTAAGATAATTTTTATTATGTCTTTTTTTTCCATATTTACACTTTTTTTTAAGGATAATTAAATAAATTATTCATGTTTAATAAAGAATACTTAATTTATTCAAATAGTTAAGTAAACCTTATAGTAGATTTTTCTGCATACACAACAATATTAATAATTTTATTCGTATTATTTTTAATAAAATATATCAATAAAAAATTATTTCTTTTTTTCTCATTGTATAGCTGCACACCTTTTTTTTTTAACGATGTAATTATTTCATCAGAAAATATGTGGGATCAATATACCAATACATATCATTTAATAAATTTTAGAAGCCATTTATATAATGGAGAATACTTTGGTGATTATTATAGCCATATAATAAGTAACTTACAGAGGATAAAATTAGTCATAGCAAGTCATATATATGGTTTAACTCCCTTTATTTTTGTTAACTCAATAAATTCTATAGCGTTTATTAATAAATTATTAATTAGCCTAACGTCGATATATTTAATAAAAAAAAATTATATTCGAAAACCTCACTTATTTTTTTTATTACTTTATCCCTCAACGATAATTTATTCTAGCTTATCACTAAAAGAAGTATTAATTGGAGTTACTTGTGTTTGGCTAATTATATTAGTTTTCAAAAAAAAATATTTTTATGCTGCAATTTTATTCTTAATATGTTTTTATATAAGACCATTATTTTATACTTTTATAATAACGTTTATTTTATATTATTTAATTCTTGTAAAATTACATAATCAAAAAATATTTAATTATGTTTTTCATATTATAATTTTAACTTTGCTGATTATTTTTTCTCAGAATTTAATAGATAAATTTAATTATTTTGTTTTAGTATACAATAAAGAGGATGCTGGATGGGGATCAGAAATAAATGAAAATAATATTAAATTTGTTGAACTCTCTTTAAGCAGTTTTTTTTCGAATATCAAAACTGTTATAGATAAATTACTATTAAACTGGCCTGTACCTATTAAATATAAATTAATTTTTATTTTTGAAAATATAATTTTGTTATATTTTATTTTAAGAAATTTTAAGCCTGAATATGTTAAAAATAAGTATCAAACAATTGTTGGCATTATCTTTCTTGTAATTTCAATTTCATCTTTATATGTAATTTTTCCAAATATGTTACCACTGCATAGATATATTTATCCTTTCATATTTTTTTATATAATATTTAGCAAATTCAAATTTAATGAAAATTATTCACTTAATAAGTAGTATAAATAGGGGTGGTGCAGAAAATCATCTGCTTAATTTAGCTCTAAGGCAATCAGAGGATAAAAATAAAGTAAAAATAATTTATTTTAAAGGAGATGGGTATTGGTCTAAATTTTATAAAAAAAATAAAATTGAAATATTTAATTATAAATTAAATAACAATTTTAATATTATTAAAATAATATATTTGCTTATTAAACTAAGTTATTTTCTTAAAAAAGAAAATCCCGATGTTGTCCATGCTCATTTAGCTTTACCAGAAATATTAATTACAATTTTGAGATTATTCTCTAAGAAAAACTTTAAATTTATAATTACTAAACACCTAGATAGTCTGATTTTTGAAGGATCTTATGGTCAGGATAGGCTTTTAAATGGTTTATTTTTTGAAAAACTAATATTTAAAAATGCTGATCATATCATTTTTATATCAAAAAATGTAAAAAATTATTTTTTAAAAAAAATCAGAAAATTTAGCCATAAGACTTCAGTAATTTACTATGGAATAGATAAAAATTATTTTAGATATAATAATAAAAAAAATCAAAATTTTAATCATTTAAGAAAAAATAAATCTGAATTTATTATTTTAAATATTGCTCGTCACATTGCTCAAAAAGAAGTTGATAAATTAATTGATGGTTTTTATCATTTTTTGAAAATAGAGAACAATAGTAAATTAATTTTAGTAGGATATGGACCTGAAACTAAATTTTTAAAAGAGAAATCAAAAAATTTAAATATCTCTGATAAAATAGTTTGGATAACTTATACTGAAAATATAAAAAATATTTTTCATATTAGTGATTTATTTTGTTTAACATCAAAATATGAAGGTCTTGGTTTAGTTTTACTTGAGTCGTTATTGATGAAAAAACCAATTGTAACTGTCAATAGAAGTGCAATGAGAGAAATAATAATAAATAATTATAATGGAATATCTTTAAAAAAAAATTTTCTAGCTAAGGATTTATCTGATGCATTTAAAAAAATCAAATTAAGTAGAAGCAGAAGGCTTAAGTATAAAAAAAATGGCTTATATTTGCTCAAAGAAAAATTTAACTTGAGAAAAATGTATAATTTAACAAATAAAATTTATCACAAAAATTAATGCAACAAAAAATTAAAATTGCATATATTATTAATCATCTTTCATTTTTTTGTTCACATATTTTGCCATTAGCAGAAGAAGCTAGAAAGAGAGGTTTTATAATTCATATTTTTTGTGGAATTGGTGGAAGTAAAAAAATGGAAAAAAAGGCTATTAAAATTATTAAAAAAAAAAAAATTGGATACTCAAGATTAAATTTCAAACCTGGCGCAGAAAATTTAATTATCGAATTGTATCATATATTAAAATTAATATTTAAAGTTAAAAATTTTAAACCAGACATAGTTCATGGTATTTCAATAAAAGGAATTATTAATTCTTCATTATATTCTTTTTTTTTAAAACCAAAAAAATTAATATTATTTATTACTGGAATGGGATATTTTTTTACAAATAGATTAAATTTTTTTGAGAAAATTTTAAAGTTACTTATTCTGAAAATTATTAAACTTTCTCTTAATTTCAATAAATCAATTTTAGTTCTAGAAAATAATGATGATTTAAATTTTTTTGTTAAAAAACATAAGATAAAAAGAAAAAAAATACTTAAAATTCCAGGTGTTGGTGTAGATTTAAAAAAATATAATTATATTGAAAAAAATAAAAAAAATATAGTTCTTTTCCCTGCTAGGGTTTTAAAAGAAAAAGGTATCCAGGAATTTTATATGGCAGCAGAAAAGTTAACTTTAAAATTTAAAAATTGGCTATTTTTAATAGCTGGAACTTTAGATTATGAAAAAAATAATAGAAATAATTTAAAAATTAATTTTAACAATAAAAAAAAAATAAAATTTTTAGGCTATGTAGAAAAAATGTATAATTTATTTAACAAAGCAAGCATTGTTTGTTTGCCGTCTTATAGAGAAGGTTTCCCAAAATCTCTTATTGAAGCAAGCTCATCAGGTTGTGCTATTGTTACCACCAACGTACCTGGTTGTCGTGAAGTTGTTAAAAAAAATACTAATGCATTTTTGGTAAAACCTAAAGATCATAATGCTCTTTATAAAAATCTAAAGAAACTTATTTCAAATAAAAAACTAAGAAAAAAATTTAGTAATAATTCAAGAAACATAGCAAATAAGAAATATGATGTAAAAAAATTTGTAGGGATTAATATTAAAGAATATCAAAACATATGAAAAAAATTTTAATTACAGGTGGTGCAGGCTATATAGGAAGTAAGTTAGCATACGATCTCATAGATCTTAAAAAAGATATAATTATTGTTGACAATTTATCCACAGGATCAAAAAAACTATTGCCAAAAAAAGCTAAATTTTACAAGGTCGATCTAAATAATACACGTAGATTAAACCAAATTTTTCATGATAATAACATAGAAACTATTTTTCATATGGCTGCCTGTACAAATGTCGTAGAGTCTGAACAAAATCCATCAAAATATTATTTAAATAATGTTGAGGCAACTAAAAATCTTCTTGAGATATCAAAAAATAAAATAAAAAATTTTGTTTTTTCATCAACTTGTGCACTATACAACACCACAAAAAAAAATATTGTTTCAGAAACCGATGAGGTTTTGCCAAAAAGTGTTTATGGGCTTACAAAATATTTATCGGAAAAATTAATTTTAAATTATTCCTCGATATATAAGTTTAATTATGCAATTTTAAGATATTTTAATGTAGCTGGGTGTGATGAGAAAAATAGAACTGGTTTTTTGAAACGTGGACCACTGTTTAATAATATTGCAAAAAATCTAGTACAAAATAAATCAAAGATAGATATTTATGGAAATCAATTCCCCACAGAAGATGGCACTGCTATTAGAGATTATATTTTTATTGAGGATTTAGTAAAATACCATTTGGAAATTTTAAAAAAAATAAAAAAAAAATCTTATTTAATTAATTTAGGATATGGAAAAGGTTTTTCCGTAAATGAGGTAGTTGATGAGTTTCAAAAATATCACAATAAAAAAATTAAGAAAAATTATCTAAAAAAAAGAAAAGGCGAGATGTCAAAAATTATAAGTAATAATAGAAAAGTAAAATCACTTATTAAACAAAAAATACCAAAAAATATTTTATATAAAATGGTAACCACTTCGCTTAATTGGGAAAAAAAACAAAAAAATATAACTAATGAATAAATTAGTATCTGTAGTATTACCAGTTTTTAATAGAAAGTTAATAGTAGGAGAAACAATCCAGTCTATTTTAAATCAAACTTACAAGTATTTTGAATTAATAATTGTTGACGATTGTTCAACTGATAGTACTTATGAAAATTTAAAAAAAGTTTATAAAAATGATAGCAGAGTAAAAATATTTAAAACTAAAAAAAACTCAGGTACTTGTGCACATCCAAGAAATCTAGGTATAAAAAAATCTGCAGGAAGTATCATTTGTTTTTGTGATTCTGATGATCTTTGGGAAAAAAATAAATTAGAATTACAAATAAAAAAATTGAAAAATAAAAATACTATAGTTGCAACAGCTGCTAAATATTTTGCAACTAACTATAAATCTTCGTATTTGATAAATATTTTCAGAAGATTTTTACAGATAATTATCTTTAAAAAAATAAATAAAGACGGATTTCAATGGTTATACGTTTACAATCCTGTAATTATTTCATCTGTTATGATGAATAAAGAAATTCTTAAAAAAAATTTTTTTGATGAAGATAAAAATACAAGAGAAGATTTAGATCTTTGGATAAGACTAAAAAAAAAAAGATATAAATTTTATTTTTTAAATAAAATTTTAGTAAGGATACGAAGAACTAACGCAAGTATGTCTGCAAATATAAAAAAAGAATTAATTGTTGTTATAAATTCTTTAAGTAACACATATTTAAAATTAAATAGTTTTAGTAAACTAAATTTTTTTTTAATTGGTATTTTCATCAAATTTTTTATTGCTTATATAAAGAATAATTTAGTTAAAATTAAATTTTATTTAAAAACTTTAACAATTTCTTTAGCCTTTATTTTATTTTTTGTATTTTATAGCCCTTTATTTTGGCATTTAGGTAATCCATTATTGTATTATGATGAGTTGTCCTCTAATCAAGAAATCAAAAATGTCGTAATATTTAGCGGACATGGATCCACAAGTTATTATAATATTACCTATCAATATAGATATAAAGATATTGAAAAGATTTTAAAAAAAAATAAAAAATTAGAGAATATTTTCATTCTAGGAAGAATACAGGAAATACCCGAACAAAAAATTCTAGAGTCCTTAATTTTTAATCAAGGTATAGAGAAGGAAAAAATTCGTTTAATTTATAAAGATTACTCTAATACAGCTAAAAATATTAATAAAATTAACTTTATGTTGAAAAAAGAAAATATAAATAGCATAGTCTTTGTTACTTCTCCTTATCACTCTAAAAGAGCAAAATTATTATGGTCAAAATATGATTTAGATGTAAAATTTTGGAAAGGATATGAATGGCCAAATAAAAATAATTTTTTTGAATACTCTAAAAATAAAAAAATTATTATTTATGAATATTTATCAATTTTTTATAACAAAATAAGAGGCAACATATAATTGACAAAAAAATCTAAAAAAAAATTAATTTTTATTCAACTGAATGAAATTAATTTTGATCATTTAAAAAAATATACTAGAGATTATAATTTTAAATTTTTTAATAAAAATTTTTTTAAAAAACTGAAGACATCAACTTCAGAAGAAAATTATGAACTTTTAGAACCTTGGATACAATGGGTGTCAATATTTACTGGGCTAAATGCAAAAGAACATAATGTTTTTAGATTAGGAGATTCTGAAAACAAAAAATTTTTAAATATTTATGAACATTTAGAAAATAAGGGTTATATCGTTGGTGCAATCGGACCTATGAATTTAAATGGTAATTTGAAGAAACCTGCATTTTTTATTCCAGATCCTTGGTCTGAATTAAGTCCAGATAATAATCTTATGAATAGATTAATTACAAAAACAATAAAAAAGTTTGTTAATGAAAATTCCTCAAAAAATAAATCAATTATTGATTATATAATGCTATTATTAATTTTTATGGTTCATTTTAGATTTAGAAATATTAAAATTCTAATTAAACTACTTAAAAACTTAAATAAACATTGGAATAAAGCATTATTGTTTGAATTTA
>MDTA01181721.1_pt1 | contig 18049 bp, 18 predicted proteins | sample 811151 | NCBI WGS metagenome assembly MDTA01 (sample SAMN05326648, study PRJNA326480) | marine metagenome | isolation source: seawater | place: Indian Ocean: South | collected 2010
AAAAAAGTCTAGAGCTTCACCTTTATATATTTCAGATGTAAGCAATCCAGATTTAAAAAATTTAATTTTTGATTTTTTCATATAAGCAATATCAATAAAACCAATAAACCGTCTAATTAAGTCATTCCTAGATTCATCACACTCTATAAAGTTATCAATAAAAAACCATTCATATCGCTGACATAGTTCCACAAAATCACCAACAGCTAAATTTTGACTGAAAAAGTCCTGGAAAGATATCCATAAAAAATCTTTTGATGTTCCTTTTGTTAAAAAATTTCTACCTGAAAGATTTATTTGCGTGTTGTAAAAAGAATTTTGGAAATTAAAATCTAAAAATCTTTTAATATCCTCTTGATCAAATGCATCCTCATCTTCATTTGATCTTAAACTAATATTTATACTTCTATAATCTTTGGTGCCATCAAATTCAAATACTTCAAAATCATTCACAAATTTAACAAACATATTGATAAATTTATCCCTTTGAAGACCATTCTCATAAAGATTTCTTGGCATTGCATTTGAAGTGAAAATAAAAAAAACACCTCTTTTTTTTAATTCACCTAATAGATTGACTAAAGTCATTGCATCAGAAACATCCTCTACTTGAAATTCGTCAATGAATAACATTTGGCAAGACTTAGCCATTTTTATTGCAGTTTTCTCTATTGGGTTAGATAATCCCTCAAATTCTTGAATGGAAGCACGAATTTCTTTCATAAATTCAATGTAATGAAATTGTTTTCTTGGTTCTTGAGTTTTTTCAAAAAGATATTTCATTACCATTGTTTTGCCCCTTCCTACATCTCCATAAACATAAAAACCCCTACATTTTTTTTGAGTGAGAAAATTTAAAAAAGTTTGTTTTTTTGAATATTTATTGCAGAACAGGTGAATAACTTTTTTTTGGTTTTTGTCTAAATCAATGCCTTGTGAAGAAAAGTCTTTTAAAATATGATCGTATTGAATCATTTTAAGAAATGAAAAGAATTAATTTTAGCATTAGTGTCCTTTTACTTGTATCAGTATTTTTTTTATTTATCAGCTTTGTTTATGAAAAATTAATATTCAATGATTCAAGTCTATCTTCTGCAGTGAATAAAGCCTCACCATCAGTTGTGAGTATTTCTGCATCAACAACAAACTCAAGACAAATACAAGATGTTGGTTCGGGAGTGATTTTTTCAAAAGATGGCTATATTGTTACTAACACACATATCCTCAACGGCTCCTTTCAAATTTTTGTCGAGTTAAATGACGGTTCAATTCTAGATGCTTTTCTTATTGGATCAGATATCTATTCTGATATTGCTGTTTTAAAAGTAATTTCAACAGATGAATTAAATCCTATTGAAACCTCGGAGTCTATAAATCTAAAAGTTGGTGATGAGGTTTTGGCAATTGGTAACCCTTATGGAATTGGTAAAACAGTAACAAGCGGAATTATAAGTGCTACCGGAAGAGACTCTGGTAATCCTTATCTTCAATTAATTCAAACTGATGCAGCAATCAACCCTGGAAATTCAGGTGGTGCCTTAATTAATAAGGAGGGAAATCTTATTGGTATAAACTCGAGTATTTATTCAAAAACTGGATCTTACTCAGGCATAGGTTTTGCAATTCCATCAGAAAAAGTCACTCAGGTAGCAACAGAATTAATAAAATATGGAAAGATCAGAACTTCATGGATTGGGGATTTCAATGTGAGGCCAGTCAGAATCAAAAAACAAGATTCTTTGCTGACAGGCCTTCAAATTACATCAATACTAAATAAAAATTATCCAAATATTCCTTCAATTAATAATCAACATCCTCTTCAAGACGAGGGAGTAAGTATTGGGGATGTTATTACCTCTGTAAATGGTTTAGATGCAACATGGAGAAATCTTACAAATGCATTAAAAATGACTTTACCAGGTGGAGATATCAATCTAACTATCTTATCAAAGGGGAAATTTAAAGAGGTTACCGTTCAAACGATTATTATTAATTAGGAATTCGTTGAATGTCTGCTCCTAAGTTGGAAAGCTTTTCCTCTATTCGTTCATATCCTCTGTCAATATGATAGATCCTGTCTACTTTTGTTTCACCTTTTGCCACTAAACCAGCTAAAATTAAACATGCAGATGCTCTTAAATCTGTTGCCATTACTTGAGCACCTTGAAGATGTTTAACACCATTGATAGTTGCTGCACTTCCATTTGTTAAAATATCAGCTCCCATTCTGTTAAGTTCTTGGACATGCATAAATCTGTTTTCAAAGACTTCTTCATTTACGAAAGATTTTCCTGAGGCAATTGCGTTCAATACGGTGAACTGTGCCTGCATATCAGTTGGGAATCCTGGAAAAGGTCCAGTTGTGATATTCACAGGAGAGATAATCTCATTTGTCATTTTTAAATCTATGCTGTTATTGCTGCTTTTGATTTCTGCTCCACATTCTTCTAATTTTTGAATTACAGTTGTGAGTCTATCTGGTCCAATTTTATTAATTTTTATACTTCCATTTGTCAGTGCAGCTGCAATAAGATAAGTCCCTGCCTCAATGCGATCAGGAGGAATCTCATATTGACAACCTTTTAAAGAAGCAACTCCCTCTATTCTGATAGAATCAGTTCCAGCTCCATAAATTTTCGCACCCATGCCATTTAAAAAGTTTGCTAAGTCTACAACTTCTGGTTCCTTGGCAACATTTGTTAGTGTTGTTATGCCTTCAGCAAGTGTTGCTGCCATCATTATATTCTCTGTTCCGGTTACGGTGATCCCTCCTAATTTGATATCAGCACCCTTCAATCTTTTTGCCTTAGCTTCGATGTAACCATTTGTTAATGAAATATCTGCTCCCAATTTTTTTAGAGCATCGAGGTGATAATTGACAGGCCTTGTTCCAATTGCACATCCCCCGGGTAATGCAATTTTTGCTTTTCCAAATTTTGCAGTCATGGATCCAAGAACTAAAATGGATGCTCTCATAGTTTTGACTAATTCATATCTTGCCTCAAAACTTTTAATGTTTGAGGTCTTGATCTTAAAAAACATATTTTCATCTAATGAGATTTCTGCTCCCATTGAATTTATCAATTCAAACATTGTTGTGATATCTTGAAGATGAGGAAGATTTTGTAAAACAACATCGTCGTCTGTTAGCAAAGATGCTGCAATCACTGGAAGTGCTGCATTTTTTGCACCTGAACAATTTATCTCTCCTGTAAGTGTCTTACCACCTCTAATCAATAATTTTTCCATTTTTAGATTTCTTGATTTGTTTTTAATTTTAAACTAAGGGCATGTAACTCCCCTGATCGAAGGAAAGGTTCAAATATTGCCATTACATATTTGTGTCTTTGAAGCATAGTCATGTCTAAAAATTGATTTGAAATAATTGAAATTTCAAAATTACAACCTTCACCATCAATTATGCATTCGTCAACACTTTCGAGGTTGTCATAGATATATTTCTCTATAAAATCTTTATCCATCAGCAAAAAAATCCGATTGCCATTTTAGAATAATCAAATCAATGTCATTATCAAATTCAAGCGCCAATGATTGAAATTGATTATGAAACGTCTGTCCTAGATTGATCCCATTTATGATTATATTAACAATCTTATGTGATCCATCCTTGTACTTTCTTAGTTTATAAATAATTGGATATTTTTCATTTGAAGTTTTTAAATATTGTCTTACTGAAATAATTTTACCTCCTGCACCAGAGTATCCATGATCTGTCTCAATGATTGCATCATTCCACTGAGCTAAAGTTTCAGCATAAGTATCAAGCAATGATTCTTTAAATACCGAAATAAATAATTCTCTTTGTTCTGATGAGGCATTTAGATAAGAAGATTTACCCATGACGCTGGCGCTCACCCTGTTAAAATCAATCATGGGTTCAAAAATTACTTTAATCTTATTTTTAAAAACTTCTGGTTCAGTTTTAAAAAGATGATTTTCATTTCTTAAAATTAAAACCATTTTCTGAGCATTAACCTCAATATATTTATGTGGATTTAGGCTATTTGTTGAAACATTTATGGATACCAGTATCAAAAGTATGGAAAGAAAGGGTCTTTTTGAAGATAGCATAGTTCTATTATACACTTGTAAAAATTCGTTCTTTATATATGTATAAAAAAATTAAATTCTTCAATGCGCTTTTAATCATATTTCTTTCTGCAAATTTAATAGCCGATGAAAATTATTTTTATGACAACATCATCATAAATTCTGATGTTGTCGAAGCATCAAGAACGAAAATTCTATTCAAAGGAAATGTTCGCATCACATCAAATGAAATGAATATAGAAGGTAATCAAGCAACATTCTTAACAGAAGAATCAGCTTTGATTATTTTAGGTACACCAACTAATATCAAAATTTTTGAAAATGACAAAGTATTTACTGGGTCTGCAAATAGAATTGAATTTACTGATTCAGAAAATTTGAACCTTATCGGGGATGTTTCCATTGAATCTGAAAATAGAACAATTAATGGTGATCAAATCAAAATAAACTTAAATGAGAAATTGCTGTCTAAACAATAATGTCTTATCTTCTTCAATTAAAAAATGTTAAAAAAAATATCAGAGGAAAAAGAATTATTAATGATGTATCACTGGATATAAATACCTCAGAAATTATTGGTCTATTAGGCCCAAATGGTGCCGGAAAAACTACTACTTTTTATACTATTCTTGGACTTGCAACACTAGATTCAGGCAAAGTTTTTTTCCAAGATAATGATATTTCCAGTCTGAAACCATACCAAAGATCAAAACTGGGAATATCTTATCTGCCTCAAGAACCATCAATTTTTAGGAATTTAACTGTCAAGAATAATATTTTAGGAATAGGAGAGCTTTTTTATAAAAGTGATGATTTAGAAGAATTTTATACTAAGACTATTAAAGAATTTGGTTTGACTAAAGTTGAAAATTCTCTCGGCTCAGTCCTTTCAGGAGGACAGAGAAGAAAAGTTGAGATTGCAAGAGCATTAGCATCAAAACCTAAATTAATACTTTTGGATGAGCCATTTGCCGGAATTGATCCTATTGCAATTGAAGACATTAAGAATATTCTAACCAGTCTTTCAAAAAAAGGTATTTCGATTTTAATCACAGATCATAATATTAGAGAAACCATCACTTTATGTAAGAGATCCATAATTATTAACAATGGGGAAATTTTAGCAGAGGGTTCAGCAAATGAATTAATTCACAATGAAAAAGTGAAAGTTCACTATTTTGGAGAAATGTTTGATAAACCCTGAAGATTATGGCAATTGACAGTCAAGAAGAAATCAACAAAATTCTGGTTGAAAAATCAAGTGTTAAACTCCTGAAAATTAAGCAACTTATTTCAAACATGAGTACGAGTGAAATAGCTCATTGCATTGAGTCGTCTCCACCTGAACAGAGACAAATAATATGGTCTGTAATAGATGTTTCAATAGAAGGTGATGTTCTGGGTGAGCTTGGAGAAGAGATTCAAAAAGATCTTTTATCTGAAATTGATAATGATGAATTATCAAAATTAATTTCAGACTTAGAATTAGATGAAATGGTGGATATCATTCAAAATCTACCAGAATCAAGGATGCAATTTCTTTTATCAAGTATGTCAGCTATTGATAGGGATAGGATTAGGCTCGTACTTGAATATCCTGAGGACTCTGCAGGTGGTCTTTTAAATACTGATACAATTAGTGTTCAACAAGATCATACTTTAGATATAGTGATAAAGTATTTAAAATCCTTTGAAAAATTACCTAAAAATACGGATAAAATTTTTGTGGTTTCAAAAAATAACCAGTTCATTGGCGAGCTTATGTTATCAAGCATTTTAGTGGCAGATGATCTCAAAACAACAGTCAGGGAACTCATGCAAGAAACCATTGATCCAATTGATATTAATCAAACTGATAGAGAAGTTGCAAAATTATTTAAACAACAAGATTTAGTATCAGCTCCCGTTATTGATGAAAATAGTCAATTAATCGGAAGAATTACCTTTGATGATGTCGTTGATGTAATTATTGAGGATGCCGATCAGAATCTTTTAAGCATGGCTGGTATAGCAGAGGATACCTTCCTTCCTCCAGGAAGAGCTGCAAGACGCAGAATAATTTGGTTAGGTTTAAACCTACTGACTGCAGTAATAGCAGCATTAGCAATCAACATATTTCAAGATACTATCTCGAAGGCGGTTTACTTAGCTGTTCTGATGCCAATAGTAGCTAGTATGGGTGGTGTAGCTGCAACGCAAACATTATCAATTGTTCTTCGAGGTTTAACTCTTGAACAGATTACCAAAAGCAATCTGGGATGGCTATTTAAGAGAGAACTGGCTGTTTCAATTTTAAATGGAATTGCACTATCACTTTTAATTGGTTTTGCAACATTTTTATGGTTTCAAAACTCAATCTTATCTATTCTGATCTCAGTAGCAATGGTAATTAATTTGATAAGTTCAGTAATTGCCGGAGTCTTTGTTCCAATAATTTTGCGGAAACTTAAATATGATCCTGCAATTGCAGGTTCTGTACTTGTCACTACGATCACAGATGTCGTGGGGTTTGTATCTTTCTTAGGTCTAGCTGCAGTTTTTCTTTTATAGTCTTCTTAACTTTGGTTCCTCGAGATTACCATCAACCTCAAACTCTATTTTTGAAATTCTTTCGAACTGATCTTCAAATACATTTCCAATTATTGCTGTTCCTGCTGCTACCCCGATTCCTCCAAAAATAGCTGCATACCATGGCAAATTTTTATCAAGATTAATATCTAAAATTAAATCCAAATCTAGGTTTTCTAGATAACCTAACTCATTTTTATATATGTACCCACTCCAATTTATGTCACCAAAGTCTGAGTTAAATTTAAAATCTTCAAGTGTTCTTGCGTAATCTTTTGCAAAAATTAATCTTCCCTCACCTCTGTTGAAGTTTATAAAATCACTGTCTCTATCAGCACCATCCCTAAAAAGTGAAGAAATATTCAGGATACTCAGTAAATTTAAAAGAACTGTGTTCTGGGTTTTTTGTTTAATCCTGAAATCCTTAAATAGAAATTCTAATTCACCCTCAATATTTCTAAGACCTTGGATTTCATTCCATTGAATATTTACATCTGTTTTTAAGAAATTTACAAATGTATTATCATTCAGGTCAAAAATATTGTGAATATCTTTGATTTCATAAGTTCCTTTTATCTTAAAAAAATCTCTGCTGGTATCAATCGCAAAATATGCTTTTTCCATATCTTTATTCTCAGATATATTTAAGAAATCACTTTTTACATTAATGTCATTAATTGTTAAAACTTCTCCGTTTTTTAAGTAGTAAAAATCTATTTCATCAAAATTTAAATTATTAAAAGAAATATTCTTCCCTATAAATCTAAACTTAGAATTTGGAAAAATAAATTCTTGGTTTTCATTTCGACTAAAATTTCTCAGGAGACTAAAGTTAGTATCATTCATTTCCACTCTGAAAAAACCCGATGGATCACTGATGACTTTGCTATTGAACTTATCTCCTTCAATTTTGAGTTCTAGCTCTTTGTCATCAAATGTTCCATTAATTGATAAAGGCCCGTTCCCTTCAGTAAAAAAATCAATTTTAGTTTCTTGTTGAATATCTGTACCACTGGCATAAAGTTTTATTTCAGAGTTATCGAAAAAGACGCTGGTTTGTGAGAAAAAACTATCAAAATCCCTAAAAAAGATACTTGAAGAAATCTTTAATTTATCTTTAAAAAATTCAGTCTGAATTTCGTCTGAGAACGAAAGGTAACCAAAATTATTTCCTTCATTCTCTCTTATATTGATGAAACCTCTTGTGCTTAAATTTATAGATTGATTTAAGTTCAAGCTCCCTAGAGGAACCAGCTGCTCGACAAAAGATTGGATATTTTCATGAAACGATAAATATCTCAACTGTAAGTTTTTGTGGTCTAAACTTGCTGAGATATTTGAAAATTGAAAATCATTAAAATATCCGTCAGTTAAAGAAATAGAGGTCTCTTTAACATTCACTGAAACAGAAGCTTTTTTAGAAATTAGAGAATTGTTTTCATTGACTGACAAAGTAATATCTTTTAATGACAAATTGTTCAGAAAAAAGGTTTTGTCATCATTAATAATTTTTAAATCAAAATTCTCAATATAGCCTTCTTGGATTATTGAGCGTAGATTTTTCTTCAAATCTTTAAGATTATTAGGTAGAAAGAATAAATAATCTTCAGAATCTACTCCTCTGCCTTCAAGATAAATTCTATTTAAAATTCTTTTGTTTGAGAAAACATTCAAAAAATTTACACTTATTAAAAGAACATCCAAATCTAGTAAAGCATTGTCTTTTTCAATGGATACATCTGAAAATGTTATTTCAGGAAATATAGGATTGCTGTTAGTTGAAATTTCTTCATACCTAAAATTACTGTAATTTAAAAAATTTGTTGGGATTGTAAATAATTTTGGGCTTGTCAAGAAAATAAAATATGAGGTGAATATTACAAGAATGGCTGAACAAATAGATATGACAAAAGACAAAGATATGAATCTAATTGATTGCATTTAATCCAATTTTCTTAAAAAATAATTGAGATAAGAAATTTATAATTATTGAAGAAATGAAATTGATGAATAATCCTGTCAGAATAAACAAATAGCTAAAATTTGTAGTAGATTCAAGTATCAACCTGAATCCAAGAAAAAATATTCCAAGCAAGGAGAAAAATAGGCATAGCTGAAACTGCGAAAACATTCTTAATTGGAAATAATTATATTGAATAATTAAAAAAGAAAAAGTGAGCATCAATGCATTCAACCCAAAAAATGTATTTGTATGAAGATCTAACAAAATTCCAAAAAAGAAAGAGCTAACAGGTCCCATTAATTTTGGAAATTGGAATGCAAGATTTAAAAAATAAAGATAAGAAAAAATTAAAAAAAGATAGATATTAATTGAGTAATTATTCAAAAAAGATTCCAGATTCATCAATAGAATAAAAATCAGGGAAATATAAAAAAATTTTTTAATCATTATAGAGAACAGCAAAAAAATTTGTCTCACTTGGTCTTGCTAATAAAGTTATCGTAATTTTTTTTGTATCTTTATTAACCTCATCAATTTTTTTTATTAGTCCAATAGGAACATTAGGGGGGAAAACACCTCCAAAACCCGAGGTTACAAACATGTCATTAATTTGCAAGCTAATATTCCACAATGTGCTGTCTAAAATACAATATATTTCATTAGGTTTACCAGAACCTATACCTTCACAAAAAAAATTTTCTTTTTTCAAAGGAATTTTATGTTTTGTATCGCTCAATAAAATTACTTCAAAAAAATTATTTGTTATTGCTATGGTTTGACCAACAATACCAGATTTATTAATGACTACCTGGTTGTTTTTAATCTTGTAATTATCTTTTGTTTGCATGAATACTCGATGTGAGTCACAACATTGGTATCTTCCAATGTCAAAGTTTTTTATTGTTGCAGGAACATATTGATTTTTTATATCTTTAAAAATAGATGAATCTTTAGAAAAAAAATTTTGATTTAGGACATTCTTATCTGTTAGTAGATAGTTTTCAATTTCAAGTTCTATTAAATTTTTTTTTAAGGATATATTCTCTTCTAAAAGTTTTGATGAATTAAGAGACGAATTTAAAAAATTTGATACCGGTTTCCTTATAAATTCATTGGATATAGTTTGAAAACCAATGATGCTGCTTTTGTAAATTATTTTGATTGGTTTAAAAGTACCAAAATTAAAGTCTAAAACTAAAAATACAGATGAAACTAATATAATGCTGAGAATAATTAATTTTGATGAATCTGTTGGCAGACGTGCCATTTATTCAGTAGATAAAAGATCGATATTGTATTTATCAATAATTTCTAGCGCTTGACCACCACCTCTAGCAACGCAAGTTAAAGGATCTTCGGCAATAATTACTGGAATACCTGTTTCATCTGAAATCAATCTATTTAAATCTCTGAGTAAAGCACCTCCTCCAGTTAGAACTATCCCTCTCTCTGCAATATCTGCAGATAATTCAGGTGGAGAAAGCTCAAGTGCATCTCGTATTCCTCGAAGAATCCCCATAAGTGGGTCTTTCATGGCGTCAAAAACATGATCGCTTTGTAATGTAAAGGTTTCAGGAATGCCCTCCGCAATATTTCTTCCAGTGACCATCATCTCCTCTTTATCAGATTCTTCTGATGCACACCCTATCGTTTGTTTTATTTTTTCAGCTGTAGATTCTCCTATTACACAACCAAAATTTCTTCTGATGTAGGAAACTATGGCCTCATCCATCTTATCTCCACCAATTTTGACAGATTCCGCATAAACCACTCCATTCAAAGCAAGAATAGCAATTTCAGTAGTACCTCCACCAATATCGATCACCATACTTCCACTTGCTTCCTCAACAGGAAGTCCAGCACCAATGGCTGCTGCCATGGGCTCTTCAATTAATTTAACATCCCTAGCACCTGCTCCAAGAACAGATTCTCTTATTGCCCTCCTTTCAACTTGTGTAGATCGACAAGGAACACAAACCAAGATTCTTGGACTGGGTTTTATAAATCTTTGCTCATGCACAGATGCAATAAAATGCTGAAGCATTTTTTCAGTGACTTGGAAATCTGCAATCACCCCATCAGAAAGTGGTCTTATGGCTTTAATATTGCCAGGTGTTCTGCCGAGCATTTTTTTTGCTTCAGTACCTACGGCAACAACAGTTTTTTGTCCCCTAGATTCTCGGATAGCAACTACCGAAGGTTCGTTAAGAACGATGCCTACATCCTTTGTATAAATTAGGGTATTAGCAGTTCCAAGATCAATTGAAAGATCATTTGAAAAAAGGCCTCTCGCTGCTTTAAATAAGTTGAATTCCAATTCACACCTCAAATAAATATTTAAAAAAATTGATTGATAGGTTAATATCTCGCAACTCTACTATAATATCTCATATGGATAATAAAACAATTGAAACAATATCTTATTTAGCACGCTTAAAGATCGATCAATCGGATAAGGAAAATATTGTAAAAGATCTGGATAAAATAATTGATTTTATTGGTCAACTTCAAGAAATCAATACAGAGAAAGTTGAGCCTCTATCCAATCCCTTAGAGATGACAGCAAAAACAAGGGAAGATGCTGTTAACTCTGACAATAACAAAGAAATTTTTCTTAAAAATGCACCAAACTCTGATGAAGACTATTTCTTGGTACCAAAAGTAGTAGAATGAAAATTAATTTCAAATCAGTAACCGACATCAAGAATCTTCTTACAAAAAAAGAAATTTCTTCAAAAGAATTGCTAGATGAAACATACGATAGCATTGAAAAAAGTTCATTGAATGCTTTTATTTCATTAAATAAAGAACAAGCTTATAAATGCTCGGAAGCATATGACCAAGGAAATTTGCATGGGGATTTAGCAGGTATTCCTATTGCACAAAAAGATTTATTTTGTACAAAAAATCTCAGGACAACTTGTGCTTCAAAAATTCTTTCAGATTTTATTCCACCATATGATGCAACAGTTGTTCAAAATTTTAATGATGCTGGTTCGATATGTATTGGAAAAACAAATATGGATGAATTTGCAATGGGTTCTTCAAATGAAACAAGCTATTTTGGAGAAGTTTCAAATCCGTGGGCTAAAGATTATGTTCCTGGAGGTAGTTCGGGTGGATCAGCTGCTGCTGTAGCAGCGGGTATTGTACCGATAGCAACTGGAACAGATACGGGAGGATCCATCAGACAACCAGCAGCACTATGCGGAATTAGTGGAATCAAACCAACTTATGGAAGAGCTTCAAGATGGGGAATGATTGCATTTGCATCCAGTTTGGATCAAGCAGGAGTTTTTGCAAGAACAGCTGAAGATTGTGCCATTGGATTAAATCAAATATGTAAATATGATCCTAAAGATACAACCTCAGTAGATTGCAAAAAAGAAGACTTTGCAGAAGCCATCAAAAGAAATATTCAAGATATTAAAATTGGTATTGTTCGAGAATTTGATTTGTCTAATCTAGACGATTCCGTTCAAAATGCTTTTCAAAACTCGATAAAAGTTTTTGAATCTTTAGGTGCAACTTTTAAGGAAATTTCCTTAAAAAATATTGGTCTTTCAGTTCCAACCTATTACGTTGTTGCCCCAGCTGAATGTTCCTCAAATCTTTCAAGATTTGATGGTGTGAAATACGGTTATCGATGCGAAACTCCTAAAGACCTTTCTGATCTTTATATTAGATCAAGATCTGAAGGCTTTGGTGATGAAGTAAAAAGAAGAATTCTTATCGGGACATATGTTTTATCAGCAGGTTTTTATGATGCTTATTATAAAAAAGCACAGCAAGCAAGAAGATTAATTAAAGATGATTTTGATCTAGCATTTAATGAGGTAGATTTAATTCTTGCACCATCTTCTCCAGGACCTGCCTTTAAAAAGGGCTCTAAAAGTTCAGATCCTCTAGAAATGTACCTAGAGGATTTATTTACTATCTCTGCTAATCTGGCAGGCATCCCTGCAATGTCAATTCCTCATGGTTTTTCGAATGGTATGCCTATTGGTCTTCAACTTATAGGAAATTTTTTACAAGAGTCTCAAATCTTGCGAGCAGCCCATCACTTTCAACTAGAAACTGACTGGCATAAAATGACTCCTGAAGGAAATATGCAATGACTTGGGAAACTGTAATCGGTCTTGAAGTTCATGCACAACTTTCTACAAAAACGAAATTATTTTCAAGTGCATCCACCCGATTTGGCTCTGATGCAAATACTCAAGTTAATCTTGTTGATTTAGGTTTGCCCGGAGTTTTGCCGGTCCCAAATAAAGAAGCTTTTCGAAAAGCAATTATGTTTGGATTAGCAGTTAATGCTGAAATTAATCAGGTCTCATTTTTTGATAGAAAAAATTATTTTTATCCTGATCTGCCAAAAGGTTACCAAATTACGCAAATGACCAAACCTATTGTGGGTCCTGGATCAATTAAAATTAAACTAGATGATTATGAAAAAACTATCAACATAACCAGAGCACATCTTGAGGAAGATGCTGGAAAATCAATGCATGATGTTTACAAAGATAAATCTGTAATTGATCTCAACAGGGCTGGAACCCCTCTTCTCGAAATTGTTTCTGAGCCTGAAATTGCTTCAGCTAAAGAAGCAGTTGCATATATGAAAGCATTGCATCAATTGGTGACTTATTTAAATATTTGTGATGGAAATATGGCAGAAGGTTCAATGCGTTGTGATGCCAATGTGTCCTTAAGAAAACAAGGGGAAGCATTGGGAATAAGGACTGAAATTAAAAATATTAATTCTTTTAAGTTTATTGAAAAAGCTATTAACTTTGAAATTAAAAGGCAAACTAAAATTTTAGAATCTGGCAATAAGGTGATTCAAGAAACTAGACTTTATGACAGTGTTAAAAACGAGACTCGTTCTATGAGATCAAAGGAATTTGCCAATGATTATAGATATTTCCCAGAACCAGATTTATTACCAATCGTCATAAGTGATAAGGAATTTAAAGAAATCAAAGATTCATTTCCTGAATTACCTGAAGAAAAACGTCTCAGATTTTGTCGAGATTTTTCAATAGATGAAAATGAATCAACGATAATTGCAAACTCAAGAAATCTATCTGATTTTTTTGAATCTGTTATTGAACTTTCTGATCCAAAATTAAGTGCAAATTTAATTGTTGGAGATATCTCTGCCCTTTTAAATAAAGATAACATCGAAATTTCTGACTCAAAAATTAAACCAAGCAACTTCGCAAAACTCATTAAAAGAATCTCCGACGGTACCATTTCAAAGAAAATAGCAAAGACAATTATTGAAGAAGTATGGATGTCTGGTGAAGATGTTGACTTGATTATCGAAACTAAAGGTCTGACACAAATCCAAGATGAAACTTTAATTGAGGGTATTGCAAAGAGAGTTATCGAACACAATCCTGATCAAGTTACTGCATACAAAAATGGTAAAGATAAATTATTTGGTTTTTTTGTCGGTCAAATCATGAAAGAAACACAAGGTAAGGCAAACCCAAAAAGTGTTAATAAGATCCTAAAAAGATTATTAATTTAAAAACTTAGGTTACCCATAAACCAAGTTGTTCTGCTATAAACGCAGGTTTCTCGGAACCTTCCAGTTCCATAGTGACTTCTGACTTAATTAAGTACTGACCAGGATTTTTTTCTTTTACTTCTAAAATCTTGCTATGCATCCTGATCTTTGAGTTAACAGGAACTGGTGCTAAAAATCTAATCTTATCAAGACCATAATTGAGACTCATTTTTGAACCTTCAACAACTAGAGCATTTTCTTCACCTAGGCCTGATGTTAGGGAAAGAGTTAAAAATCCATGAGCAATTGTTGAGCCAAAAACAGGCTCAGCTTTTTCGGGATCTACATGAATAAACTGATGATCATTGGTTGCATCAGCAAAAGCATTGATCCGATCTTGATCAATTAATAGCCAACTGCTCGGTTCCAATGATTTCCCAACAAATGAAGCTAAATCTTCAGGTTTTACCATAGTTAAAGGCATTTAAGCCTCCTTCATGTAATGATCAGTGTATTCTTGCCTGAGATCGATTTTTTTAACCTTACCAGTTGCGCCAATTGGTAATTCCTTCAGAAAAACTACATCATCTGGGAGTTGCCATTTTTCAAATTTTTCTAACATTAGATCGTCTAATTCTGATCTATCGAATTCATTACCTGAGTTTGAAACAATAAACAGCAGTGGTCTCTCATCCCACTTTGGATGAGGAATGCCCACAACAGCAGTTTGAAGAACATCCGGATGGTTTGCAATGACATTTTCAAGATCAATTGAACTAATCCATTCTCCTCCTGACTTTATAACATCTTTTTCTCTATCGACAATTGCCATATAACCATCAGGATCAATTGAGGAAATATCTCCAGTATCAAACCAGTTATCTGCATCAACTGCACTCTCCTCAGATTTGAAATATTTTTTTATAATCCATGGACCCCTGACAAGCAATCTGCCATAAGCAACACCATCGTTAGGTAAAGTTGCACCCTTATCATCAACTATTTTCATCTCAACACCAAATACTGGTCGTCCTGCTTTGACTTGAAGTGCATATTTTTCTTCATCGGGCATCTCATCCATTTCTGGTGTTGGAAAGTTAGTAGTTCCCAGTGGACTCATTTCAGTCATTCCCCAGCCTTGAATTACAGTAACATTATGTTTTTGATCGAATTCCTTAATCATGGCAACAGTTACTGCAGACCCTCCAATGACAGTACTTTCCATTGAATTTAAAACCAAGTTATTCTCTCGACAGTATCCAAGCAGTTGCATCCATACTGTTGGCACACCAAACGCAATAGTAACTTTCTCGTTTTCACACATTTCATAGAGTGATTGTCCATCCATTGCCATGCCTGGCATAACAATTTTAATGCCATACATCGGTGCATAGTATGGGACACCCCAAGCCATTACGTGAAACATCGGGACAACCACTAAAGAAGAATCATCTGGTTGAACTTTTAACGTTTTGGGTGCAGCAGCAGAAATGGCATGAAGAATTGTTGATTTATGCGAATATAGAACACCTTTAGGATTTCCAGTAGTCCCTGAGGTATAACATAAACCGCAAGCAGCATCATCAGGGAGCTTGGGCCACTCAAAGTTATCATCACCATCCTCAATATATTCCTCATAAGACACACAATTTTTTAATGTTGTTTCAGGCATCTCCTCTTTATCACAAAATACAATAAACTTTTCAACAGAAGGAATTTTGTCTTGTAATGCCTCCAGCAAAGGTATGAAAGGTGCCTCAACAAAAATAACTTTATCTTCTGCATGATTAATTATATAAACTGCTTGTTCGGGATGAAGTCTAAAATTTAATGTATGAGTAATTGCTCCAATGCCAGAGATACCATAATAAGCTTCAAGATGGCGATGGGTATTTAAAGCAAGTGTAGCAAGGATATCACCTGGTTTATAACCGTCCTTGACCAATTTAGAACCTAACTTCCTGGACCTGATTTTGATTTCTCCATAATTAGTTCTGTGGACTGAACCATTAACTAATTTACTAACAACTTCTGTTTTAGGATAAATATCACCAGCATATTCAATAATGCTTGCAACATTTGGTTCCCAATTTTGCATATCTCCAAGCATAATACTCTCCCTATTGTTAATTATGATTTTATACGAAAACGCTTTTCTAATAAATCAAAGTTTGTCGAACTTTTTGCATCAATCATTTTTTTAAGTAAATGGAGGTATGGGTAAAAATATTCTTTTAAATCATGATGCCAATCCCATAAAAGTTGATTAATCAGTTTCTCGTGATCATGTACCTTTGATTTGTGAAGTTCTATTGCAAAAAGATCTTTTATTTGAAGAAGTTCTTGAGGTAAAAATCGAGCAAGCACCTCATCAAAGCTTTGCTTATTCTCCATTTGAAAATAATTTGATAAAACTGCCAAAAATACTGTATCTAAGGGCTTAATGCCAGTTGCATTTATTAAAAAACCATCAAGTTCGTCATTATCAATTGGGGGGTTCTCATACTCTTGGAAGACGATTTTTGGTGTACAGTAATCATTTGCAAATGTATTATCCCAAATAATAATTTTCCTATCCTTCGAAAAGTTTTTTTTCCATAAATTAATCTTTCTTCTTGCATAATCAGAATGAATAACTTGATCACCTGTCCAAAAGAAAGGGACCTTTAAATTACATTGATTTAAGCCATCAAGATAATCTGATCCATCTTTAAGCATTGAGGCACAATACTGAGATGGGACACATGAGAACTCTAAATCAGGAAACTCATCAAGGCATTGATTAATAATGTCTGAGTGCAAGATACCATCCTCTTTATTTTTCGATATATCATCAAATAAGATACAAAAATACTTAATTCCAATTTTTTTAAATGTTTGAATTTTTGTTTTTAATTTATCTAACCCCTGTGATGCATCCCACAGCTCACCAGGAGATATACCAAAAATTATCTTAATTTCTTTCGAATTGGCATAATCTGAAAAATTTTGAAAAGCATATAAAAAGGAGTTTGGGTATGGATCCATCCATTTACTTCGATGAAAAGGATCTTCTTTTGGGCAATAAAAATATGTATTTAAATTATTTAGGTGCAGGAATTCGATAATATTATGGCGTTCAGTCCAATTAAGGATTCTGCCATAATAACCTTCAATATAACCTGAAAACCTCATTATCTATCTCCACAAATATTACAACAAATATCTTTTTTTATATTAGATTGAGAAACAATTAAGGTTTTTGCATCTATTCTTGTCATAACGCAATCAACATTTTTGTCAAAACTTAATTTTAATGCTGCTGATACCATCATAGTACCAACCATTCCTAAGACTGATGGGGTGACTCCGTTATTGTCACAAGGTTGTTCGTCAAGACTAGCTTTCCTTGGAAAGATACACTCATAACAAGGTGCATCATTGTGAAAATTTAGATAAGTGACAATCCCTTTCATTGCATCTGCACCTCCTGAAATAAGAGGTTTTTTAAATTCTGAACAGATATCATTAATGAAATATCGTGATTCAAAATTATCGGTAGCATCAAAAATGAAATCAAAATCATTGATGATTTCATATAACTTTTTTTCATATAAATTCTCACAATAACTTGTAATTTTTATATGCGGATATTGTTGAGATACTTTTTCTTGCATGATCATTGCCTTAAATTCACCACAATCTTTTTCAGAATACATAAATTGTCTCTGAAGATTAGAGGTTTCAATTTTATCTCCATCAAATATTGTGATATCTCCAAATCCTGATGAGGAAAGGTAAATAATAAGTGGACATCCGATCCCACCAGCACCAATTACTAATGATTTAGAATTTAATAAATATTCTTGGAAGTCTTCTGAAAAATCGGGGATTTTTAATTGTTTATCAAAAAATTCTAAATTCATTTTTGTGCAATTATTAGTCTATCCCAG
>MDTA01132766.1_pt1 | contig 18046 bp, 17 predicted proteins | sample 811151 | NCBI WGS metagenome assembly MDTA01 (sample SAMN05326648, study PRJNA326480) | marine metagenome | isolation source: seawater | place: Indian Ocean: South | collected 2010
GTGCAGGGCTGTCATTTGCGCTTTCTTCAGGAAGCCTAAGTCTCCGATTGTCAAAATGAGCGCCAACTTGAGCATCACTCCATTCTCGCTTGAGCGTGTTTCGCCAGTAACTTTCGAAATTGGCTCGGTATTCGCTTTGTAAATAACGTTCAAGATCAGCGGTTCCTGAGCCAGGTGTACGCCAGTCGATGTAGACGTTCTGATTGCGAGTCAATTTCATGTGCCTGGCAAAGGCGGTGCCAAACTCATGGCGGATACTCTCATTATGGGGAGTGATCACGCTAATGCTGATGACATCAGCAGCACTTGTAGGCGTGTTTGTGGTTGGTTTTAGAATGAAGGGTGCGCCCAGCGTGATTAGAAGGGCGGTTCCCAGAATGATCAGTCTGCCTGTCATTATTATGGATTCTTTATAATGACGACATCATTCCGATCCACTGAGATATGGTAAAGACTATCACCGGGTTCATGGAGAATTTGCGGATTGAGTTCTGAAACATTGAGAATCGCTTCTCCTTCAGTCTTGATGGCATATTGGGCGATTTCTCCAAGGTAAGTCAGGGAAGCGAGTTTTCCGGTGATGCCATTTATTTCAGGTCTGGTTTTGGAAATCAAGAAAGCTTCCGGTCTTATTGAAAGTGTGACCTTATCGCCTTCTTTAGCTAGCCAGTCTGAATTTGCCTTTCGACCGCTAAATGTTCCATGGGCAGTTGCTACATCGAGCTGTCCATTATTGCTGTTTGCGACGATGGTGCCGGGAATGAAATTAGTTTCACCAATGAATCCGGCTACGGACTTGCTATTGGGAGAGCAATAAATCTCCTGTGGGGTGCCCACCTGAGCAACGGATCCGTTATCCAAAATCGCTATTCGATCCGCAATGGACAATGCTTCTTTTTGATCGTGAGTGACATAAACAGCAGTGAGCCCTGAATCCTTGCAGATTCTCCGAATTTCACTGCGCATCTCAAGACGCAATTTGGCATCGAGATTGGATAAGGGCTCGTCAAGTAGTAGGCATCTGGGGCGGACAATAAGAGCTCTTGCCAGTGCCACTCGCTGTTGTTGTCCGCCTGAGAGCTCGTTAATTTTGCGTTCCGAGTATCCGGCCATTTGAACAGTTTCCAGTGCTTCTGCGACGAGATCCTTGATTAGTGCTTTGGACTTGTTTTGCTCCTCAAGCCCAAAGGCGACGTTCTTGGATACGGTCATGTGAGGCCAAAGCGCGTAACTTTGAAACATCATCGCTGTGCCGCGTTTGTGCGGCGGAGTTGTTGTCACATCATCAGATCCGAATAGAATCTTGCCTTTATCGGGTGAGTAGAATCCGGCAATATGACGGAGAAGGGTTGTCTTTCCGCACCCACTTGAGCCAAGTAAAAAGAACAACTCTCCTGCGTTGATCTGCATGGAGACATTGTTGAGCGCCAGAGTTTTTCCGAAGCTTTTGCTGACTTTTTCGATAGTGATGGAAACCATTGGTTCAAGGATTGCTTGAGTATTTTTACCTATTATTGTGCCGTCGGTGATTTAGCATTGCCAATATATTGGTAAATATACCGATTACAGCCTGACTGCAGTCCGTACAAGGGCGGGAGTGGGTTGAAAAGTTCCGTATTTTCAAGGATTGCCATGAGCTCAGGCCACTGTAGGCGGGTTAGGGCAATTTGGCCGATGTTGACATGCAACGCTTTGGAGCTCTTATCGGCCTTTTTCATCAGTGCATATAATTTTTGTGCAACATCTGGAGTATATTTCCTCTTTATAATATAACTCGTAGGATCATAGCCGGGAGTTATCATGCCAAACTGGACGGTGATCGCATTGTCTATTTCGGCATGGACCGGGTTGAGGATCTGCCGCGTCATTCTGACCGATTCACGGAGAGGCTCTACGGGGTTATCTCTTTGTAATTGTTTCTGTGCTCGAGTATAGGCGGAGTATGGAATAAGGAATGCCACGACAAGCAGCAGGCCAAACTGAGTACGTATTCGTATAGATTGAATTTTTCGGCTAAGCCACTCGATTCCCAGTGCAACTAGGCAGACAAAAAAAGGCAACTGAATGACGGAATACCAATGATAGAGAAGCACTTCGCCGATGAATGCATGGGTTAGCATCAGCAGGTAGGGAAGGAACAGGGTGAAGAGTATCCAGCGATACCCTGATCGGAAAAGTCTCAAGGCTCCCAAGAGGATAAGACTGTAGAATGCGATAAGGATGGGGAGTGATAGATAGGGATTTTCTGCGAGATAAAGGCAATTTGGGTTGTTGATCTCCCAGGGGTTCCAGGGCATGCCCGTTGCTAGGTAGCTGAGATTATCTCTGATCCAGTCCATGCCCAGTTCGCTCTGCGCCCTTGCGCGTTGAAGGTAGGCCTGCATTTGAGGCAGGTTGGGAGCCATCAGGATGATCACAGGTAGTGCGGCAAAGGTGCATGATGAGAACCACCTAGACGTCATTATGATTTGGTCACTTCTGCCTAATGCTCTGGGGCTTTTCCAGATGTAAAGCAATGCAGCCATGTTCATTGCAACCAGAATATAAATTGTTCCGGGATAGGAGTAGAAAAGCAAAAACTGCAAAAGGCTAAACGCGCACCAATAACGCCAGCGACCACGTCGGAGAGCCTTAATAAGGAAGGTTAACGTGAGCGGGGCAAGGCAGAGGGCAATAGCGTATCCGCGGGCTTCGCAGGCATGACGCAAGTACCATGGATGCATTGCTAGGATAAACATTGCGCCTATAGCTGCTCTTCTGTAGCCAATAACGGTCAGTAAATATCCCAGCGCTATCACCGATCCCAAGCCAAAGAGGAATGCTGGTGTCCGTAACAGGCTTTCTTTGAAATGAAGATCTTTCGCTTCTCCTGAATTCCTGTAACCACTGTGAGCAAGTCGAGCAAGGATGCTGTAGAGCACATGATTGTTCGGGTTTTTATAATAGAAAAGGGTGTCTACCCATTCCGCTTCGCGAAACCGAAGCTTGTCTTGGGAGTCGCGTTCCCATTGCCCGATGATTGCGCGCCTTGCCGTGTAATCCTCGTCTCCCCATAGACTGTTATCTAGACGTGGCAGCATTTGCATAGCCGCAAGAAAGATCGCCAGTGATGCCAAAACAAGAAAGGTAGGCAAGGATTTCCGGCCAATTCCGGCTTGGAGCCTTATGAAATTGCTCCCGAGTTTCCTCAGCGCAAATTTTCCGCTCACTGCAAGTGTGGCAATGGCAAAAAGTGCTACTATTGAACCATACCAGAGACCACTAATAGCGTAGTGTTCGGGTTGGACGGATTTTCCCTCTAGTTGGCGTGCAGAAACCCCTTTTTCCCAGGGGAGTTGGCTGTTAAGCAAGAAAACGAAAATTCCAGCAGCCAGAAATAGCAGTAGGCCATAATAAACGAGATGACAGTTCGGAGTGGATCGGATCTTGTCGGTAATTTGCACGACAGCTTACACCAGTTCGTGTTGCCCGGTCGTCGCAGAATGGTCATCTAGCAATTTGCGGTAATGCCCCGTGGTAAACTGCCACATCATGCGCAATACTTTCAGGCCATAAGGGATGGCATTGAGGCTTGAAGTTGTTTCGTCGTATTTCGTGGGTATTGGGACTTCGACAATAGGTATTTTGCAGAGATGGGCCATGATCATCATCTCGGCGTCAAAGTTGTAGTTGTTTTGCAGTTTCTGGTAGGGGACAAGTTCCAAAAGACGTCGTGAAAAGACCATGTAGCCGCTGTGAAATTCGGCAACCTTAGTGCCAATGACCAGATTCTCCATGGCGGTAAGGATACGGTTGGGAAGGTAGCGTGAAAAAAATGGCATGCCGCCTTCCCTAGCATTGCCATCTTTCATTCGTGATCCCTGAACAATGTCAGTTTCATTATTTTCAATAGGTTCGCAAATACTCAGAGCCATACTAGGAGCGTATTGCCCGTCTGCGTGAACGACCGGAAAAACCTCAAAACCAGACTTGTAGCCACTTTCCAGACCGCTTTTGAGCGCTCCACCGTAGCCACGGTTTTGTTTGTGATGAATCACTTCAATGTATGGGTAAGTTCTTGCCAGATCATTGGCTATCTCCCCGGTGCGCTCAGGGCAGCAGTCATTGACAACGATTACCTTGTTTCCCTGCTCAGCGAGTTCACTGGGAAGCTGTTGGATGACCTGAGGAAGGGTTTCTGCTGCCTTGTAGGCTGGGATAATGACGGCCTTGCGCATAATGACTATGAGCATATAGCAGTGGTTTGGCTGGTTATCAAACGCCAGCGATGAAGGGAATTGGCTTGTCAGAACAGATTGCCCGCATTATTATAGCAATAGTGTTCATTCGAATTGGAATTCCCCCGATTTTTATTATTGCTGCCTGACTCTCAGGCAAGCGATTGGATTCGGCATTGACTTGCTCCTCATTGCCCCAAGTAATCCTACCGATTCTCGGGACAACGTTCACACAATCATAACTCTTCAATATGTCACTCCCTCATTCAGTAAGTATCTATGACACCACATTGCGCGATGGTACTCAGGGACTGGGCCTTTCGTTCAGTTCACTGGATAAAATCAGAGTTGCTCAGAAACTAGATGAATTCGGCGTGGATTATATCGAGGGAGGGTGGCCGGGCTCTAATCCCAAGGACGTCGATTTTTTTGCTGAGGCGGCAAAGCTTGAGTGGAAAAATGCCAAGATAGCTGCTTTCGGTAGTACTAGGCGGGCAGACAAGAGTGTGGAGGAGGATTCTCAGGTTCAAACTCTGCTGGAGGCCGAGACTCCTGTGATTACTTTTTTTGGAAAGAGCTGGAAGCTGCACGTTACCGAGGTTTTGCGGACTACTCCGGAAGAGAACAGGGCCATGATTCTGGATACGGCGCGCTACCTGAAAGCTCATGGGCGTGAAGTCATTTATGATGCAGAGCATTTTTTTGACGGATTTAAGGATGATCCTGATCATGCGATGTGCACTCTGCTGGCTGCCCAGGACGGGGGGGCTGACATTGTCGTTTTGTGTGATACCAATGGTGGGACAATGCCTCACGAAATTGAGGAAATGACCTTGAGCGTTGCTGAGAAGTTAGATATTCCTGTGGGGATCCATACCCATGATGACACTGGCGTTGGAGTGGCCAATGCCATGGCGGCTATTCGCTCCGGAGCAGTTCAAGTGCAGGGCACAATCAACGGATACGGTGAGAGAACGGGTAACTGTAATCTGACGTCGCTGATTCCCAATATTTCCCTTAAAATGGGCATTGATGTGGGAGTTGATATTTCAAAATTGACCTTAATGTCCCATTTTGTTGACGATCTCGGCAACAATCTGCATAACGAGCGTGCGCCTTATGTGGGCAGGACTGCATTCTCGCATAAGGGCGGTATGCACGTTAACGCAGTTCAAAAACTGGCGAGCAGTTACGAACACATTCCCCCTGAGACAGTTGGCAATTCTCAAGTAATTCTCATCTCCGAATTATCTGGGCAGAGTAATGTGTTAATGAAGGCAAAGGAATTAGGTCATGACCTTGAGAAGGGTGGAAAAGAGGCAAAGGAAATACTAGGCAGGCTAAAGGAACTTGAAAAAGAAGGTTATGAATTTGAGGCTGCAGAGGGATCATTTGAACTCCTTATACGCAAAGCAGTTGATAGCTATAATCCTTTATTCGTATTGCATGAATATCACTGCTCCACCCGCCGTCATCCAGGCGCTCACTTCGAAACATGTGAAGCCACAGTTAAGCTCGAGGTTGATGGTGAACATGCATATACCGTAGAGGAAGGAGAGGGGCCGGTTAATGCCCTTGATGGGGCCTTGCGCAAGGCACTGGAACCGTTTTATCCTGAAATCAGAAACGTGGAATTATGTGATTACAAGGTAAGAATCATTGACAGTCAGGCAGGAACGGCGGCCAAGACTAGGGTGCTGATTGTGTCAAGTGATGGAAACCGTACATGGGGAACAGTAGGCGTTTCCTTCAACATTATTGTCGCGAGTTGGCGGGCGCTTGTTGACAGCTTCGAGTATTACCTCCTTGCAGGTAGAAGCGAGTAAATTATTGATAGCGGGATTGCCGGCGAGCTGATTGCCGGATAGTTATCTGCGGCGCGGGAAAAGTCCTCTAGGGCTTCGGTTACTGCGAGGCTTGCTCTCTTTTGAGAATCTGCTTCGCAAACGGCTCAGAAGTCCAATGCGTTTTTTGGGCTCGGGTCTGTCCAGAGACGACGAGATAACAGAAGGCGGATTCTTTTTTTCCCTGATCACATCATTGACCTTTGGGCTTAGTTTTGGAGGGGATATCAAGCTGGCCAAGATGCGCGGTTTTTCAGATGTTGGCTTCTTGGTGGTTCTAGCCTTGGGGATAGGAATCTTGAGAGTCTCGGTAGGGATTGATTTTTTTATGGTGTTTGTTGCAATGCGAGTCTTCTTTGAAACCGGATTACCGCCGGGATAGGGGGCAAAGGTATTCACGGGAACGGCATACAGTTCTTCGGTTGTGGGGCATTGGCGGTTCGAGTTAATAAAAGAACTCGGGCTGTAGTAATTGGCGTAGGTTTTTGCAAACCTTGATCGATGCATTCCGATGGAGATATTTTTTCTAATCTCGAAGTGCAGATGGGCGATATACATTCCGTGGTTTGTTCCGATTGTTCCAATTTTCTGCCCTTTTTTGATTCGCTGGTTGAGGACGACGGTTCGTTCGTTCAGGTGCCCGTATAGCGAATCGATCATGCGTATCTTATTGGTTTTGTCCTTGAAGACATGTCTGATGATAACGACATTTCCCCAACCCATCCGCAAATCACGGGATTGTACTACGATTCCGTCACCTATAGCACTCACAGGATCTCCAAGGTCTGTGTTGCCGCCACCTTTACCGTTCCAGTCTTCACCGAGGTGCCCATTAGGCCAAAACCCTCTCGCCTTGTAGTAGCCTTTTGAGTCGGGTTTGCCGACCGGGTAATCAAATCCTGTGGCTAGGGGTATATTCACATAATCAACAGCGCCCGGCAGTGTGCCGGTTACCATGAGCCCTAAGAACAATAGGGTGATTGGAAGTTTGAAATGAGAGTACAAAATAATGTTCGCAGAACTGATAGAGCGGCAGCTTGTGAATTTTTCACCTCATTGAGAAATAGATCAACCCTGCAATTCCTATTGTAATGCAGTAGATGCCGAAATATGCAAATTTACCGTGCCGAATTGAGGAAATGACGGCATAAATGGCTAGCAATCCGGTGAAGAAGGCAATTGCTATGCCTGTTATATATATCAGTGCTTGATCTTGAGGGATGGCCGAGATCTCATCCATTTTTAGCACTGTTGCACCACTAATTGCCGGGATGGCCAGTAGGAATGAGAATTCGGCGGCAATAGCCGGGCGGACACCCAATGCAAGTCCGGCGGCGATAGTGGACCCAGAACGGCTTATGCCAGGTAACAATGCCAGTGCTTGTGCGCAGCCCATCAGTATTGATGTGTGAAGCTTCGGGTTAGCAGTTGGTTTCGATTTTACCCAACCGGGTACAAACAATATTAAGCCGGTGACACAAAGCAGCAGAGAGACAACGGCAGGGTGGTTGCGTACATGTTCAAGATGTTCGCGGAGGCATAATCCGGTAATCACAATGGGGATTGTGGCAACAGTTAGGAAAAGGATGAGGCGGTGTTCTTCTTTACGGGTGCGGTCAAATAGGGAGAAGACCAGCGAGAAAATCCTTTTGCGAAAATAAATCAGGACAGCAAAAAGGGTTGCGACATGTAACAGGAGGTCAAAGACGATTGGGGGCTTGCCGTTATCCAATCCGATAAGATCTTGGGTCAGAGCGAGGTGGCCTGAAGAGGATACAGGTAAAAATTCCGTTAATCCCTGGACGATTCCTAGAATGATGGCGTCTGAATAATTCACGTCTATAGCTTGCCCGCGGTGGATGTGGTTGTATTACTAAATAGAACGATTGAGCCTATCGGGAAATTGAAAAAGCGTTTAAAGAGATTTGTGCGGAGGACTTACCGCTCGTTGCGAAAGCACAGGGATCATAGCGACAGTAAGGTAAAGTCGTGGATAGCGAGGAGGGTTTTGTGTCGCGGCCTTTGGTTGGTGGATCGGCAGGCCATGGCGTTGGGCTTGTCGATTGGGTTGGCAGTCGCCATGCTTCCGCCTGCACCAGTGCAGACACTTGCAGCCACAACGCTTGCCATTCTTTGTCGTGCGAACATTCCGCTTGCGGTTTCAGCTGTTTGGGTTTCCAACCCGATAACTTGGATTCCCTTGCTCCGCTTTCAGGAGATGCTTGGAAGCCGAATTCTGTTTGGTCACACCTCGGATCAGCAAGGCACAAAGTTTGAGATGATATCCTCACTGACACTGGGGGTTGTAATAAGTGCCGCATTGCTCGCTATCATAAGTTACTCTATCTTTCATTGCCTGTGGGGCATTTTTTCTAGGAAAACCTCAGAGGAAAGTTAAAATATAGAGTATCTGTTGATGCTTTGCTCTGGGGAGATTGCATCAGGAAGGGCAAGAGATGAGGAAAAAGTGGCGGTGAGAGTGGGATTCGAACCCACGGAACCCTTTAGAGGTTCACTTCTTTAGCAAAGAAGCGCTTTCGACCACTCAGCCATCTCACCGTTTGAGCAACTGAAGCCCCGAAGGGCGATCAAGCGCGCCACTAAACCAAATGTTACCCCAATCGTCAATGTTTTGGTGAGATGATGCGAAATTGACCGAAGATTAGGGGATAAAGGTCTTTCTCCAGCCATAAGAAGGGAAAAAAATCAGAACTACATAAGAATTATGCCCGCAAGGGCAGTCGTATTGTCTAAATCACCTTTCCTAATGCTTTGCAGCCCAGATATGGTGGAGCAGAATAAAAATACGAAATGATTGATGATACTGAAGCCATAGAAAGGATTCTGGCATCTACGGTGCGTTCTTGCGGTGAGAGTGTGGAACTGCTCAGCAGTCTTGGGAGATATCTGCTGAAGGATATTCGGGCTAAATCGCCATTTCCCGGATTCGACCAGTCGGTAATGGACGGGTATGCCTTGTGCTCGGAAGATTTACGAAATGACGGGAATCCGTTGAGAATTGTTGGGCTTAATGCAGCTGGGAGTGAACAAGCAGGGCACTTGAACCCTGGTGAGGCAATGAGGATTTATACTGGAGCGCCTTTGCCGTTGGGAGCCGATGCGGTTGTGATGCAGGAGGAAGTCCAGGTGGCAGGTGAAATGTTAGTCGTTAACGGGCAGGTGAGTGCGGGCGATCATATTAGGCGCAGGGGGGAAGTGGTGTGCCCTGGGCAGATGATTGTTGAGTCTGGTCAAAAAATCACGCCAGAAAATATAGGGGTAATTGCTTCTCAAGGAGTGAGCAGTGTCGAGGTTGCCCGTTGGCCGAGAGTTTCCTTGATTACTACCGGGGACGAGCTTGTCGAGCTGGGCAGCTCTACGCTTGAGTTTGGTCAGGTATATAATAGCAACGCGGTAATGCTGCAGGCCTCACTGAGACACCTAGGAATGTCGGATTTTGATGTTTTTCATGTTGATGACCAGTTGGATTCGCTATTGGAGGTCATTCGCTCTGCGACTGAAAAAGCCGACGTTGTGTTAATTGCCGGCGGGCTATCTGTGGGGGGGAGGGATTATGTAAAGCCTTGTTTAGAGGAATGTGGAGTGGATATTCATTTCTGGCGTGTAAGGGTTAAGCCAGGTAAACCATTCCTCTATGCAGGGTATGGTGCTGAGGGGCAGATTTTTGGGCTTCCCGGCAATCCGGTCTCGGCAATGGTCACATTTTTGATTTTTGTTCTTCCCGCCTTACGTCTAAGGCTTGGCGCTCCCATAGGGAGATTGGGGCTCTCTGTAGTTAAGACTGAAGCCCTTGAGCCTATTCATAATCGAGGTAACAGAGCCCATTACGTGATGGGTAAGTATGAAAGTCAGAAAGGGTTCCGAGCTCTACCTGGCCAATTTTCCCAGAATATACTCGGTTTAGGGCAAGCAAATGCCCTTGCTCGTATTGACCAGGGGCGATTAGTTCGGCGCGGGGAGACTATTGAGGTAAGCATTATTAGTGGGGAATGAATTCCAGATGGTTGCCCCTTTCTGTCGCTATTTTGTTTAATATTGGGTTACCTTCTCGAAAGTAATATTTCCATTGTTCCGGTATCCTTCATGGTCTGCTGAGTTCATACATGGGTATGATATTCTCATCAGATGTGAATACATTCGGATTTGTTCACTGCTAATTGTGAATAAAGTTTTACTAATTTTTGCTCTAGTTGTCAGTTTCGATCTTCATTATCCTCTCAAGACCAAGGGTTTTTCTTTTTTTTGCAAAACATATTTGATATTTACCCATATTTAACTATAAGGTATAGATGTTAAGACAGGTTTAAATCATAGTAACTATGATTTTTTAAAATAAACATTGCAATTCTTATTAATTTATGTTTTATAATGATCATGCCTGCTCTAATAATAGCAGGCGGTAACTTTTAAGACTTATGCAAGCGGTAAACGAAAATATACAGACTGTTCGGAAGGATGCCGGGCGCCTCGCGGATTTCATCATGTTCACGCAGCGTTCTTTTCTCCTTAACCTTTCGAAGGAACTCAATAGGGGAAGCGTCTCCTTTGCTCAGTTTTTCCTACTCGGCTATCTGGCCAAGGAGGACTACCTGACAATGACCGACATATCCAAGAAAATGGGGCATTCAACAGCTGCGGCAACAGGACTTGTTGACCGTTTGGAGAAGCTTGGTTACGTCCAACGCCTGCATGCTTCGGATGATCGCCGTAAGGTCATGGTTCAGATTACCCGTAAGGGCATCGACTTGGTCGACAAGATGCGTGAGGATATCGTTGAAAATCTCGTTGAGGTGATGGCTGGCATGGATGCTGGTGCGGCTGAAGCCATTATGGAGGCCTCTCAGACTTTCAAGGGTGACGAATAGTCATTTTTTTAAAAACTCAAGAGCACGGCATGGTGCTCAAATAAAGAAGAGATTCTCTGTGCGATCCCCACTACTGACCACGCAAGTAGTCTGGTGGCGGTTCTAAGCACGGAGAATCTTCTTTTTTTATGTCTCTCTTATTCTCAGGGGGGCGTAAATTGTTTCAGATGCTTATTAGTCGATTGAGTCTATTTTGCCTCAGTGTCAAAATTGGAACAAAACTCCGTCGTTGCTCCTCAGGCAGAGCAATTTGAGGCTCTTAATAGTATCAGTGGCTTACTTCATTCGTTTTTCCTGAAGGTTCCCGGAGTTGAAGTCAAACTGGAGCGGACTGAGGCAATGGCCAAGCTGCGTAAACACCACGAGGCGGCAATCTTCTCAATGGGCTACGGGTTACAGGATGTTGCCAGTGCGGAGCAGGTGCATGGCAATCGCGTCGAGTTTGTAAAGAAGGCGCAAGGCTTTGAATCGCCTGTTGGGGGCGCAGATGGTTTGATTACGGATTGCCCGGGTATCCTGCTGGCTATCCTGGTCGCTGACTGCTGCGCAGTTTTTATGGCAGATAAAAAAGGGAGGGGGATTGCACTGATGCATTCCGGCAAAAAGGGGTCAGAGCTGGGCATTGTTTCTCGTGCTATTCAGGCCATGGGGCGGCTGGAAATCCCTCCGGCTGATATCATTGCTGTGCTAAGCCCCTGTATCCGACCGCCTGCATATGAACAGGATTTTGCCGCTACGATACGCAGAGATTGCCTGATCGGAGGGATTCCGGCTTCCCAGATCCATGACAAGGGAACCTGTACCAGTAATGATTCTAATCGGTATTATTCATACCGGAGAGAAGCGGGCAAAACCGGCAGGATGCTTGCTTTGCTGGGATTGAGGCGATGATCTAGCCCGAAAACTATATCATCTCGCTATCGTAAACGACTACGCGAGACCAGAGTTCACTGCAATTGTCTACAAATTGATGATGCTGAGCATGGTTTTGGTAGGCGTTATGATCCTCGATTGATGCAAATTGTAGGCACAGGTGGTATTGGAAAGACTTGTCAGTGACGGGGCGTTCCGGGGTTGGGGCTAGTCGTCCCAGAGAGCCTGCTTGGACAACATCAATGGAAAAAAGTGATTTTGCGCCTTCTTCGAATTTCTCTTTATCCGCGTTTTCTCTTAGCCAAAAATAAACGTTATGAATCATTGGGTATTTTCATTTAGGATTTAATCATTAAATGTGATGACACACGTTGAGCTAGCTCCTGCCAAGATCAACCTTTCGTTGCGTGTTTTGCGGCGAAGGCAAGATGGTTTCCATGATGTTGAAACTTTGATGGTTGCCCTGCGTGGGCCAGAGGATGTGATCCGATTTGACCTTGCTGAGGGTAGGGGCGGCATACGGCTTATCTGTGATGATCCTTTGCTGCCTGTTGGGGGTGATAATCTTATCATGCGTGCCATACAGGTTTTTTCCTCACGAACAGGCAGAGAATTTACCGGTGAAATTTCTCTGGAGAAGCGTATACCCTCAGGGGCCGGCTTGGGTGGAGGCAGCAGCGATGCAGCCGCGGCCCTGAGGAGTATGAACACAATTTCAGGAGGAGGATTCAGTGATGCGGACCTATGTGTGATGGCTGCTGAGATTGGTGCCGATGTCGCTTTTTTTGTCAATGCAAGACCATCCGTCTGCACTGGGAGAGGTGAGAAGGTGACGCTTTTTCCTGGAAGAATTCCTGTTCGTGAGGTGCTTCTTTTAAAGCCTTGCTTCAGTGTTTCTACCGCTTGGGCTTATTCACAATGGGAAGGTTCAATGGAGTTGCCTGGAATGAATTGTTCCTCCCAGTCTTCGCCATGGGGTGAGCTGTGCAATGATCTCGAACGTCCTGTTTTTGCAAAGCATTTGGTTTTGGCTGCCATGAAATCCTGGCTGCTTGATCAAGCTGAGACAGAATTTGCTCTGATGTCAGGTTCAGGGTCAACCCTTTTTGCAATATTGAAGGACGGCTGCTCTACTGAGATTTTGCGTGAAAGAGCTCTTATGGAATTTGGTGAGAGTTGCTGGGGGGCTTGTGCCTCGATGGAGGGAAAGAGTTCCGAAAGTTAGGGGCTTAGGCGCGCCTTGGTCCATTGATTGCCTTGGCTCCGGTATATGATCCTGTCATGAAGGCGGTTTTCCCGACCTTGCCAGAACTCTATCTCGTGAGGTTGAACGAGGTAGCCTCCCCAGAAATCAGGCAGAGGAATCTCCTTGCCGCTGAACCTTTCGGTAAGTTCCATTTCTCGTTCCAGCATCCATTCACGATTCGGAATCTCATTGCTTTGCAGGGAGGCCCATGCACCGATCTGGTGTCCCGGAGGGCGAGTCCTGAAGTATTTCTCCGAGGCCTCACGGGAGAGACGTGAGGCTGTGCCGCAGATTAACACCTGCCTTTCCAGTTCTTTCCAGAGGAAACAGAGCCCCACGCTGGGATTGTCACTAATTTCCGATGATTTCCGGCTTTCATAATTGGTGAAGAACGTAAACCCTTCATTACTTAGGTCCTTGAGTAACACGGAGCGAACCGAGGGTTGCCCATTTGTCCCTACCGTTGCGAGTGACATGGCGTTTGGTTCATTTAATTGCGCGGATATTGCCTCATCCATCCATATTTCAAACTGTGCAAATGGGTTGGGTGCTGTATCATTTATCCCTAATGAAGCCATGGTGTAGCTTACCCTGAGATCGGCGAGCTGTTTTTTTTCGAAATTTTTGTTCATGGTTGGTTTTGTCTCTGTTAACGGTTGATTCAAATGTCATCAATGTCTATTTCCAGTGCTTCGCATGATCATCTTGAAAGTGTTCTTTTTGAGGAAGAGGTCATTTTGACTAGGTTGGATGAGTTGGCTGTTGAAATTAACAGAGACTATGAAGGCAAGTCGCTTACTGTGGTTGCAGTCTTGCACGGTAGTTTGATGATGATGGCTGATCTCTTAAGGCGCATTCGCCTTCCCCTGAAAATGGAATGTTTGAGTGTTGAGAGTTATCATGGGGGAGTTGAGAGCAGTGGAAAGGTGAGTTTTAACATGAAAAAAATACCGGCATTGTCCGGGGATCATGTGCTTATTGTTGATGACATTCTCGACAGCGGAAGAACGCTTGAAGAAATTACAAGGCGAATTTCCAATGAATGTGACCCGGAAAGTATACGAGTTGCGGTATTATTGGACAAAAAGGCGGACAGGGTGGCTGGTATCAAGCCTGATTATGTAGGTTTTGAAATAGACGATTTGTTTGTCGTTGGGTATGGATTAGATTACAGGGGAAGGTATCGTAACCTGCCCTTTATTGGTACGCTTAAGCCTGAATACCTTCTTCCTGAACATCGTTCGTTGTGATGAATCTCAGAATTCTTTTTTTCTCGGTTTTACAGGATATCACTGAGTGTGATGAGCTGGATCTTGAGGTCCCTTCGGGAGTAAAGGACATTAGGCAACTCCTTGATTTTCTTTGTGATCGGTGGCCGTTGCTAAGCGATTGGAGGGGCAAAATTCTCACTGCTGCCGACCTTCATTATGTTGGCGAGGAGCATATTCTTGAAGACGGGCAGGAAATTGCGATTATGCCCCCTGTGCAGGGAGGCTGAGCATACTTTACAAGGAGCCATTGGGAGACTAGATTGGCAATCAACCTGCCCAGCACGGGCATCCCAGGCGGGAACTGCCCCAAATGAGCACTGAGAGGACACGTAATTTCTCAATTATAGCACACATCGACCACGGAAAGACGACGCTTTCCGATCGACTGCTCGAGCATACAAGGACAATTTCGGAGAGGGAACAGCAGGATCAACTGCTCGACTCTATGGATCTTGAGAGGGAGCGTGGCATTACCATCAAGTCCCATCCTGTAACCATGGAATATACAGCTAAGGATGGTCGTTCCTACAAGCTGAACCTGTTGGATACTCCCGGGCACGTAGATTTTTCATACGAGGTGTCGCGGAGCCTTGCTGCCTGTGAGGGGGCAATCCTCATCGTGGACGCGGCTCAGGGAGTGGAGGCGCAGACGGTGGCCAACCTGCACCTTGCTACCGAACAGGACCTCACCATTGTGCCGGTTATTAATAAAATTGATCTTCCAAGCGCTAATCTCGATATGGCTCATCGCCAGCTTGAGGACATTCTTGCCATACCTGCTGAAGAGGCTATACCGGTGAGTGCAAAAATGGGGCTTGGTATAGAGGATGTGCTGGAGGCAATTGTGGAACGTGTGCCGCCACCATCAGAGGCTGAAGACACCTGTCTGCGGGCATCGGTCTTTGATTCAGTCTATAACTCCTTTCGTGGAGTAGTGTCCTACATCAGGGTTTTTTCTGGAGAAGTGAAGCGTGGCAGTGCGATTCGAATGATGAGCACAAACAAGACGTATGAAGTAAAGGAGGTTGGGGTTTTTACCCCCAAGATGGAGGCATGCGATGTTTTGGAATCGGGTGATGTTGGTTACTTGATCGCAAACATGAAGTCGTCTTCGGAAGTGAAGATTGGGGATACGGTTACTGAGAGCAGGAATCCCGCGCCTGACCCACTGCCGGGATTTAAGGAGATTCAGCCGATGGTGTTTTCCGGCATTTACCCGGTAACGACTGATGATTTCGAACAGCTCAAGCTGTCCATGGGTAAGCTGCAGATCAATGATGCCGCTTTTCAGTATTCGGCTGAAAGTTCGGCTGCGCTTGGATTTGGTTTCAGGTGCGGTTTTCTGGGGTTGCTGCACATGGAGATCGTGCAGGAAAGGTTACGCAGGGAATACGATATGGATGTTATATCAACGTATCCAAGTGTGATTTATGAGGTCCGAAAAACAAACGGAGAGGAATTGTTTGTTGATAACCCAACTTTCCTCCCCGACCCGGCAGAGATAGAGGAAATTCTAGAGCCGACGGTGAGGGCGTTTATCATTACGCCTAATGAATTTATTGGAGACTTAATCCAGCTAATGACCGAAAAACGTGGCACGATCGAGAACACCGAGACTCTTGACGCGTCGAGGGTAATGTTGACGTCCGTCTTGCCGCTCAATGAAATTTTGGTTGATTTCAACGATCGCATGAAGAGCATGACGCGTGGATATGGTTCAATGGACTATGAACATGCTGATTACCAAGCGGCAAAGCTGGTCAAGATGGATATTCGGATAAATGAGGAGCCCGTTGATGCTTTTAGTACGATTGTCCACAAAGACAAGGCGCAGTCTCATGGAAGGCGTTTATGCAAGAAACTAAAAGAGGTTATTCCGCAACAGCTCTTCAAGGTTCCCATTCAGGCTGCTGTTGGCGGGTCGATTATTGCTCGTGAGACGATCAATGCGATGCGTAAAAATGTGACCGCAAAGTGTTATGGTGGTGACATTACCCGAAAAAGAAAGCTGCTTGAGAAGCAGAAGGAAGGGAAGAAGAAAATGAAGGCAATAGGCAAGGTAAATATCCCGCAAGAGGCCTTTATCAAGGTTTTGAAGTCGTCATCGGAATAGTTTTTTATTGAAGGGAGTTGGTTGTGTTTACAAGAAAGTATTTAAAACAGGCAAAGCTACTTAAAAAGGGAGTTAGGAAATTTCTGCGCTACAAGCAGGACATCCTACCTGATGGGGCTTTTGAAGATATTGAGTCCAAATTGTCCGGTTTTGATGAGGCGATTGCCAGTAAGGAGAAAGAAACAATCAAGAAGAGTGCCAAGGTGCTCACGGACGCTTGTGAGAAGGTAATGCCGGCATCTTCATATCCCAGCCTTCGCGAGAATCTTGAGGTGATTTTTGTCGCCGTGATTATTGCCGTCGGTATACGTGCTTATTTTGTACAGCCGTTCCGTATACCAACTGGCTCGATGCAGCCTACCCTTAATGGAATTATTGGATATCCTCAGGAGGGCGACTTCAAGGTTCCTGGTCTAGTCGGCAAGGCTTTTGACAAGGTGATTGAAGGGCGCACCTATGTGGATTTTACCATCCCTGCGGGAGCCACTATCAGTACAATCTCGGAGAGAACAAGATTCAAGTTTTTTACGTCAACGATAATCGACTTTGAGGATTCCTCGATGGAGCCTGTGAAGGTTGGCGTTTCGAGGAAATCTTTGCTGGGGGACGCGAATGGCTCTGACCTTGGTTTGCTTAAGCGTTTGTCGATACAGTTTTACCCTGATGGAACGGGGGGCATGAGCTCAAGGGTTGGGGCGCATAGTAAAATCAATGAAGACCTAAGGGTTCGCGGTTATGTGGATACCGGTGATCAGGTTCTGGTAAACAAGTTTTCTTATCATTTTCGCAAGCCCAAAAGGGGGGAGGTTTTTGTATTTAATACCGGAGGGATTACCGGTATCCCACTGGATAACCCCGCTCAGGGTTCGCAACATTACATCAAGCGCTTGACCGGTGTGCCGGGTGACGAGCTTTCAATTAGGTATGGAGATCCTGCACTTTATCTGGACGGTAAACCGGCATCTGAGGAGTTTATTCGGCGTGTATGGGAGGGAAAGGAGATGGGATACAGGGGGTATGGTTTTACGCCGCCGAGTAAAACTGATGAGTGGTCTGCAGGTTCAGGGAACAGTCAACGCACTTATCTCTTGCGAGATGGAAGATATATGGCGCTTGGGGACAACAGCTATAATAGTTCAGATAGCCGTATGTGGGGCTCTGTTCCTGAGTCCAATCTTGTGGGACCTGCACTGATGGTTTATTGGCCCTTTGAACACTGGGGAAATATTCCCTAGATTTCAAATGATTAGCTTAAACGCGTTGTGCTGCACGATTGCTTGGTTCGATAAGCTTGATGTATGGGTTAAAAAAAACTCGTGAACATTCATTCCCAAAAAGCGGATCCTGCGCGAATTACTTCGCGAGCTAAGTCAAACCTGACTCTTGCGTTTTCTTGTTTGCCGAGGGAGCGCCGCAGAGACATGATTGCTTTTTATGCATTCTGTCGAGTGGTTGATGATATTGCTGATGATGCTGATATTCCCGATGCAAAACGGTTCAAGGAACTTGATGCTTGGGAAGCCGGTTTAAAGGAAGGCTTCACAAGCCCTGACCCGGTTCAGTCTGAAATGTCGCGTATTTGCCACAAATACAGTA
>MDTA01173201.1_pt1 | contig 18038 bp, 18 predicted proteins | sample 811151 | NCBI WGS metagenome assembly MDTA01 (sample SAMN05326648, study PRJNA326480) | marine metagenome | isolation source: seawater | place: Indian Ocean: South | collected 2010
AATGAATACAAAAGCTGAGATACTTGAAGCTATTCAAGATTATAATAACGGAACATTTGCTAAATATTAAAAGTTCAAGTAGTTTTCTTTAAAAGATGTCAAAATCTATTATTATAAAAAAAAATGGTGGACCAGAAGTTTTAGAAATTCAAGAAGTAAAAGTCGGATCTCCAGGGCCAGATGAAATAAAAGTTACAAATCATGCAATTGGATTAAATTATATTGATACTTATCATAGGTCTGGTTTATACCCGATTAAGTTACCTAGTGGTATTGGTTTGGAAGCTTCTGGCAAAATAGATGAAGTAGGATCTAATGTAACTGAATTTAATAAGGGTGATAATATTGCTTATGCATCGGTTCCTTTAGGAGCTTATGCTCAACAAAGAATTATACCTGCAAAGATAGCAGTCAAAATACCAAGTGCTATCTCTCATGAATTAGCTGCTACTTTAATGACAAAAGGTTTGACAACTAATTATTTAATAACAAAAACCTACAATCTTAAAGCTGGAGAAACAGTCTTATTTCACGCTGCAGCAGGCGGAGTTGGTCAAATTTTTGCTCAGTGGGCAAATAGTATAGGAGCAAAGGTGATTGGAACAGTTGGTTCAGACGAAAAAATAAAAATTGCAGAGGAAAATGGATATACAAGTGTTATTAATTACACGAAAGATGATTTTTCAAAAGAAGTTATGAAAATTACGAAAAATGAAGGTGTAAGTGCAGTGTTTGATGGCGTGGGAAAAAATACTTTTCAGAAATCTTTGTCATGTTTGAAAACTAGAGGGATGATGGTAAGTTTTGGAAATGCATCAGGGCCACTAGACCCCGTTAATGTACCAAAAGATATTCAGCCAAAAGGCCTTTATTTGACTAGACCTTCTATTGCCCAATATTTTACGAATAGAAAAGAGCTTCAAGCGGGTGCGGACTCTATCTTTGAAAAAATTAAGTTTGGTAAGATTAAAATTAAAATCTCAAAAAAATATAAATTAGCTGAAGCTAAGCAAGCACATATTGATTTGGAAGCAAGAAAACTTACTGGACCAGCAATTTTAATTCCTTGATGAAATATAAAATTATATCTCCTTGTATTAGTATTTGTAAAACTGATCCAGTAACAGGTTTTTGCTATGGCTGCGCAAGAACTGAAGATGAGAAAAAAAAATGGAAAGACGAAAATACTTCTAATGAGTGGAAAGAAAAAAACTTAAAAGTAATTATTAGTAGAATGAAAGGCTGGCAACTAAATACATTTAAGGAGTCTTATGCCCATAAAGTGAAACAAGGAGTTTCTCTTTTTAAAAAAAACCTTTTAGATAAAAATTTGTCATAGATCTTTTTTCATTGAGTCCATATCGCTTAGATGAAATTTTAGTGCTTGGTTCGAAAGTCTGATTTCTTGCAAAAATAAAAAAATTGAAATTATCATGCAAATACAGCAAGCAGCAAAGTTTAAGCGTGCAATCTGTATTGTATTTACATAAAGCATCAAAACTGTTGACATATTAAAAAGAAATCCAAAAGCCGCAAATCCCATAACATATTTCAACAAATTTGTTCTTTTATTTAATACGTGTAATTGATTCTCCCACTCTGGAGGTACTTTTTTTTCGAAAGTATACTGATCATGTATTTGTCTTATTAAAGCGCTCAAGGTATGAAATCTATTACTATACATTGTCATCATTAACGGGATAGCTGGAAACATTAATGCAGCAACTGTGTAATCTATATCCATATCGAATCAAATTGATTATGTAGATAGTGTTTGGTATTTACAAGACATATTTTCATGAAAGAATTAAAAATATTTATCAGTTTAACAAGATTAAACAAGCCAATTGGTTTTATGCTTCTATTCTGGCCATGTTCATGGGGGCTTACTTATGCTTATAAAATTACTAATACTAACACTACGTTTTTGTATTATTTATTTTTATTTTTTATTGGAGCTGTTTTGATGAGAAGTGCTGGCTGTATAGTCAATGATATAGTAGATAAAGATTTTGATAAAAAAGTACAAAGAACCAAAAAAAGACCAATAGCCTCCGGTCAAATTTCAATTAATCAATCAGTCGTTTACGTAATAGCTTTGTGCTCCTTTGCATTTTTTGTATTAATTCAATTTAATTTGTTAACAATTTATTTAGGTTTGGGTTCAATGTTTTTAGCTTTTGCATATCCCTTCATGAAGAGAATTACTTATTGGCCTCAATTATTTTTAGGTTTAACTTTTAATTGGGGGCTTATTATGGGGTGGAGCTCACTAAATAATACTATATCTTTTGAGATTATTATCTTCTATATCTCAGCCATATTTTGGACATTGGGCTATGACACTATTTATGGAGCTCAAGATATGACTGATGATGAAATAATAGGAATAAAATCTACGTCAATTAAATTTAAAGACAATATTAAGTTGTTCGTTGGTTTAAGTTATTTTATTTCTTCAATTCTATTAATATATGTATTTTTTAATGAGTTAGGTTTTAATATTTTTACAATTTTTTTAATAATGTTTATTTCAACTTTAATCTATCAAGTTAAATGTTTTGATAAAAAAAAAATTCAAAGATATTTATCTTTATTTAAATTAAACAACATTTCAGGTCTTTTTTTATTTTTAGGTATATTATCAATTAATTTATAAAAATGAAATTTCACGAACTTAAATTAATTTTGACACGTTTATACAAAGAATACATTAATAAACATTTAAGTAAAATTTTACTTGCGCTAGTATTGTCAGTAATAGTTGCAGGGAGCACATCTGCTATTGCCTGGCTTTTAGACCCTGCAGTAAAAAAAGTATTTATTGATCAAAATACAACTTTGGCTTGGTTAATACCTTTAGCAATAATTTTTGCTTTTTCAGCAAAAGGTCTTTCATTATATTTTGCGAGAATAAATATAATTAGAGTTGGTCAAGAAATTGCCGGTACAATACAAAAACAAATAGCTGATAACATTTTAAAATCTGATATCGAAACTCTCGATGGAAGACATTCAGGTCAATATATTTCAAATGTAATGTTTGATGCTGTACGCGTGCAACAACTGGTCAGTACAGGTGTTCTCAATCTAATGAAAGATAGTTTTTCAGTAGTAGCTTTGGTATCTTTAATGTTCTATCAAAATTGGAAACTGGCCTTATTCGCAATGTTAATGATGCCACTTGCCGCAGGATTAGCAAGAAGTTTAGGCAAAAGAATTGGTAAAGCTGTAGGCCAAGCAGGTGAATTTTCAGCTAAATTAACTTCCTTCCTATCAGAAATTTTTAAAGGTTCAAAAATGATAAGAATTTACCAAAGAGAAGATGACGAAAAGAAAAATGCAGATAAATTTATCGATGATTTAGTAGAAAAAAATATAAAAATCTTGGGCGTACAAATAAGAGCAACTCCGATAATGGAAATATTAACTGGAATAATGATAGCTGGTTTTATATTTTTTTCAGGAAAACTAATTGTAGCGGGAGAATTGACAGTAAATAGTTTTTTTTCTTTTTTAGCTGCTATGATGCTTTCATATCAGCCTATAAGATCATTAGCTACAATTAATATGATAGCATATGAAGGGGCAGCGGCTTTTAAAAGAATAACTTCAATAATAGATACTCCTATAAAAATAAAAGATGAAAAAACAAAGCCAAATCTTAAGCTTAAAAATTGTGATATTGTTTTTGAAAATGTTGGATTTAGATATAGTTCAAATAAAATTCCTGCTGTTGAAAATATAAATATAAAAATTAAAGGTGGAACTATGGTTGCTTTCGTAGGACAAAGTGGAGCGGGTAAAACTACAATAATGAACCTTTTGCCGAGATTTTACGATCCACAAACAGGAAATATTACTATTGATGACCAAATAATTCATGAGGTTTCTTTAGATTCTTTAAGAAAAAATATTTCTTTAGTAAGCCAAGACGTAATTTTATTTGATGATACAATTGAAAATAATATTTCTTATGCCAAACCTGAAGCTAGTAAAAATGAAATAATTGAAGCTTGTAAGTTTGCGGCTGCAGATGAATTTATTGAAAGGTTACCTTTAAAATATCAAACAATCATAGGTGAAAATGGATTAAGATTATCAGGAGGACAAAAACAAAGAGTTTCAATAGCTAGAGCAGTTTTAAAAAAGTCACCCATTATTCTTTTAGATGAAGCTACATCTTCTTTAGATGCTGATGCAGAAGAAATTGTACAAAATGCAATTATTAATCTTACAAAAAACAAAACAACTATCGTTATTGCCCATAGACTGTCAACTATACACAAAGCTAATAAAATTTTTGTATTTAAAACTGGAAAAATAATTGAGTCAGGAAATCATGAGTTTTTGATCGAAAACTGCAAGGAATATAAATCTTTATATGAAAAACAATTGAAATAAAAAATGTTTTTACTCTATAAATTTCTCACATTTTTTTTTTACCCCATTTTTATAATCTTTATTTACGTTAGAAAATTATCAAAAAAAGAAGATAGTAATAGATATAAAGAAAAAATTTATTCAAAATTTTTTCGACCTAACAGAAATGTAAAAAAAAAACTCGTTTGGTTTCATGCAGCAAGTATAGGTGAAGTTCAAAGCATCTTTCCTGTGATAGAAAAATTAAATGAAGTTGATCAAAATTTAGATTTCCTAATAACGACAGTTACTTTAAGTTCTGGAAAATTAGTTGAAAGTAAATATAAATTAAATAAAAATATAACACATAGATACTTTCCAATAGATGTAAGGTTTTTAATTAAAATATTTTTAAAAGAATGGAAGCCTAATTTAGTTTTATTCGTAGACTCTGAAATTTGGCCAAATTTGATTTTTGAAATAAAAAAACAAAAAATTCCATCAATTTTAATTAATGGGAGAATTACAAAAAAATCTTTTTTTAGATGGATGCTTGTTTCTAAATTTGCAAAAAATATTTTTAATACTTTCGATTTGTGCTTACCTTCTAGTCAAAAATCAAAAGAATATTTACAAGAATTAAATGCAAAAAATATTAAATTTATAGGAAATATAAAACTGTCAAGCAAGTTAAATATTGAAAATTTTAAAAACACTAATGAAAGTTTTTTTAATAAAAAAAAAGTTTGGTCTGCAGCTAGTACTCATAGCGGGGAAGAATTTTTTTGTTTAAAAACTCATGAGTTATTAAAAAAAGAAATTGATAACTTGGTAACAATAATTATTCCCAGGCATATAACAAGATCAAATGAAATAAAGCTAGTATGCGATAGTTTTAAATTGAGATCTCAAATAGTAGAAAAAAACAGTTTGATTGATAATAATGCAGAAATAATTATTGTAAATTCTTTTGGAGAGATCCATGAATATTTAAAATATTGTAAAAGTGTTTTTATGGGAAAATCAATTTTAAGTAGTTTAAAAAATGAAAGTGGACAAAACCCTATCGAAGCAGCAAAACTTGGATGTAAAGTTTACCACGGTCCATACGTAATCAATTTTCAAGAAATTTATGAGTTATTAAAATCATTAAGAATTACTGAGGAAATAAAAAATGAAAAAGACCTGTCAGAAAAATTATTAATTGATTTTAAAAATATAATTTCTAATAACAATGAAATAGATAAAAAAATAAATGATTTGGGAGAAAAAATATTAGAAAATAGCATAAAAGAAATAAAACAATTTTTAAAATGAAAATTTTGAAACCAAAATTTTGGCAAAAAAAGTTTAATATTTTTTCAATTTTACTCTTGCCTCTAACTTTTTTTTATCTCTTATTATTTTTTTTGAAGAAAAAAACTTCTTCTACAAAAGCTTTTTCTGTGCCTATTATTTGTATTGGAAATATATATGTTGGAGGGACTGGCAAAACACCTTTGTCAATGTTTATAGCTAACGAATTCAGAAATATAAAAAAACCTGTAATAATCAAGAAATTTTATAAGGATCATAGAGATGAACACGCGTTAATTGAAAGTAACAACATACCACTAATTCTTGATAGCAAAAGAACATCAGCTATAGAAAAAGCCGAACAAAAAAATTTCGATTTAGTTATATTAGATGACGGCTTTCAGGATTTTTCTATAAAAAAAAATGTCAACATTATTTGTTTTAACGAAAAGCAATTAATTGGAAATGGAATGGTTATACCCTCTGGCCCACTTAGAGAAAATATAAATTCACTAAAAAGAGCAGATATAGTAATAATTAATGGAGATAAAAACGAAAGTTTTGAAAAAAAAATTTTGGAAGTTTCAAGAAATTTAAAAATTTATTATTCAAAGTACATACCTTCTAATATTAATCATTTTAAGAACAAAAAACTTGTTGCGTTTGCAGGTATTGGAGAGCCAAATCTCTTTTTTGAAATTTTAAAGAAAAATAATTTAGACGTAAAAAAGACTATTTCTTTTCCTGATCACTACGAATTCAAGGAAAGTGAAATAAATGAAATATACGAATTTTCAAAAAAAAATAATTACAGTATGATAACTACGGAAAAAGACTTTCATAGAATAAAAAATTTTAAGATTAAAAATATTGAATATTTACAATTAAAGCTAGAAATTATTAATAAAGATGAGCTTATAGACCACTTAAAAAAAAATTTATGTTAAAAAAAATAAAATATTTATTCGAGGCATCATTAATATATTTAATTTTTCTATTAATAAAATGTTTGGGTCTTAAAATAAGTAGAGTTTTTTTTTCTTTCATTTTTAGGAAAATAGGACCGTTAATTAAATCTAGCAAAATTACAAAAAAAAATTTGCTTAGGTTTTCCAATCAAATGTCTAATAAAGAATTGAATTTAATCATGTCTGAGATGTGGTCTAATTACGGAAAAACATTTGTTGAATATATGTTTCTAAAAAAATTTAGAACAGGTAATTCTCATATCGTAGTTAAAGGTCAAAAAATTTTAGACAACATAAAAGTATCTAATAAACCTGTAATATTCGTTTCGGGCCATTTTGCAAATTTCGAATTAATGTCAATGGAGCTGACAAAGAAAAATATTAAACTAGCTACAATTTACAGACCCCTTAATAATTTTTTTTTAAATCCATTTATGGAATATTTGAGAAAAAAATTTATTTGTAAAGAGCAAATTAAAAAAGGACGATTAGGTGTTAAAGATTCTATAGAATATATTAAAAATAAACATAGCATTGCTTTAATGATTGACCAGCGTGTAAGCGAAGGAGAAAAGATTAAATTTTTTAATTTTGATTCTTATACAACTACTTTGCCAGCTCAATTAGCTTTGAAATATGATTTGAAAATTATTCCTATATTTATTGAAAGAAAAAAAGATAATACTTTTGAAATGGAATTATTTGATCCTATAGAACCATCTCAGTTTAAAAATAAATACGAGATTTCAAAGAATTTAAATAGTGTTTTGGAAAAAATGTTATTGAAAAACCCTACTCAATGGATATGGACGCACGATAGATGGAAATTATAATTTTTTTTTCAAATCTCTTAATCGTTTATTTACTTCAATTGGAGAAAAATAAGCTTCTTGCAAATCTACGTTCCAATAAGTCAATTTATCCAATGGTATCTCTCTTCCAGAAACAGCACAATTTACGAATTCTCCCTCTTCAACAATTTTAAAGGAATTATGCTTGTAAAGAAGTTTAGCTTTTTTTTTCTTCATCTATAAAATATATATATTATATCTTTTCTTATGAATATTGCTTTAATAGGTGGTGGTGGCAGAGAGCACGCTCTTTGTCTGAATATATACAGTTCTCCATTATGTAAAAAATTAATCTGTATCCCGGGAAATGCAGGTACAGCAAAAATTGCCACGAACATTGATATTGACATTCTAAATTTTAAAAAATTATTAAAGGTTTTGAAATCTCAAAAAATAGACCTTGTAATAGTTGGACCAGAAGAGCCTCTAGTTAAAGGTATTGTTGATTTCTTAAACAAAAATAAAATTAAAGTTTTTGGTCCAAAAAAATATGCAGCAAAATTAGAGGGGTCAAAGGCATTTATGAAAAATTTATGCAGAAGATATAAGATTCCAACTGCACAATTTAAAATATGTAAAAATAAAAAAGATGTAGAAAGCTTTATATCTAAAAATAAATTGCCATTAGTTGTTAAAGCAGATGGTTTGGCTGCGGGTAAAGGAGTTACTATTTGTAAATCAAAAAAGAAAATAATTTCAATTTCAAATGCAATTTTTAAAGGAAAATTTAAATCATCAAAAAAATTAGTTCTTGAAGAATTTTTGGAGGGAGAAGAGTTAAGTTATTTCCTTATAGTTGATAAATTTAATTACAAATTTTTTGGTTCAGCACAAGACCATAAAAGAGTTGGAGAAAAAGATACTGGACCAAACACCGGGGGTATGGGAGCTTATTCACCTGCGCCAATAATAAACCGTGAATTAGAAAAACAAATAATTGAAAAAATAGTAAATCCAACTTTGCTAGCTTTAAAAAAGAAAAAAAATCCATATCAAGGATTTTTATATGTTGGCTTAATGATAAAAAATAATAAACCTTATTTGATAGAGTACAATATTAGAATGGGGGACCCAGAATGTCAGGTAATTATTCCAAGATTAAAAACAGATTTATTAAAAATATTAAATGCGGCAGTTTCTAATAATTTAAATAGAATAAATATTAAATGGAAAAATTTAAAATGTATGACAATAGTTATGTGCTCGAAAGGTTATCCTGGCAATTATCAAAAAAATAAAACTATAAACTTAAAAAACATAAAATTGAAAAAAAACCTATTTATCTATCATGCAGGAACAAAGATATTAAATAATAACCTTGTTTCAAGTGGCGGAAGAGTCTTGAACATATCAAGCGTAGGCAGTAGCTTTAAAAATCTAAGAAATAATATTATCAAAACTATAAAAAGTATTAATTGGAAATTTGGATTTTTCAGAAGAGATATAGGTTGGAGAGTTATAAAAAATAAATGAGAATTATAAGCGGATATCTAAAAGGTAAATCTCTTGATTACCTTAAATCATCTGTTACCAGGCCTCTTAAAGATTTGGTCAAGGAAAGTATATTTAATGTATTAACTCATTCAAACTTATTTAATAATTTAAGGATTGCAGACTCCAATGTACTAGATTTATACTCTGGAATTGGGTCTTTTGGCTTGGAATGTATTTCTAGAGGAGCAAATAAAATAGTTTTTGTAGAACAAGATAAAAATGCATTAAATATTTTAAATAAAAATCTTTTAAAGCTTTCAATAAAAAATAAAGCAACTATTGTATCAGATAAAATAAATAACTTTCTGCGCAAAAAAATAAGTTTAGGTTTTGAGATAATTTTTTTGGACCCCCCATTTAAAGATAGTAAATTTTTAGAGGAGCTAGATAATATTAATAAAAAAAAAATTTTTAAAAAAAACCATGTAGTTATCATTCATAGAGACAAAAAATCCAATGATAACTTTGAGAAAATAATAAATCCTGTTTTAATTAAAAATTATGGTAGATCTAAAATTATCTTTGGAAAATTTTTAGCTTAATTGTTTTTTTGTATCAATTTTTACTTGTTCCACAGCAGGCTGGTCAAAAGGATTTAGTTTGGACAGTTTTCCGATTATGGCAGTTTCCAAGATAAACAAAGAAAATAACTCACCTAAATTTTCTTCATTTAAACTGTTTATTTGAAACTCCCTATAAGGAATTTTCTTTTTAGCTAAAGACCGAATTAAAGCATTTTTTTGAGCCATTTTAATTTCTGACAAAGATTTTTTATTTAAAAATTTTAGCTTGCTATCCAAACTTTTTGTGTTTAATTTTTTTTTATCAATTAATTTGGAGCTAAAAATATAAAATAATTTATCTTTTGGACCATCTAAGTATAACTGTAATAAACTATGATGATCTTTAGGTGCGTTAGAAACTAAAGGTAAGAAACCTTTACCCTTTTTACCTAAACTTTCAGCTATGAGCTGCTGGCTCCAATAAAGAAATTTTTCTAATTCTGGAATATAATTTAAAAATATTAAATTGCGGTATTTGTTTTTTAAAAGCAAATCTGCTAACTTAATTGAACTTTCTTTTAAAAACTTTTTATTTTCATTTTTTAAATAAAATTTTATTTTAGATCTTAATTTCTTATAATTTATACCCATTAATATAGCGGTGATAATACCAACCTCAGATAAAACAGAGTATCTTCCTCCAATATATTTTTTATGCTCAACGTGAAACCAGTTCATTTTTTTTGTTAAAAGATATAAGGGATTTTTAGTTTTTTCTGATACAACGATTATATTTTTTGCATTTTTCTTTATTTTTCTTAAAGACAAAAAATTTGATAAAGTTTCAATTGTTTGACCTGATTTCGATATAACAATAAATAAAGTTTGATTTAAATTTTTTAAATTATTTAATTTGTTTGAAGATCTTGTGTCAATATTGTCAAAAAAAATGAAGTTTTTTTTAATTTTATTTTCAAAAAAATTAAACATTGCCTCAGCTCCTAAAATAGAACCTCCCATTCCAATTACTGCAATATTTTTAAATCTTTGAAATTTTTTTAAATCTTTATTCTTGAAATTCAATTTATAGTTTTTGCTTAAAATATGAAAATTATCTCTTCTAATATCTAAGTTAAACTTTATATCTTTATATAAATGATCAAAATTTTTACTTAGTTTCAAACTAGATTTATTTTTTAAAGAGTTTTTATAAATTATCTTTTTATTTTTCACTTACCAATTTTATTTATTATTGATTTTTCAACGCTTGAGTTGACACTACTATCATTCGCTTCGTTATTTGTAGGCACGTTTAAAATTTCATTAACTGATCTAGTATTTTTGTTATTATTTTTTGAGCCAGGTTTAGGGAGTTCACCAAATTTTGGAGGTAAAGATAATGGTTGTCTTTTTTCAATCAAAAATTCATCCGTTGTTCTAATTTTTTCATTTCTCATTACTTTACCAACGTTTTCAAAAGACCCACATGCATGGATAAAAATTAATGTTATGAAAATCAATAAAAATTTAGTTTTTTTCATTTTTAAAAAATAATTCTTTGCAAATAATTGTTATAATTCCTACAGTGATAAATATATCTGCGATATTAAATGTAAACCAGTGAAAATTTTGGTAATGTAAGTCTATAAAATCAGGAACAGCAAAATATGACAATCTATCGTAAAAGTTACCAACCGCTCCTCCTAAAACTAAGCTAAAAAATATTTTGTCCAATAATTTTGATTGAATAATTATAAAAATTATAAATAAGATTATAATAAAAATAACTGCTGATATTAAATTATATATTAAATTGGTTTGTGAGCTTAAAAGACCAAATCCTATTCCAGTATTCCACACTAAATTAAAATTTATAAAATCATTAATAAAAATTTGAGAATTATTTAATTGGTGATTAATGATTTTTATCTTTGTAATTCTATCGAAGATAAAAATTGCTATTACAATGACTAAACTTAATAAATTTTCTTTCTGCAAAATGTCTTTATGTATTTGTTTTAACATTAAATTAATTTCTAAATAGCTTTTTTACACCTTTCGCACTCATTGTCTAAAATTTTCCAACATCTAGGGCATTTGGTGCCTTTTGTTTTAAATACATTTATACTTAATTCATCTTTATTTTTACTTTTAATCATAGTGGCCTTTGATGTAATAAAATATTCAGCTAAATCTAAATTTTCTAATATTTTGAAATTTTCTTCATCCGCTGTAATTTTTAACTCAGCCTCTAAACTTGATCCAATTTCTTTAGTAGCTCTTTTTTCCTCTATAGCTATATTTGCTTCTTGCTTAATCTTGAAAAGTTTTTTCCATTTGCTGTCCAATTCAGTATTATTCCAATCCTTTGGAAGTTGAGGGAAAATTTGCTCATGAATTGAGTTTGTGTTTTTTTTTACTAAATTATAAATTTCCTCTGTCGTAAAAACTAAAATAGGAGCGTACCATTTAAGTAAGCAATCTAAAATTATATTCAAAACTGCAATGCATTCTTTTCGCTTTTTTGAATTTAAATTATCACAATACAAGATATCTTTTCGTATATCAAAATAGAAAGAAGATAGATCTAAAGTGCAAAAATTTAATAATTCTTTATATAGTTTATGGAAATTGTAGTTTTCTAAATTCTCTTTTACAGAATTGCTCAAACAAAATAGCTTATGTAATATATACTGTTCTAGCTCTTCAAATTTTTTAAATTCTATTTTATCGAATGATTGAGGTTCAAAATTATCTTTAATATTACCTAGAATGAATCTGAAAGTATTTCTAATTTTTCTATAAGACTCTGCGTGTTGTACTAAAATAGTTTTATCTATTCTAAGATCTTCAGCATAGTCTGATGATGCCACCCAGGATCTCAATATATCTGCGCCATAATTTTTTAAAATTTCATCTGGTGAAATAACATTTCCAGTGGATTTTGACATTTTTAAACCTTTACCGTCTACTACGAAACCATGTGATAATATACTTTCAAACGGCGCTCTTCCTCTAGTTCCGCAAGACTCAAGTAATGAAGAATGAAACCAGCCTCTGTGCTGATCAGATCCTTCAAGATACATATCTGCAGGCCATTTCAAATCTTTTCTTTTTTCCAAAACAAAACTGTGAGTAGAACCGCTGTCAAACCAAACCTCAACGATATCACTTAGTTTTTCAAAATCGTTTGGATCGTAGTCTTTTCCTAAAAACTTTTTTGCATCATCTGTGAACCAACAATCGGAACCTTCTTTTTCAAAAATTTCAGCTATATTATCTATTACTTTTTTATCTTTTAAAGGTTGTTGAGTTTTTTTATTAATAAAAATTGGCAGAGGCACTCCCCATACTCTTTGTCGAGAAACACACCAGTCGGGCCTTCCTTCAACCATTGAAAGAAGTCTATCTTTTCCTTTTTTGGGATAAAAAATTGTTTTATTAATTGCTTTAATGGCGGTATCTCTAAGTGATTTTTTTTCCATTGAAATAAACCATTGTGGTGTTGCTCTATAAATTAGAGGTGCTTTAGATCTCCATGAATGAGGATAGCTATGATGAAGTTTATCATTTTTTAATAACTTTTGATGTTCTTTGAGTTTATCAATTACTATTGGGTCAGCTTTGAATATATGTGTATTCGTAAAATATGGAATTTCTTTCGTATAGAGACCAGCATTATCAACTGTATATTTTGATGAAATATTATTTTTAAGACATAAATTAAAATCGTCAGGGCCGTGGCTAGGTGCGCAGTGAACAATACCTGTACCCTGATCTAAATTTACAAAATCTGCATCAAGCATCGGAACATCATATTCAAACTTCATATCTAGAAATGGATGATTGCAAATTGTTCCAGAAAGTTCAGATCCATTAAATGTTTTTAAAATTTTGAAATTTTTTATTTCACAGGATTTGACTAAAGAATCAATTAATTTCGTAGCAATAACTATTTTTTTCTCTTTAAAATATTCTAATTTATCAATTTCAATTAATGAATATTCTAAATTACTATTAAAAGCTAAAGCTTTATTTGCTGGAATTGTCCATGGGGTTGTTGTCCAAATTATTATATTAGCGTCTTTTAGAAAATTTTTATTCGAATCTTTTACTTTAAATGCAACGTAAATTGTATTTGACGTATGATCTAGGTATTCAACTTCAGCGTCTGCTAATGCTGTTTTTTCAACAGTAGACCACAAAACTGGTTTAAATCCCTGATATAGACTTCCGTCTAAAAGAAATTTGCCTAGCTCTCTAACTATTTGAGCTTCAGCATCATTGCTCATAGTGGAGTAATAATTTTCAAAATCTCCTATTACACCTAGTCTCTTAAATTCTTTTATGTGAACTTGTATCCATTTTTTTGCAAACTCTCTACATTCTTGTCTAAAATTTTTTATTGGAACTTCATCTTTATTTTTTTTTTTCTTTTTATATTGCTCTTCTATCTTCCACTCGATTGGTAAGCCATGACAATCCCAACCAGGGACATAAACGGAGTCTCTACCATTCATTTGATGAAATCGAGTTATCATATCTTTTAAAATCTTGTTGAGCGCTGTTCCCATATGAATATGACCGTTTGCATATGGCGGACCATCGTGTAGAACAAATTTTTCCCTGTTCTTAGAATTCTTTCTTAATTTTTCAAAAATTTTATTTTTCTCCCACTGATCTAAAATTAAAGGTTCCTTGGTAGGCAAACTAGCCTTCATTGAGAAAGAAGTTTTAGGTAGATGTAAATTATCTTTGGTCATTTTTTTGCATTTATTATATCAATTTTGATTTGCTTTTTTAATTTTTTAAAATCTTTAAATTTTTTCTCTGGTCTTATAAATTTTAAAAAACTAACATTTATCTTTCTATTATATAAATTTTTATTAATTCCAAATATATTTACTTCTAGTAGTAAATTTTGGCCATTAAATGTTGGTCTGTAACCTATATTTGCTATTCCACGTCTTTTAAATTTACCAAAATTAACTAATACAGAGTAAACTCCTAGTTTTGGCAAGATATAATTTTTTAATTTGATATTGCATGTCGGAAATCCAATTTTCCTACCTCTCTTAGCTCCTTTAATAACTTCACCGCTTACTGACCATTCTCTGTTCAATAATTTATTTGCATCTTTTATTTTTCCTGATGAAATTTTTTTTCTTATTAAAGTCGATGAAATAGTTTTTTTATATTTTTTAAACGGTGATGTAATAATAGTTTTGTACCCAAAATCCTTTTCAAATTTTTTAAGTGTAAAAATATTACCCTTTCTTTTATTGCCAAATTTAAAGTTTCTGCTTACATAAATAAATTTAGATTTTGTTCTTTTGTAAATGATATTTTCTATAAACTTTTCTGCAGTTAACTTTGAAAATAGTTTATTAAATTTTATAATAATGATAAAATCTAAATTCATATATTTTAATTGAGTCATTTTTTGTTCAAGAGAATTAATTCTATGATTTTTAATTTTTGAATTGAAAAAAACAACAGGCATAGGTTCAAATGTAATTAGACCAAAACTTAATTTATTTTTTTTTGCTTTTCTTTTGGCTTCTTTAATTACCTTTTGATGTCCTAAATGAATTCCGTCAAAGTTTCCTATCGCTATTACAGAACCTTTATGTTTTTTTTTTATTTTAAGATTATTGTAAATTTTCATATTACCAAGTAAGTTCTGTCTGAAAATAATTTGGTTTAACTTTATAAAGTTCTATTAATTTTAATAACTCAGAGTCATTTTTGAATTCGTTTCTATGTACACCTTTTGTTATAAAAATCGAGTCAATATCTAAATTGTTTGCGCCTTTGATATCTGTTCTTAAATTATCTCCAATAGCTAAAACTTTTTCATTTTCATTAAAGCACATACTATAAATTTCTTTATGAGGTTTTCCAAAATATATTACTTTTCCACCGAGTGATTCAAAAATTTTTGCTATTGATCCAGCGCAATACTCTTCTTTTGCTCCTCTATGGACTGTTAGATCAGGATTTGTACAAATCAATTTTTTATTAACATATTTTTTTAGAAGATCTCGATAAAAATTCAAATTGTTTTCTTGATCATCGAAAAGACCTGTACACAATATAAAATCACCTTTTTCTAGTTCTGTTTGGTTATCTTTCATCTTATAAAAAACAGAGTCATCTCTTGATGGTCCTAAATGATAAAACGATTTTCCAAACCTAGAGTCATTAATTGCATGCATTGCGGCCTCTCCCGAAGTAACTATATTTTTTAAAAATTTATCATCTAAATTCATCTTTTTAAGAAACATTCTAACTTTTTCACTTGGACGAGGAGCATTTGACAAAAAAACAATTTTTTTTGATTTTTTTGACAAGTTGTTAAGTACATTAATAGCGTTCGCATTTAGAGTTATACCGTTATGAATAACTCCCCATAAATCAATTATAAAAGTATCGTAATTATTATAAATTTCTGACAAGTGTTCTAATTTTTTCAATTTTAATTACCCTAATAGAATTTATAAGAAATATAGCTTTAAAATACAGTATTTTGGCTCTTTTTTAAGTGTTAATAACCCTTGAAATTTTCTTAAAAGACACCATATCAGGGTTACGTAAAATTTATAGGAGAATAAATATGAAATTTAGACCTTTGCACGACCGAGTGCTTATAAAAGTATTAGACAGCGATGAAAAAACTGCAGGTGGTATAATTATCCCTGATACGGCTAAAGAAAAGCCTCAAGAAGGCGAGGTAGTTGCAGTTGGACCTGGAGCTAAGACCGAATCTGGGAAGACCTTATCAATGGATGTCAAAGTAGGTGATATCGTCCTTTTTGGTAAATGGTCTGGAACAGATATTAAAATTGAGGGAAAAGAATATAGCATTATGAAAGAATCTGACATAATGGGTATTTCAAAAAGTAAAAAATAAATCTAAGGGAGAATAAAAATGGCAAAAATAATTAAATTTAACACCGAAGCAAGATCAAGAATGCTCAAAGGAGTTAATACATTAGCAAATGCAGTTAAAGTAACACTGGGCCCTAAAGGTCGGAATGTTGTCATGGATAAATCATATGGTGCTCCAAAAATTACAAAAGATGGAGTTTCAGTAGCTAAGGAAATTGATCTTGACGATAAATTTGAAAATATGGGTGCTCAAATGGTTAAAGAAGTAGCGAGCAAAACAAACGATAATGCTGGAGATGGAACTACAACTGCAACAATTTTGACACAAGCTATAGTTTCAGAAGGTTTAAAATATGTAACCGCTGGAATGAATCCAATGGATATAAAAAGGGGTATTGATAAAGCGGTTGAACATGTAATTGGAAAACTAAAAACTTCATCAAAAAAAGTCAAAGCAAATGAAGAAGTAGCACAGGTTGGAACTATTTCTGCAAATGGAGAAAAATCTATTGGCGATATGATTTCTAAAGCAATGCAAAAAGTTGGAAATGAAGGAGTGATTACTGTTGAGGAAGCAAAAGGAGTTGAAACAGAACTTGATGTAGTTGAGGGAATGCAATTTGATAGAGGTTACCTTTCTCCTTATTTTGTTACAAATACGGAAAAAATGACCGCTGAATTAGACAATCCTTTAGTTCTTTTGGTTGAAAAAAAATTAACAAACTTACAGCCAATGGTTCCGCTTTTAGAGTCAGTAGTTCAGGCTAACAGGCCTTTAATGATTATTTCAGAGGACGTTGAAGGTGAAGCTCTAGCTACTTTAGTTGTAAATAAGTTAAGAGGTGGATTAAAAGTAGTTGCAGTTAAAGCTCCTGGTTTTGGTGATAGAAGAAAATCAATGTTGGAAGACATTGCTATTTTAACTGGAGGACAAGTAATATCTGAGGATATTGGTCTTAAGTTAGAAAATGTTAAAATAAATGATTTAGGTTCTTGCAAAAAAGTAAAAATTGATAAAGAAAATAGCACTTTAGTTGCAGGTGATGGTAAAAAGTCTGATATCGAAGCTAGATGCAACCAGATTAGATCAGAGATAAATGAAACAACTTCTGACTATGATAAAGAAAAACTTCAAGAAAGATTGGCTAAACTTGCTGGTGGAGTTGCAGTAATTAAAGTGGGTGGAGCTACGGAAGTAGAAGTTAAAGAACGTAAGGATAGAGTAGAAGATGCTCTTAATGCTACCAGAGCTGCTGTAGAAGAAGGGGTAGTAATCGGCGGTGGGTGTGCATTGCTTTACGCTGCTCAAGATTTAGATGGTATAAAAGTAAAAGGCGACGATCAAAAAGCTGGTGTAGATATCGTTAAAAAAGCTCTCCAATCTCCAATTAGACAAATTACAGCGAATGCTGGAGTTGACGGCTCAGTGGTAGTAGGAAAACTTTTGGAAGGTAAAAAATCTACTCAGGGTTATGACGCTCAGAATGAAGAATATGTCGATATGTTTTCAAAAGGAATTATTGATCCGACTAAAGTTGTAAGATCAGCACTTCAAGATGCTGCTTCAATCGCAGGATTATTAATCACAACTGAAGCGATGGTCGCAGATAAACCTGAAGAAAAAGACGCTGGTCCTGCAATGCCTCCAATGGGCGGCGGCATGGGTGGAATGG
>MDTA01094657.1_pt1 | contig 18029 bp, 17 predicted proteins | sample 811151 | NCBI WGS metagenome assembly MDTA01 (sample SAMN05326648, study PRJNA326480) | marine metagenome | isolation source: seawater | place: Indian Ocean: South | collected 2010
AACAATCTAAAAAAGGTTTTAAATTATTTAAAAAAAACTATCCAAATTTTACAAAAAAAATTAAAAATAATTTGTATGCTATATCAAATAGCACCGAGAGTTTAATTGATTTTAACACATATTTGGCTGTTCTTAAAAATTCGAAACTTAAATTTACCAAATTAAATTTGAATTTATTTAATGTTAAAAATATAGAGGGCTTGATTAAATGTGATGAGGAGTATTTAGATATACCTATCGCGAAAAATTATTTCAAACAAAAATTAAAGAATAACATTTTTTTTAATTATGACGTAAAAAATATAAAAAAAATTAAAAATAATATTTATATTAATAATTTAAAATTTGATTTTTTAATAAATTGCTCTTGGCAACAACTTGAATATCCAAAGGTGTGGGATTTATCTTATGAACTTTGTATCTCATTATTATATGAGGCTAAAAAAAGTAATTCAAATGCCCTTACAATAATGGATGGGCCTTTTTATACTCTTTATCCATGGTCAAAAAAGATTTATAATTTATATTCTGTTAGACACTCGAGATATATAAAAACAAAAAAATTTACTAATATAAAAAATAAAATTAAAAAAATTAAAACTCATGAATTAAAAAAAATTAAAATTACAATGGAAAAAGAATTTATTAAATATGTGCCAAATTTTAAAAAAGATTATAAATTTAAAAAATACGTTAAAACCTATCGAACATTAATAGACAAAAAAAATGATAGTAGAGACTATAAAATTTACTATAATAAAAAGATATTTAATGTCCTATCAGGAAAAATAGACCACATTTTTCTGGCATTAAATGATATAAAAAAATGTCTAAAAAATTTTTCATAACAGGATCATCAAGCAATATTGGAAAGAAATTTATAGGTATGTTGCCAAGCGACTCCGAAATTTATTGCCCCACAAAAAAAGAATTGGATATGAAAAATTTAAAAAAGTTAAAACAACTAAAGAGTAAAATTTTATCTCATGATATATTTATTCTACTGCATTCAGTAATAATTCCCAAAAAACATATTTCAAAAAAGGAAAATGAAATTGTAGATCAATTAAAAATCAACTTGCTCTCTATATTAGAAATCTCAGAAATGGCCTTAACTTTTAATAAAAATGCTAGAATTTTTATTTTAGGCTCCGAGTCAGGAAAAAAAGGGTCTTTCGACATAATATATGGATTATCAAAAACTGCAATTCATCAATACATTAGGGAGAGAAGGATATTATATCCATCTCAACAAATTGTTGGAGTCTCACCCTCAACAATAATAGATGGAAAAATTACTTTAAAGAGAAAAGACAAAAGCAACGTAAGAAAATCAATTTTTAAAAATCCAAAAAAAAGAGGAATACAATCTGTTGAGATTTCAAAATTGTTATACTCACTTGTTTATCACAACACTGACTATATCTCTAATACTGTAATAGATGTAGACGGTGGCAAGTTTGCTCGTATGTGATTACTTGTTAATTCTCAACAGTGAAATAAAAAAGGAATTAAAAATTATGTTTAAACAAATTAACGAAATAAATACCTGAAAAAGTAAACTATTCTCATCAGTTAAATATAAAATTTTATCATTAAACCCTAAAAAATTAACTAATAATATAATTGTTATATTCAAAAATAATGACAGTCTTAATGAAAAAAAATTAAAAAAATTATCAAGCACTCCTTTTTTTGAAATTCCAAGAGTTTCAGCCCTAAGTGTTGAATAAAGACCTAACATCACAAGTTGTGTACTTAAAAAAGTGGATGATAATAATATTAATAAATTTGAATTTAAAAAAAATATAAAGTTATTTTCAATAATTGATAGAATGATACCAATAATTGGGAAAAGTATCATAATTAAGGCTGGTACAAGGTAGATAGATTTGGGACTACAAATTAAAATAAACTTTAGTGTCTTTAGGCCATCTGAAATTGTATTTAAGTGGCTTTTACCTTTTTTTCTACCATCTTTATATAAAGTTAATGGGATTTCAGCACATCTAGCATTCCAAATTTTTGATTTAATTAATATTTCTAAACACCATACCATCCCATGAGAAAACAAATATTTGTCTTTGTAAAATTCATTTCTTAAAATTTTCATTCCACAATAAACATCGTTAAAAGTTGTTTGGTACATTAATTTAGTTAAAAATGTAAACATAGGGTTTCCAATTAGTCTATGTGATATAGGCATCGCATTTTTTTCTATTTTACCGCCCCCGCCAGGTAGCCTGCATCCTTGTACAATATCAAATCCCTCATTAATTTTATCATAAAATTTCGGCAGATCGTTAAAATCATAGCTATTATCTGCATCTGCTATTAATATATATTTACCTTTTGCAATTTTCACACCACTATTAACAGCATTTCCATAACCCTTCTCTTTTACATTTATAATTTTAACTTTATTTTTGTTTGCAATTTCTATTGATCCATCAGTACTTCCATTATCTGAAATAATTATTTCTCCATTTAATTTCTTTTGTTTTAATTGATATTTTATTTTATCTATGCAAATTTGAATAGTCTCTGACTCATTAAGACATGGAATAACTACAGATATATCCATAATAATTTCTTTTTGTTTTTTTAATCTATATTAGTAATATTAATTAATACAACTTAAAATAAATGTATAACTCATTAATAGCTTTTAAAATATTAAGATATTTAATCTTTATGATCCCAATTTCATTAGTTTTAGGATCCGTAATTTTAAATATAAACTTAATTTTGATATTATTGTCATTCTCTTTTTTAATTATATTTAATAAAGATAGTAGAGTTTTCTTTAAATCAGACTGGGTTTATGTTGGATTAATAATATATTTTTTTCAAATAGTATCTACGCTAGTCAATGAATTTTATTTAGACTCATTAATTAGGTCGATCTCATTCATTAAATTTATAATATTAGCAGTTTGTTTAGATATTGTTTTTTGTGAGAATAAGAAAAATTTAGAAAATTTTTTAAAAATATTATTTGTAGTACTAGTTTTTATTTTAATCGACTCCTCTATCCAATATTATTTTGGTAAAAATTTACTTGGCTACCCAGGGGATGATGGAAGATTGACGAGTATATTTAACAATGAATATATAGTTGGCTCATTCATAAGCAAAGTTGGTTTTTTAGTTACACCTATATTTCTTAAGATCTTCATAAAACAAAAATATTTAAATTTTGCATTAATGATTTGGCTAATTTATCTTAGCTACTCAGTCTTAATTACTGGCGAAAGGATGGCATCTATTCTTATCATTTTTGGGACTTGTCTAATATTAGGCTATAAGGTTTTTCAAAAAAAGAGAAACATTTTGTATCTTATCCCCTTTTCATTATGCATAATTTCTATAATATTTATAAATCCCACAGCATCAAAAAGATTTCAAGATACTATCAGTGATGAATATGGCATTGGAAAAAAATTAAATATTAAAGATAGTAATTGGGGTGCGCATTTTTTAACTGCATATGAAATTTTTAAAAATTATCCCGTTCTAGGGGTAGGTCCTAAAAATTTCAGAATTGAGTCCTGTAAGACTGAATATAATACTATTGACTCTTTAAAAGTTAATCAAAGATGCACCACACACCCACATAATATTTTGCTAGAGATTTTATCTGAGCATGGGATAGTCGGCTTGATCTGTTTTTCTTTCTTAATATTTTTAATTCTAAAGAAGATTAACTATCTTTACGAATACAACATTTACTTTGTTATATCTTTGATAATATATATATGGCCCATTGGAACTTCTGGCAGTATTTTTACAAGTTGGAATGGCACATTTCTTTGGATTAATATAGGAATTCTATCATACTTAGGTAAAAAGAAATTTAAAATTAAATCCCTTCAGCTTTCATAGAGTTTATACAAATTTTTACTCCATCTATTAACTTAGTTTTAAAATTTTTTTTAGTGAATAGTTTTATATTTTTATTACTTGCTAGGCTTTTTGGTGGATCTAGCTTGTTCTTTTTTACTAAATTCACTTTAGCTTTTTTTTTAAGTATGTTCTCAATTATACTTAATAGTTTATCTATTCTTATTGTATTCTCGCCCCCAATATTGAATATTTTATAATAATTTTTCATTCCTCTAACCTTTTCAAAGCATGCAATTATATAGCTTGTTACATCATCAACATATGTATAGTCCCTAAAATTTTTTCCATGATTAAATAGATTTACCCTTCTTTTTTTTATTATATTTTTAATAAAAATATTCATTGACATATCAGGTCTACCAAACGGTCCGTAAACAGTAAAAAATCTCAGTCCAATAGAATTTATGTTGAATACTGACTTATAATAATATGCAAGTAACTCGCATGTAGCTTTTGATAATCCATAAACAGACAGTGGTTTATTTATAACTAAACTTTCTCTTGATGGATAAGCATTACAGTTACCATAAACAGAGCTTGACGATGCATAAAAAACATTTTTTACGCCATTCTTTTTTGCAAATTCGAAAACTTTAATTGTGTTTTGTATGTTTTCATCTATATAAAAATTTGGTTTTTTTACAGATTCTCTAACTCCAGCTTCACCAGCCAAATGAATTATGAGTTTAATATTTTTTTCTTTAACTTTATCAAAATTTTTTAAATCAATTTTTGTAAATTTAAAGTTTTTAAATTTTTTTAATATATTCAATCTTTTTGATTTATATCTGGGATCGTAAGTTTTCCTCATATTATCGATCCCAACTAAATAATATCCTTTTGATATAAAAGATCTAGCAAGATGAAATCCTATAAATCCGCAAACACCTGTAATTAAGATTTTATTTTTCTTCACAATTGATTTATACCATCACAGAAATTAAATATATATATTATTTTAAATTGAATATTATTGGAATTAATTGTTATCACGCCAATTCCTCTGCCGCTCTAATAGTAGATGGAAGAGTAATTTTTGCAATAGAAGAAGAGCGTTTAAATAGAGTAAAAAACTCTGGAGGATTTCCCCATTTATCTATTAAAGAATGTTTAAAATATAAAAAAATTAATTTAGATAATATAGATTTTATAGCCATAAATACAAACCCAAAAAAATTTATAACGAAAAAAATAATCTTTGGTTTAAAAAATTTAATCACCTATAAAAATATAAAAACCAAAATAACTGATATAAATAAAAAGTTATCAATATTAGATGAAATAAATAAAATTAATAATTTTGGAAATTTTAAAGGTAAAGTTATTAATGTAGAACACCACAAAACACATATTGCCTCAGCATTTTATATGTCAAAATTTAATGATGCTATTGGTATATCAATTGATGGATCTGGAGATTTTACAACAACTTCTTGGGCAAATTGCAAAGGTACAAATATAGAAATCAATAATAGAATTTATTACCCACACTCTTTAGGTATATTTTACACAGCAATTACAAATTACTTAGGATTTAATACATTTGGTGAAGAGTACAAAGTTATGGCATTAGCTGCACTAGGCAATTCTAATTTAAATAACAAATTGTCTGATTTAATTAAATTTTTAGATAATGGACAATTTGAGCTAAACTTAGATTATTTTTTACACCACAAAAAAATCAATACTTTTTCAATTATTGAAAATAAAATTATTATTAACGAATTGATAAATGAAGAATTATTTGCTGATTTGATAGGTTTTCGAAAAAGGGAAAGAGATACAAAATTAGAACAAATGCATTTTGATTTAGCATATTCTTTACAAAATTTATTTGAAAAAGCATATTTTAACTATATTAACGCGTCTTATACTAATTCCATTACTAAAAATCTTTGTATTGCAGGAGGATGCGCCATGAACTCAGTGGCAAATGGAAAATTATTAGAAAAAACAAAATTTAAAAAAATATTTATTCAACCCGCAGCATATGACGCTGGAGGAGCTATAGGCGCAGCATTGTCTGTGTACTACGACAATAACAAAAATAGAGATTATCAAAATTATAATCTTTACTTAGGACCAGAATATTCAAATATTGATGTAGAGAAAGCAATTAATGCAAAAAAAAATTATTTAGACAAAGAAAATATTAAATTTGAAGATTTTACTAATAAGCAAGATGATTTGTTAACTAAAATTGTAGATTTTTTAATGGAAAAAAAAATAGTTGGAATATTTAAAGGTAGGGTCGAGTGGGGAGCTAGAGCACTTGGAAATAGATCAATTATTGCAGATCCAAGAGGAGAAGAGATTAAAGACATAATGAATAGGAAAATTAAACGTCGGGAATCATTTAGACCTTTCGCTCCAATAATATTATACGAATATTTAAAAGATTGGTTTTATATTGACAGAGAGATTTCAACGATGATGGAAGTTCATAAAATCAAAGATGAAAAAAAAAATATAATTCCCGCAGTAGTGCATGTAGATGATACATGCAGACTTCAAACATTAAAAGAGAATGATAATAAGTTTATCTACAAATTAATTAGTGAATTTAATCGACAAACAGAAATACCAATTTTGCTTAATACATCTTTCAACGAAAATGAACCAATTGTTTGTAAGCCAGAAGAGGCTATTAATACATTTATACGGACGGAAATGGATGCATTGTTATTAGAAAATTATTTACTATATAGATAAGTTCTAATTAAAGTTTTTAGGAATTATAATTTTATAATTATATTTTTTATTTACTTCTATTTGATTGTTGACATCATCAAAGTGGGTACATGGTCCCTTAGAATACATACACAATCTATATTTTGGATTATAAATACTAAAATTTTCAGTTACTAAAATTTCTACATTATCTTGTTTAAAGTTATTTTTGTCATATGCGTAAATTTTTGGCCATGGATAATCATTATATTCAATATTAAATTCCTTAAATATTCTTTTAATGTTAATTAAACTTATAAAAACTAATGAAACTAATATTATTATTTTCGATATTCTTAAAATTTTTAAAATTTTTTTATTACTAAAAAATATATGAATACTAAAACTAGTAATTAAAATAATTGCAATTACAATAAATGAATATCCATATCTATAAAGTGGAAATTTTAAAAACCATAAAATTAGACCAAGCAAGTTAACTGAAAAACTTATAATAAAAATTTTATTAATTAAATTATTAATTTTTTTTTTATTATCAAAAAAATCAATTCTTTCAATTTTAAATAGTAATATAAATATTAGAATAATAATAAAAATAAGTGGTAAAAGTTTTATCGTTAAATATTTAAAATGTTTATCAAGCCAAGTGGAAAGCCAATTAAAATTTTTATTGTAATATTCTCTCGAAATAGATTTATCTTTTAAATCAGCCCAACTTTTTGCAGCAACTTCACTTTCCAACCCTCTTCGCTCATAGCTTCCATGCATATTTTCCTTATTAGCGCTCCAAGAAAAATTTTCAAAACATAAATTTTTTACTGGGTAGATTACACAAGAACTTATCAAAATATTTTTAATAAAAATACTCAGCAAAAATAAAATTAAAATCAAATTTTTAAGGTTTATTAAATATTTATATTTTTTGAAATAAATGATAAAAAAAAATGGAAAGAGAAATGAAACTACAAGAAATACTTTATTAGCAAATGCAAAAATACAAAAAAGACTCAAATAAAAAAAATTAATGTATTCTTTCTTGTTATAATAAATCTGTCTTAAGAATATTGATAAAACAACAAAATAGAATAAATGCCCTATTATATCATTTCCAATATCATTGTATCTGTTATTTTTTAAAATTATAAAAATTGTAACTAGAAAGAAAAAAATAAAAAAAAAATAATTATTTTTATTTTTTAATGTTTGGCCGAAAAAATATACAAAAACTGAGCATAGAACTGTTGAGATTGGAATTGTAATCCCCTTAGTTAAAAATAGTGAATTATTAAAAATAGCTGACGTGTATTGAATTATAGAGGTATGACCAAATCTGAAATGAATATTAGACAGTCCAATTAAAATTTTATAATCATTCAATATCGAAATGTAAGGTAAGTGATAAAGACCTGCATCTGGATTATAACTGTAAGTCAAGACCATTATTAAAAAAGAAACTGAACCAATTAAAAAAATTATTTTTATATATTCCAAAATGTATTTTTTTTCATGAAAGTAAATTTTAATTAAAATAAATATAGAAATTACCAAAAAAAAATTATTTAAAGTTCTATCTAAAGGTAAAAAAAAATTAAAAAATAATGCTATAAAACTTAAATATATAATCCCAGAAAAGATATCGTAAATTATATTCTTTTTATTCGTTAAATCTTTGAATATTAATAAGTTTATAAATCTTCCAAATGTTAAAAAAATTGTTACAACAATCAAATTTGATATATATAGAAAGATCATATGAAGTTGACTATTATTATACCTTGTTACAATGAAAAATATACAATCAAAAAATTAGTTGAAAAAATCATAAGTTTAAACCTATCAAAACAGATTATTATAGTTGATGACTGCTCGATGGATGGTTCGCTCGAAATAATAAAATCTTTTAAAGAAAAGGTAGATAAAATAATCTATCACAAAAAAAATATGGGAAAAGGCGCAGCAATTAAATCAAGTTTTGACTATATTATTGGTGATTTTGTTGTGATCCAAGATGCTGACTTAGAATATAATCCAGATGATTTATTAGATATGTATAAGTTAATAATTAAAAATAATTATGATGTATTATATGGTTCTCGAGTTTTAGGAAAAAACAGATATAAAGATAATAGCGGTTTTACTTCTATTTTTAGAATATTTGCAAACCATTTTTTGACAGAGATATCAAATTTAGTAAATAACCAAAAGTTAACTGACGCTCATACTTGTTATAAAATGTTCAAAAGCAAGGTTTTTAAAAAAATTACCCTTAGAGAAAATGATTTTTCATTTTGTCCAGAGGTTACAACTAAATTGTCAAATTTAAAGATACCCATACATGAAGTTCCTATATCATATAGCGGCAGATCTTATGAGGAAGGAAAAAAAATTTCATTTAAAGATGCCATTAAAGCAATATATGTTATAATTAAATATTCTTTGTATAAATGAGAAAAAAAAAATAAAATTGCCCTTATTTTTGGAGTTACTGGCCAAGATGGAGCCTATCTTTCTAAATTACTACTTGAAAAAAATTATGTTGTTCATGGAGTAAAAAGAAGACACTCCTCAATTAATACCCACAGGATTGATGATATTTACAATGATGAATTTGATCAAAAAAAAAAATTTCAACTTCACTATGGAGATGTTACAGACTCACTCTCTGTTTTTAACATAATAAATAAAGTTAAACCAAATGAAATTTACAATTTAGCAGCCCAATCACATGTTGCAGTTTCTTTTGAACTTCCAGAGTATACAACCAATGCAGATGCTCTTGGAACATTAAGAATATTAGAAGCAATAGTAAAAGTTGATAAGAAAATAAAATTTTATCAAGCTGGGAGTTCAGAAATGTTTGGAAAAGTAGCTGAAAGCCCTCAAAATGAAAAAACACCTTTTTATCCTAGAAGCCCTTATGGTGCAGCTAAATTATATTCACACTGGATTACTGTAAATTACAGAGAGTCTTATAGATTATTTGCATGCAACGGAATACTTTTTAATCATGAAAGCCCGTTAAGAGGCGAAACATTTGTTACAAAAAAAATAGTAAGTGGCCTATATAAAATAAATAAGGGAGTGCAAAAGAAACTTTATTTAGGTAACCTTTATGCTAAGAGAGACTGGGGTCATGCTGAAGATTACGTGGAAGCTATGTGGAAGATAATGCAATATAAAAAAGCAGAGGATTTCGTAATTTGCACTGGAAAACAATATTCGATCAAACAATTTATAAACATGGTTGCAAAGAAATTGAAAATGAAAATATTTTGGAAAGGAAAGGGTATAAATGAAAAAGCATATGATAAAAATAAAAATTGTATAATTGAATGTAATATTAAATATTTTCGTAAATCAGAGGTTGATACATTAAAAGGAGACTACTCTAAGGCAAAAAAAATATTAAAATGGAAGCCTAAACACGATATTAAATCGTTAATTAATGACATGATAGAATATGAGAGTAATTCTATTCAAAAATGATAACAAGAAATTCTAAAATATTTTTAGCTGGCCACAAAGGCATGATTGGGTCTGCTATTTATAGAAAACTAAAAAATTTAAAATACAAAAAAATTTACACAATTGAAAAAAAAAAACTTGATTTACGAAATCAAGAAAAAGTTTACAGGTATTTAAAAAAAATTAAGCCACAGGGAGTAATAATAGCTGCTGCGAAAGTAGGAGGAATTAAAGTTAAAAACGAATTAAGAGGTAATTTTATATTTGATAATCTTTCGATACAAAATAATATTATTGATGGTAGTTATAGAGCCGGTGTAAAAGATCTAATATTTTTAGGATCTAGCTGCGTATATCCAAGAGAATGTAAAAGACCTATAAAAGAAAAATATCTCTTGTCAAATTATTTAGAGAAAACCAATGAACCTTATGCAATAGCAAAAATCGCAGGTATAAGTTTGTGTGAAAGTTATAATTCTCAATATAACCTAAATTATAAATGCTTAATGCCTTGTAACGCGTATGGAATAAATGATAATTACAATATCAATAGCTCTCATTTTTTTCCTGCTTTGATAAGAAAGATAATTGAATCTATGCGTTATAACAAAGATTTTATTAAAATATGGGGATCAGGAAAACCATTAAGAGAGTTGATTTATTGTGATGATATAGCCGATGCATGTATTTTTTTTTTAAAAAAAAAAAACAAAAGAAACTTTGATTAATATTGGCTCAGGATATGACAAATCTATAACTGATTATGCGAAAATTATTATGAACCATCTAAAAATTAAGCGTAAAATTATCTACGAAAGAAATAAATTAGAAGGAACTTATAGTAAACTATTAGATGTTTCATTAGCAAAAAAATATGGATGGAGATATAAAACATCTTTAGAGACTGGATTATCAAGAACTATAAATGATTTTTTGAAAAGAAATATTTTAAAAAGTTAGTAAAACAATTTATTAATTGACAATTTTCTTATAATTTATATAAATCTGCTGCCTGGTAATTATTGCGAAAGGGCAATACCCGATCCCATTCCGAACTCGGAAGTCAAGCCTTTCAGCGCCGATGGTACTTAGTCTTAAGACTTGGAAGAGTAGGACGTTGCCAGGCTATCCTAAATGAAAAGTCATATAGTAATTACTGGTGGGGCTGGATTTGTAGGTTCTAATTTAGTCTCATACTTACTAAAAAAAACTAATTTTAAAATAATCAGCATAGATAATTACTCAACTGGGAAAAAAAAAAACCATTTAGTATCAAAGAGAGTAAAATATATTAGAGGTGATACAATTAATATTAATAAAATTTTAAGAAAATATAAAAATAAAATCAATTCACTGTTTCATTTTGGTGAATTCTCAAGAATTTATCAAAGTTTTAAAAATTTTAATAAGTGTTTTGAATCAAATTCAATAGGTACGAAGGAGGTATTTAAGTTTTGTTTAGATAATAAAATAAAATTAATTTACTCAGCTACTTCAGCAACATTAGGAAAAAAAGGAAAAGATAAAAATTTATCACCATATGCATTTACAAAATCCAATAATTTAGAGTTATTAGAAAATTTAAAAAGATGGTTTAACTTTAAGTTTGAAATTATTTACTTTTATAATGTTTATGGAGAAAAACAAATTGACAAAGGTAGCATGGCGACAGTAATTGGCATTTTTCAAAATCAATATCTGAATAACAAATCATTAACTGTAGTTAAACCGGGCACACAAACAAGAAGATTCACACATATATCTGATACCATTAAAGTATGTTTTGATGCATGGAAAGCAAAAAAATGTACACATTATAGCATTAGTCATAAACAGTCTTATTCAATCGAGGCTGTTGCAAAAATGTTCAAAACAAATATAAGATATCTGCCTCAAAGACCAGGAGAAAGATACGCCTCAGCATTAATAAATACAGCATATAAAAACAGAGTTATTAAATATTATGGAAAAATAAATTTGAAAGATTACATAACATCGTTTATTAAATCTAAAAAATAAATTTATTATGAAAATAGCAAGTTCTTTAAAGTCGTTAAAAAAAAGAGATCTTAATTCTAAGCTAGTTAGAAGAAGAGGTAGAGTATATATAATTAACAAAAAAAATCCCAAGTTTAAAGCTAGACAAAAATAAAAAATCTATGGATAACGAAAGTCATAAAAATACCTGGAATAATTTCACTAAATTTGTTCTTTGGGGTTCTATTGCAGTTGTTATTGTACTAATTCTAATGGCAATATTTCTTTTATAAAATGATAATTGGATCCATTTCAGAGAATAGAAATATCGAACAAAGAGTTGCAATCACTCCCGATGTAGTAAAAAAATATATTGCCTTAGGTTTAAAAGTACACTTAGTGAAAAATTATTCTACACATTTGGGTATAACTGATAAAGAATATGAAAATGAAGGTGCCTCGATCTTTACAACAGACGAAGAGGTAATTTTGAGTTCTGACGCAATTTTACAGATGAATATGATTAATGATGAAAATCTAAAAAAATTAAAAAATAAACAAATATTTATTGGTGTTTTGAATCCTTACTCTAATGAAAAAAAATTAAAAGAATTGTTTCAGAAAAATATAAATTGTTTCTCACTTGAGCTTTTACCAAGAATAACAAGAGCACAATCAATGGATATTTTATCTTCACAAGCAAATTTAGCTGGATACAAAGCGGTCATAGACTCATTTGCTTACTTTCAAAAAGCTATTCCAATGATGATGACAGCAGCAGGAACCATTTCAGCTGCAAAAGTTTTAGTGGTAGGAGCGGGAGTTGCGGGATTACAGGCAATTGCAACTGCAAAAAGAATGGGTGCAATTGTTTTTGCAACAGATGTAAGAATGGCATCAAAAGAACAAGTTGAGAGTTTAGGAGGTAAATTTTTAACAGTTGATGGAGCTGAAAATTTAGAAACTGAAGGTGGATATGCCAAAGAAGTCTCAGAAGATTTTAAAAAAAAACAGGAAGAATTATTAAAAGAAACTTTGAAAAAAATCGATATAGTTATATGTACTGCCTTAATACCAGGAAAAAAAGCACCTATAATAATAAAAAAAGAAATGGTAGAAGTTATGCAACCTGGTTCAGTTATATACGATTTAGCTGCTTCACAAGGAGGAAATTCAGAATTTACTAAAGTAGATGAAATTGTTGATAAAAATGGTGTGAAGATTATGGGTGAAGCGAACATATTAAATAAATTGCCTGTTTCTGCTTCAAATTTGTATGCAAAAAATATATTCAACTTCATAAGCAATTTATTTGATAAAGATAAAAAAAATTTTGATATTAATTTAGAAGATGAAATAATAGAAAAGACGATGATTAAATAATGGAAATTGATCCTTTTATATTTAGATTTAGTATATTTATTTTATCCATTTTTGTTGGATATTATGTGGTTTGGAGCGTTACACCATCTTTGCACACACCTTTAATGTCAGTAACAAATGCAATTTCATCAGTGATTATTGTTGGCGCTATAATTGCAGCTTTATCTGGTTCATCTGTGAATATTTTTGAAACTTCAAATATCTTTGGGTTTCTCGCAATTATTTTAGCTGCAGTAAATATTTTTGGTGGATTTCTTGTGACTCAAAGAATGTTACAAATGTATAAAAAAAAAAATAAATGATTTCAGCAAATTTATCAGCGGCTTTTTATCTAATTTCAGGAATACTATTTATTCTCGCTCTCAGAGGTCTGTCATCTCCAGAAACATCCAGACAAGGTAATTATTTTGGAATAGCTGGAATGCTTATAGCCATTGTAGTCACATTTCTATCTGTAGGTAATTTTGGTGCTGGATTTATATATGTATTGGTTTTTCTTTTAGTTGGTGGATCTATTGGTGCATTCATAGCTTTTAGAATACCTATGACAGCAATGCCTGAACTTGTAGCAGGTTTTCACAGTTTAGTAGGACTAGCAGCGGTTTTTGTCGCCATTTCAGCTTTCTTGAAACCCGATGCTTTCAATTTAGGATCTGTAGGTAACATAAAATTAGCAAGTTTAATTGAAATGTCTCTTGGAGCAGCAATAGGAGCAATAACCTTTTCAGGATCTATAATCGCTTTCCTTAAATTGAGAGGGATAATGTCAGGTGCTCCAATAACTTTTATGGGACAACATTTAATTAACTTATTTTTAGGATTATCAATAATGGTTTTGATTATTTATCTGTGTAACACTCAATCCACAAATGTATTTTGGGCGATAGTAATCATTTCTTTTTGTGTTGGAGTTTTGTTAATAATACCAATTGGAGGAGCTGATATGCCTGTGGTTATATCAATGCTAAATTCATATTCAGGCTGGGCTGCTGCGGGTATAGGATTTACTTTAGAAAATACCGCCTTAATAATTACTGGTGCACTCGTTGGTTCATCGGGTGCAATACTTTCTTATATAATGTGCAAAGGTATGAATAGATCATTTTTTAACGTTATTCTTGGTGGTTGGGGAGCCTCTGATCAAACTCAAACCTCAAGTACTAAAGAACAAAAGCCAGTTAAAAATGGTAATGCAGATGATGCAGCATTTTTGATGAAAAATGCTTCATCTGTAATTATAGTTCCAGGATATGGAATGGCTGTTGCTCAAGCGCAACATGCTCTTAGAGAAATGGTAGATGCGTTAAAAAAAAATGGAGTAAAAGTATCGTATGCAATTCATCCTGTTGCTGGAAGAATGCCAGGACATATGAATGTATTGCTAGCAGAAGCCAATGTGCCATATGATGAAGTTTTTGAATTAGAAGAAATCAATAATGATTTCGCAAATTGTGACGTTGCTTATGTGATTGGAGCAAATGATGTAACTAATCCAGTAGCTAAATCAGATCCTCAAAGTCCAATATATGGTATGCCAGTTTTAGATGTTGAAAAAAGCAAATCAGTCCTATTTGTAAAAAGAAGTTTGTCACCAGGTTATGCAGGGATCGATAATGATTTATTTTATAGAGACAATACCCTGATGCTTTTTGCTGATGCAAAAAAAATGACAGAAGAAATTGTAAAAAGTTTGTAAATTGACTAAAATATTTTGTGATATAGCAGATATTAAATCTATAAAATCATTTAATAAATTAAAAATTGTAAAAGGTTTTACTACAAACCCTAGTTTAATTAGAAAAGCTGGTGCAAAAGATTATAAATCATACTGTCTTAAATTACTAGATATTACTAAAAAACCAATATCATTTGAAGTTTTTGCAGATAACGAAGATGAAATGATAATCCAAGGAATTGAAATAAGCAAGTGGGGAAAAAATGTATTTGTAAAAGTGCCCGTTTGTAATTCTAAGGGAAAATTTATGGGAAAAGTGATAAAAGCATTAAACAAACAAAACATCAAACTAAATATTACTGCTGTATATAATTCAAGCCAAACAAAAAAAATTTTAAAAAATATAAATAAAAAAACACCTGTTATCGTTTCTATATTTGCAGGGAGAATGGCGGATGTTGGAAAAAATCCTATTCCTGAATTTAAAGATAGCTTGTTCTATGCAAATAAATTTAAAAATGTTAAAATATTGTGGGCAAGTACTCGTGAAGCGTATAATTATACTCAGGCTAGGGAGTTAAAATGTGATATTATCACTGTACCTCCTAAAATTATAAATAAAATTTTAAAATTTGGCAAATCTTTTTCGGAGTTGACAATAACTACAGTGAAAAACTTCCTTATTGACTCAAAAAAATCTAAATTCAAATTGAAGATAGATAAAAACTAAAATTTCAATTAATTCTCATAAATATGATTATTAATCATTTTAAATAAAAAAAAACTTCTAAATAATGATTTTTTATCATAATTATATTTTAGATGTTAAAGAATGAAAAAATTCATGATTTACCAGTAGTTATTCTTGCTGGAGGCTTCGGCACTAGAATTTCAGAAAATAAAAGTAGTTTACCAAAAGGTCTTGTTAAAATTGGAAATGATCCAATAATATATCATATAATCAAATACTTTAAAGCCTATGGTCTAAAGAAGTTTATAATATGTACTGGTTATAAACAAAAATATATTAAAAATTATTTTGATAAAAATAAAAAATTTGAGGATCTTAAAATTCTAATTATTTATACAGGGCTAAAATCAAATACGGGTTTAAGGATAAAAAAAATAAAAAAACTAATAAATGAAAATTTTTTTCTAACTTATTGTGATGGTTTATCTAATATCAATTTGAACATATTATTTAAAAAATTTAATAAATCAAAAAAATTAGGAATTTTAACAGCTGTTAACCCTCAAAGTAGATTTGGAATTCTATCGATTAAAGGAGAAGAAAACATATATAATTTTGATGAAAAAACAAAATTATTTAATATTTGGATCAATGCTGGATATTATATATTCAATAAAAAAATTTTTGATTATATTAAAGGAAAAAATCCAATATTTGAAAAAGAAACATTAAAAAATGTTGCAAAAAAAAAATTAATAATCTCTTATAAACATGGTGGTTTTTGGAAGTGTATGGATACTATAAAAGACAGAAAAGAATTAATTTCGATATGGAAGCATAAAAGAAAAAAAATACCATGGAAAATATGGAAATAAAAAAATTTTATAAAAATAAAAAAGTTTTAGTCACAGGCGCAACTGGGTTTAAAGGCGCTTGGTTATGTTATTGGTTGAAAATTTTGGGTGCAAATGTTTATGGGATTGGTCACAAATTAAATAAAAATAAAAATTTATTTAATAGTTTAAAATTAAAAAAAAAAATAAAATTAAAACTTCTAGATATAACAGATAAAAAAAAATTAAAACTATTCATTTCAAATTCAAAACCAGAAATTATATTTCACTTAGCGGCCCAACCATTAATATTAGAGTCCTATAAAGAACCTTATGAAACTTTCACAGTAAATAGTTTTGGAACATTAAATTTATTAGATATAGTAAAAAATGTAAGATTTGTTAAATCTTTAGTATGCATTACCTCAGACAAGTGTTATGAGAATAATAATTCTACAACGGGTTTTAAAGAAAATGATAGGCTAGGTGGTGAGGATCCTTATAGCGCCTCTAAAGCCACAGCAGAACTAATGATAAGAAGTTATAGTGAAAGTTTTTTTATTAAAACTGGTTGTGGTATAGCAAGTGCAAGAGCTGGAAATGTTATTGGGGGAGGTGATTGGTCGTCAAACAGGTTAATTCCAGATACTATAATTTCATTAATGAGTAATAAGTTAATAAAAATTAGGAACCCTCATTTTAATAGACCTTGGCAACATGTTCTTGAACCCATTTATGGCTATTTATTGTTAGCTAAAAAACTATATTTTAAGCCTAAAAAATTCTCTGGTCCATGGAACTTCGGAACAGAAAAAAACACAGTTACAAGTGTTAAAAAGATAGCTCTATATATTTTAAAATTATGGGGAGGTGGGAATTTAAAAATTAAAAATAAACAAAGCTATTATGAGCAAACAAATCTACAATTAAATATTGAAAAATCAAAAAAAATTTTAAAATGGAAACCTAAATTTACAATTTATAAAAGTGTAAAAATCACTGTAGAATGGTATAAACAAGTATTAATTTATAAAACCGATCCTGAGACAATAACAAAAAATCAAATAACTGATTACATGAATGAAATTAAGTAGAATAAAATTAATTAATTTAAGGATTATTAGAAACTCAAAAGGAAATATTATGAAATATCTCGATAAAAGTAATCCAAATTTTAAAAGTTTTGGAGAGGTATATTTTTCTGAAATAAAAAAAAATATGACCAAAGGTTGGATACTTCATAAAAAGTCCAGTTGTTTCTTGGCAGTTCCTTTTGGAAAAGTCAAATTCACATTTTCAGAAAAATTAAAAAGTAAAAAGAAAATAATTATAATAGGAAGTAAAAATTATAAACTCATCTTCTTACCGCCAAAAATATGGTTTAAATTTACTTCAATTACGACAAAAT
>MDTA01128148.1_pt1 | contig 18025 bp, 11 predicted proteins | sample 811151 | NCBI WGS metagenome assembly MDTA01 (sample SAMN05326648, study PRJNA326480) | marine metagenome | isolation source: seawater | place: Indian Ocean: South | collected 2010
CGTGGTCAGTGGGGATACCGTCGACAGACCGTTGGGCAAGCACAATCTCATGGGTCTGTTGAGGAATACGACATCGAAGACGGTCCTCCTCCCATGAATATCGACCCGGAGATCTGGAATCCCAGTAACTAGGCGACACTTGTCGGGTGGCCCCTTGAGGCCCCTATGTTCAAAAAAAGCAAAAATAAGAGATCGTTCGAACGGGCTAAGGCGACCGCCGCAGACGACGAAATTGTTTGCGCCACGTTGAAGGACGACAAACCGATTTATTTCACAATGCCGGAGGATTCCTCTCAGGCAGATGTAAGAGCGAAAGCGTTCGAGATCAGGACTGGTAGAAAAATGAGCAAGATCGAACGAACCCTTGTCGACATCGTTGAAGTTCAGCGCTAATGCTCGACATCAATCTGATTCCAAACATGTACGCCTCGTGGCGCTCACGACACTATGACCGTGATGTTCGGATGGAAACCATTGACCGTGTGGTCCGTGGCGATTTCGACATTTTCGACCCGGACGAAGAAGGGGTCGATTCTCGATCACCGAACCTTATTCAGGTAGCGCTCGAAGACACAGCTGAATCAGCTTCACTGGTACCTACCGTTCGAGTGCAACCGGATCGTCCCACTCAGGGAGCTAAGAAAACTGCTGCCTTGATGGAACAGATCGCAGTGTCGTACATGGACATCAATGCGATGGACATGCTGATCCCTCGATCAGTGATGGACAAAGCCGCTTACGGCATGTCCGTGTGGACAATTGTTCCCGACCTTGAGCAGCAGATCCCGCTCATTGAACGTAGGGATCCACGGCAGTGCTACCCGGAGCCGGGTTTCCGTCCGGGTGACGATGTTCGACGCTGCATGTTTGCTCGTGAGGTGTATTTCACTCAACTCCCTCACGCTTACAAAGAAAAACTGCGTGACGCTCTTGGGCAGTACAACGAATATGGGGATCCTGACGAGAATTCCAAAGTGGTGCTTGTCGAGTACTACGACGAAAACGAATATCTTCTCACTGGCCTATATCAGGCATCTAGTTCTGGGTTGGTGGCTTACGGCTCATCGCAAGATGTGCCGTTGCCAGTTGAGCTGGAACGTATACCTAACAAGACCGGCATATGCCCGGTAGTGATCGGTTCTCGTGTCTCACTCGATGGGGAGATACGTGGCCAGTTCGATCAGGTCATTGGTCTTCTCGAAGCACACATCCGGTTAATGGGTCTGATCTTGGATTACGCCGATCAAGCTGTCTACTCGGACATATTTGTTAAAGACCTGATTGGTGAAATGCCTTACGGCGGTGGCTCTTTTATTGAACTTGGACCGCAAGGCGCTATTGGTCGTGTTCCTCCAGCTGTCAGCTCGCTGAATGTGCAAGCCGACTTAGCTCAACTCATTGAAGGCATCCACGTTGGTGGACGCTGGCCGAAGAGTCGACCCGGTGAGATTGACCAGTCAATCGCTTCAGCGAAATTCCTTGAAGCTTCCGCTGGAATGATGAACACCGCAATACGGACCTACCACCAGATTCTGCAACGGCAGATGGAACGTTCCCTAAGGATCGCTCTTGAAGTAGATCGAGCCTATTTCCCCGGTACGAAAGTTGCTGCTGGCATTCTCCGCAACCAAGAGTTTCTGTCTGAGTACACGCCTCGTACCGATATCGATTCATCGCACCGTCTCCGAGTGGAGTACGGGCTTGGTTTGGGACGTGACCCGGCACAGTCCGCTGTGCTGCACATTCAGTACAGCCAAGCAGAGTTTGTTTCGAAAGAATTCGTTCAAGAGAACATTGACGGTTTAACTGATGTTGGTCGTGAACGTTCACGCCTCGACGTTGAGAAGTTCAGGTCGATGGCGTTAGCGAAACTGTTGCAAGGTATTGAAACAGGCATGGTGCCCAACGAGGCACTCGTCGAGATTGCTCGTGCTCGTGAGAAGGGCGACGATCTGTTTGACCTGTTCGAGGAATACATCGTTAAGCCGGAGAAAGAACGATTAGAAGAGATGGTCCCAACGGGTATCGGTCCTCCAGTTGACCCGAATGCTCCACCGGTACCAGAAGAAGGAATGGGAGGAGCACCAGCTCCGCTCCCACCAGCTCCTCCCGGGGGCGCAGAATTATTGGCTCGCCTAGGAACACCAGCTGGTGATGGCGGAATGTTGGGAACACAGGTGACTGGATGAGTACGAAGCAAGATTTACACGATGATGGAATGTGGATGCAGCTCGAAGAAATGGGTGAGCGTCCTGAGTTGTTGACTGATCCGTTTGATGACGACACTCCTATCGAGTGCTCGATTGACGACGTTGAGATTTGTGAAAGCTGTCAGTAATGGCAGAAATGGATATCGAGAAAACACCGACGCAGAACCAGTCGGTGAACAAACCCGAGTCCGGGACTTACGGAGAGAAAGCTGACTTAGCTAATTTGAAGTCTGCGTTACCTCCGATGGGTGACCCAGCTACTGCTCCCGGTCCAGCACCAATGGCTCCCGGCACTCCACAGTCAGAACGTTCAGGCCCAATGGGTCGACCTAAGAACGGTCCAAGATTGCTGCCGGGTCCAATTCTTAATCCGTCAGACAGACCTGATGTTCCGTTAGATCAGCCTCGGGTTTCCCCTGCGCCTCCAGTGCCACCGAAACAGGTGGCTGGTGATCAGCAACGTTTAGCGATCCTTGATGCCTTATCGACTCATCCTGAGGTTTCGGAAGAAACAAGGGAATGGGCGAAGCTCGTGTTGGAGGCCCTGATTGAGTCTCGCCGATAACACTGCACCTGCCGCAATCCCCGAGGAGGAAGAAGTACCTACTCCGGGGCTTGTTGACACTTTTAAGGATCAAGGAATCCTTGGAGGTCTTAAAACTCTTTCTCCGTATCTCATTCCGGGTGTTGCCACGGGCGAACAATTCGCTCAGAAAGCCACTGACGGAATTTCGGTTTCAGATGTCTTCTCATCACTAGGTGATTTTGGTGAAGAGGTTGCGTATGGCACTCCCCTAACTGGTGACCTTCTTTCTATTCGGGATTACATGCAAATGCCCGATGATGCTGACTGGCTTACTAAGGGTTTGAACACTCTCGGTTTAGTTGGTGCAGGAACAACGGGTGCTGGTGTAAGTACCGCCGGGGTCCTCGCATTGTTGCCAGCTCGTGTGCCCGTGATGTCACGCAAAACAGCTGACATTCCTATCATTCCTGTCGATTACAGCAGCCCCGATGCTTTGTCAGCCATGTCATTAGATATGACTGAACCATTAACAGCTGAAGGTCTGATAGCTACAACGAAGAGAACGCAGAAACAGATAATGATCGCTGTTTCTCAATCGAAGCTCACTTCATCCAAGTTCGATTCAGCTCAGGCGTTTAGCCGTATACGGCAAGCCATAACAGGAACTGAACGAAAGAACGGTCGGTTCATCGACGGCAATGGAGCGAACGCTGGTCAGGTTGACACGTTTCTTTCAGGCTTGGGTGACTTACTTATTGACAACGTTAGGGATTACAACAAGTCGAGTGGTGAGCTGTCACCTGACCAAGTTCGAGTGCAGGCGGTAGCTAATGAAACAGCCAAGTTCGATTGGTTAGCAAACGAAAGCAAAGACGGACTCAACGTGTCCGACGAGCTGGGTGACGTTACTCGTTCATGGAACCGGCTGAAAGCCGGTGAACTTCTCAGCGAAGCTGAACAAGTTGAGCTGGGTGCAGCAATTGTCAAAATGGCTGACTGGACTCAGGGAAACCTTCACCCAGAGTTTGCGTTAAACGATCCTCGTATTGCGATCACCGGCATGAATCTAAGTTCTGGTGGCGGTGAGCTGATGTTCAGCATGGTCGACATGGACGGTGTTCCACGTCAACAGCTCACACAAGACGACGTTATTGCTCGCATCAGCTTGATGGCTTCGTTAAACACAGGCCAGATCGCTGTTGAAATGGTCATGAATTTAGAGTCAGCTTGGAAAGCTCTGGTTGTCCCGAACTTGGACAAGTTGCAGAAATCCGTTCAACGTTCAACCAAAACGCATCAAGCTATGCGGGTCGACGAAAACGTAAGAATGGTTTGGACCGACGAGCTGAAAACGTTCCGAAGCAAAGAACCAGCTGAACTTGGTGATCTTAAGGAAAGTCTCCGCACAGAAGGAATCAACGAACCGCTAATTGTTGAATACAACCCCACCAATGGAGCTGCGAAACTCGTTGACGGTCATAAGCGCTTAGATGCGGCGGTAGACAACGGTTTGGAAGCTGTTCCCGTTTTGGTCAACCTGAATCGGAAACTTAAGAAAGAAGGTTCCGGTGACCTTGGAGCAAAATCACTTCGCCAACTGTTAGGTAGTAGGCCCGGACGGACACCTGATTCCGTGCGAGCTGGCGATGCAGGATTCTCAGCTGTGCCAGCTGTGTATCAAGGCATTATTCCTGAACCGCTCCGTGACTATGGTTCATCCCACAACTGGTACCAAATTGCCTACGGCGACATTAAAGAACAAGCGAAGCTGTACGGCTTGAATCCACAACGCCTAGTAGGTGTTGCTTCTTATTTGTCAGCTGGTGAGCAGTGGGAAACAAACATTGAGAAAGCAGTGGTTGCTGCTCTATATGCGAAAGACAACCCGAAGTTCACTGGTGCCGATTTGCAGGCTTTCGTTACATCGGCAGGCCACAAGATCTCCGAAGATGAAGCTAAAGCTGTTCGTGCTTTGTACCACGTTGGCGATGATGACCTTTCCGAGTTTTTCGGAGAAGACCTCACTCGACCGGAGATCCTCAAACAAGCCAACTTTGTAGAGGGAATCATTCGTTCCTCTGATGCAGATATCGATCTGCAAGCCAAAGCCGCCTATGGCATGTACACGGGACTCATCGACGACATAGACCTACCAAGACTTGAACGTCGTGTGTTCGGAGAGACAGATCGTCTCACCCCATTAGTTGTTGACCGTCACGCTCACTCGATGACGCTTGGTTTCTCAATGGAACCAACCGGAACAATTGACAACAAGCTGTATCGAACTGCGAAACGAGCGTTTGAACAGTTCTCTGTTGCTCTTGGCCCACAAAGAATGCCTGACGGCACTGTGCGACTGTATTCGCCGGGTGAAATTCAGGCGATCATGTGGGTCGCTTGGCGTGAAGCTCGTGGCGTAACGAAAGATTACAAATACTACGACCCATCTAAACGAGACCCGAATGCCAGCGTCGGCAACACATCAGTCTTAATTAACTCTCCTGACTTGTGGGAACCCGGAGTGGGACCCAAGTTTGTGATGAGGGATCGTTTACTTCGACTTGCTTATGAACCACTGCCAGAGCATTTAGCTTTCAGAAATCTGCCCCCTTCAGAACAAGGCGTCCCAATGACAGCTGATGACGCTGTTGGTCGTTTCATTTCAACCGGGCAAAGTAAACGTCGTTCTAATCAGGGTGTTGCAACGAGCCCTCAACGAGCTGTAATGAAAGTCGGTCCCGACGGTTCACACGTCGAAATCCCTGAAGGTATTCAAACCTCGGGTACTGCGAGAGGCACGTATCCATCTCTTGCTGGAAGTGAGCTGGGGCAGCAAATGCTGCATCAGAAACCGATGGCTACTAACTCGATTGAAGGTGTGCAGCGCACGATTGCACGCAACACCATGAATGGTCCTCCAATCATGCGACGCAAGATTGATCGAGGGCATCAAGCGTGGGCGTTCCAACCGGGACGCACAATGGTTATTTCAGCTTCATCACCGGAGAACCACAGGCGTCTCGCAAATGAGCTGACTGAGTCCGGCATTAAACACAAACACAAAGAAGAACAGCCCTATGAAATGGTGGGCGCAGAGGAGAACACCAAACGATATGACATGGTTCTCCAGTTCGAAGATGCTCACGAGCTGGCTCGGGCATGGAAAATCCTCGAGAACGGTTCCCCGCTAGGTCAGAAAGAGAAGCCTTGGCAAGCTCCTCCAGATGATTTTGACGGCCGGTTTGTTGACTACATATATAACGAGAAACCTGACCTTGTTGCCTATGTGAACGGTGACATAGAAGCCCCGGAAGGGGCACTAAAAGCGTTTGAGAACCATTACGTCGATGACACAGGAATGCGTTTAGAGCACCTGTCGACTGACGGGGACATGAGTCAAGCAAACTCGACGCCAGTTTGGGTGTCTAAGAGCGGGTCTTGGGAAACTGTTGGTTCGCAGGACACTGGTGTGGGTTCCCACCGATTCGAGTATGACGACGCAACTGGTGTTCTCACATGGGACGGTGTTGCCCAGATCATTAATCCTGAAGTTATTGGTGATGCCGACAAGCTTGCTGCTTTGGCATCGAGGGAAGTGAAATCACTTTTCGCTACCGGTGAAGACTTAAAGATCCGTGGCAAGTCAGTCAAAGAAGTAACAGTGATGGTTCCGCCGGAAGGAACTGGGCCGGTCCAAATGTTCTTCGGTGAAGTTGGTGACCAAGCATTGCCAGTCGGATGGGATCCTGCCAGAACGGTTCGGATCTCTCGACCAACTCCGCACAAACTGACAGCTCACATGCCTCAGTTCGGTGATGTTGACCAGTTCAACTCAGCTCTCGCAACTGACCTTGTCCAGTTCATGAACCGGACAGGAATGTGGCGCTTTGGTCACAAGGAAGAAAAAACTAAAGCGGGACGCAAGTTGTACCTGCCGGAATTCAAGGTGGGTGACTGATGACCGGAATCTACGGCGGTGTAGATAGCAGCATTAAAGCTATTCGTGGTATCGAGTCTTCGTGGAGTTTGCCTGAGCTGCCCGACATGGTGAAACTCGACCTTGCGTCAATGACGGGATTGAGTAGCGGCGGAACAACAAAGTTTCTTTACGATCTTGCAAGTGACATTTCTTCGGTTGGCCAAACAGAAACAGCAGACGACCAAGGATTTATATCGTCTCCCCAATACTCGGCAACGGACCAGCTGCGAAGGCAGTGGACTGGCACCGTAGGTTTCGCTGGTGACATAGCTAAAGACACTGTTGGTTCAGAAGGCATTGGAGCTTGGAAGAGTCGTGCTGTTCGGCTTGGTTACTTAGATGAAGCTGAGCTTGAAAGCGAGTTGTGGAAACCCGAATACAACTCGATTGCTCGCAACATGATGATGGACAACTACGAGCGTGACCGGCAAGGAGCTGGTCTAGGTCTCGGAGCTTCAGTTGGTGAAATCGTCGAGTTTATGGACGACTGGATGTCACTAACTGGTTTGACGGAAGGTGCCACCGAACTTGGTTTGGCTTATGACTTCGACAAAATCGGAGAAGAGTTTGAGGAGTGGAGACCGTGGCACTACCTCAAAGAGTCCTTAAAGGACATGAACCCAATATCGAGCAGTAAGAAACTTTGGAAAGCGCTCGGTCCTGTCGACGATCTAATTGTTCCACCGTTGAACTGGTTCCTTATGGCTAGCGGCGTCGGTGAAGTGGTTGCCTTTTCGAAAGCCACTCTTGGAGCTACGAAAGTAGCCACCCGGTCGACTCAAGCATTCCAAATGGCTCACGGAGCTGGGAAACACACTGGCGTGCTCACACGCCTAAATCCGTCATTGGGTCGTTACACCCTCGAAAGCGGTGACTTGGCGGGAGACATTAACCGTATGGCGTCCCCCGGATTCTTTAGCGGCAAAATGTTTCCGTCAGTAGAGCGCTCAGCTCAGCTCGCAGCAAGAGGAAAGAATGTTGCCAGCTGGAGGCAAGGTCGAGCAGCTAATCAAATGGCTCGCTGGCGAGAACTAAAGGGCTCAATGATTGCCCGTAAGGCCGCACAAAAAACAATGCAGCTCGGGTTTACTTCTCGGGCACAAGACGTACTTGGTCTCGATTCAGGTTTAGGTCTCGCTGATGTAAGCCCCACAATCAAGTCAGCAACTGAGACGTTGCGGTCTAATCCGTTCGCTTACGTGTTCGCTGAGGCGTTGTTCACTCCACAGGTTGTTGTTCAACCGGGAGCTATCACCAATCCGTTTGGTTTCGTCAAGAACTTTAAGCACGTTGGCGAGAACGCTTATTACACAGAAGAATTCGCTAGCGCAGTTTCTAACAACATCATGGTGTACGGCGACGAAGCAGCCGAAGCAGGCATGGATGCAGCTGCTGTCGAAGCGAAACGTATCGCTGACGCTCAGGCGTGGAATAAACGTGTAAAAGAAGTTGGTGCCACAGCAGCATTAGCTGAACGTTTCACTAACAACAACGTCGATCAGCTCGGCGGTTGGATGACCTATATGGCAGTGATGTCTGCTGTCGATGCTGAAGCGGCAGCAGTTGCCTCTCTCGGTAAACGCATTAACCCTGACTTCATTGAGAAAGGAATGAGGTACGACGACCCATTCCTGAAAGCACGTAACAACATTATTTCTCAGCTGCGTTACATCGACCCAGATGATGATTACGGGTTGCTGTTTGCTATGGCAACAGCTCGTGCCAAGGACTCACGCACAGTTGACCGCATCATGAAGAAATACTGGGGCCAAATTCTTAACCAGTCCGCTCGACGTGAAACTCTCCAAAAGTTTGTTGAGGTGCATAACCGGCAACGACAAGAATTCATTCAGGATCTATTAGGGCGACACATGACTAAAGGCATGTTGTCTACCTCCATACAAGAGTATTTAGCCACCCAAGGTTCGTGGAAACCGTTCACTGAAATGAGTGACGAAATCCGTGCAGCTAACCTCGGAGGTCAGCTTCGTCGAGCACAAGCAATGCCAGCCCACTCACCTGAAACAGGTATGAGGGTTGCCGGTGGGCAACAGATTGTTCCTGACCGTGCAGCTCAATTCGATATGGGTGAGGTGGAAGAAGGCAGGTTGTTTAACCTTGACGGAGTTGACAAAGTCGACGATGCGAACCTCACCGAAACCGATATCGCCATGCAGATCGGTGGCGGAGACTTCGATAATGAAATGCATTGGGCGTTCGACGTAGTCGACGTTTTAGATGATCCAGAATTTCTGGATTACGCCCAACGAAAAACGTTTAGTGCCTTTAATGTGCCCTTCGATTCGGCAGGCAAATTTACTGTTGCCAGAGTCGGCACTCCAACAGCTCAAGAGAAAGCGGTCGAGTATTCCCTCGTTAAACGCTTGTACGCAATTAGAGCTGCTGCGGCCCGAGTGACAAATACTCAAGCCCCAGATGATGTCATTCGATGGAATGCGTTAAAGCAGCGAATTCAAGACGACTACGGAATTCCGATGAGTCAATTGGGGACTCTTAAGCGAGGCGATTTTCAAGACCTATTAGACAAAGTCGCCCCATTGAAAGATGTTGAAGGCACAACCATTCCCGGGAACATGGATTACCAGAAGCATGCGAAACGAATCCAACAGTATGCGAAGAAACACAATCTTGATCCTGAGAAGATAGCTACACACGTCGACAGTCGACTGCATGACATTGATCAGTCTCCTGTGTGGGCGAGCGTTCATGGCATCAACTCGACGCTGAAACTGGAAGACAAGATAAAGCTGCTAGCGAAACAGATTCCTTACACAGCAACTGAAGTCGATTTAGATTCGATTCCAGAAGAGTTGGCGGAGCTACTGGCCGAGAACGGATACAAACTTGTTCACGGTGTCGAGTTTGCAAGCACTCACGATCTCAAAGACTTCATGATTGAAATATCTGACTTAGTTGAGAAAGGCAAATACGTCGACAGTTTCGGAATGATGGGTCGACGCTTTAGCGGCGTCATCGAATCCGCTGAAGCAATCGGCAAAAAATCTGCTCGTGGTATCTACCGCAGTTCACAACGTTGGACTCAGCTGCAACAGACAGAGCTGTACAGAGCCACAATGCGGAACCATTTAGCGAAAGCTTTGCGAGACCAAGAAGGACCTCACACTTGGAAAGACGCCGGGTCAGCTGACTATGACCAGCTCCTTGATCGTTTGCAGGAAGTCACTAGAAAAATTAATGACGAGTTAATTGGTGATGCTCAAAGAGCTAAAGAAACAATGGGCCGGTTCGACGTTCAACATATGGTGGTCAACGGTCGCTCTGCTTGGATTCCTCACACCGCAGCTGATCTTGTCAAAACTAGAAAGTATTGGCTTTACAACGCTGTGCCCCAGCTCAAACAGTTCGGGTACACAGATGACGAAATTCTTCGTATTTATGAGGGATTGAAGAGGGCTCGTATTGTTGGTCCTGAGCTGCGTGGACGTGCAAGCCACTGGTTGGACAAAGTACAAGCGACTCCTCAATTGACTTCAGGTTTGAAGTTATTAAGCAAAACCGATATTTCAGCTCAGAACAAAACGTCTCGTGCGGTTGCGGGTGGACTGCACTTTGGTGCTCGAACAGCTATGGGTGCCGGAGCGGCCGCCGTTGCAACTGCCAACAGCAATATGTATTACCAAGGCGACGAAGACATGGTGCCATGGTTCCAGAAGATGGCTATTGGCGGTACTGCATTTGCGGCTGGTCGGATGGGTGGAGGCAAACTCTTAGCAGCAGGCATCAACCGTTTACCGGGCAGCGTTGAGGCAACAACTGGAGCTGGCAAGCTGCTAGGCGCAGGCCAGCGTTCCCGTTTCGTTCCCGGTAGTGGCCTCGCTTCGAAGATAGACAACACCGCCCAAATGAAGAACTGGGCGTACCTCGGTGATGAAGCAGCCAAGTGGAGAGACTTCTTTAGGTTCTCAATGTCTCCGATCTTCGATGCTTCCCGTTACACCGAAGCGATGGTGCTCTCCCAGATCGGTGACATTCCAGAATCTATTCAGCGAGCTGGTGGTTTGCGTTTCAACATGAGTCCTACTCGCTGGCGTAAGGATCGGGCACAACAGCTGAGCGGTTCGAAGAAAACAACTATTGAAGCTAGGGAGCAAGCAGCTGAAGAGTGGGAAGAAGTCACAGCAGAGTTTGCTGGTATTGGTCGAGCAAGAAATGACTTCGACTACGAAGCAATGGAAGCAGCGACTCAACGGTTCCGTTCCATCGGTGTTCTTGGTTTCAACACTCAAGAATGGATGGCTTCCCTATATGCGGACCTGACTCGTTTGCACGGTATTGAGAAAGCCAAGGCATACGAGATTTCGAAGAAAGCTTTCACTTACGGATTGAATCCTCGATCTGCGATGGAAATGAATGTGAACGCAGTGTTCTTCCCATTCAGTTTCACCAAGAAAACGTTTGGTCACATGGCGAAGTTCATGGCTAACGACTGGACTCGTGCGGCAATGATTCACGACGCAGTGAAGACCTACGAGCTGCTCGATGAGAAGTACGACCTTCACGACTTGTGGAGAGAGCACATGCCTGCATTGCGAAGGCTGCAAAGGTTGAACCCGTTCGCTTACGGTGCAACTTTGGGTGAAGCGGGCGGTATCAACCGTCCGTTTATCAACGCCGTGAACGGAACCCCGATTCCTGATGCGACTGTGAATCCGATCATGAACCTGTTCCTCCCTCAGGCTCACAAGATCGAATCTAATTCTGAGGCCGATGAGCTGATGGGCTTATATCGCCGCATCACCCCAGTGTTTAACGACATTGAAGGTCTCGTGAAGGACTTGGGGTCTCAGGGCCATGTGTTCTTTGGTGGGACCGGGTTGACGAAGCGAGGCGAAATTAACCGAGGCTACGAGGAGTACAACACCTTCTCAGCCGATCTAGATGATTGGATGAAAAACCCTGCGCTTGCTCCTGAGGGTTATCAGAATCTCCCTCCGGTGCCGAACGGTCGAGCAGGCTTGAACACAGCTGCGGGTCGTCAGTGGTCTGAGCTGAATAAGCAAGTGAAATCGTATTTGGAGATGGAGTATCCGGCTTGGAAAGAATCACGGTTCGATTCGATTGGTAACGCTATTGCCCGTGACGCTGAAGAACGTGAGCTGATTGCTCGCTACGAAAGCGAAAAGGATATGGGCCCAATTGCTAATGCTTCTCGCTTTGCGAAAGTTGGTTATCTGTTGGATTGGGCTGCCGATATTAAGCGTGCAGCTCGAAATGACATGGAACAAGCCGATCTTCAGCAGTGGCAGAACCTGATGAACACTGCCGCCGACTGGGGTAAAGAAAGTGAATACATTCGAATGAAGTGGAATTCGCATCTTCGTTTCGATTTCGGACCTATTGAAAAGGTAATGGACTGATGAGCAGCGAAAATCTAGTAGCAGACGCAACTGAAGATGAGCAAGGCAGAACGTCAGGCAACCTCGTCGCTGGTGCTGCCCCTGTAGTCCCATCTGCCTTTGAGCGGGACTTGTTGGCAATGGGTCGAATAGTAATGCAACCAACAAGCACAGAGAGCGGAACAGTATTGGTTCCTACGTGGGCGCTGATTCCCGGTGAATTCGAATCGGTAACAAACGAAGATGGTGAAACTACCCAAGTTCCGGTGACGTATGAGGACGAGTTTGTTGAGGGTGTCAACAACTGGCTTAAAGAAAGAGGTAGGTCGGCTGTAGGAACCGGTGCTGAAGCAGTCGACATTCTGAAAACAATGCCCGCCGAATTGGACACGATATTTAGTTCTATCTACGAGATCGCAGCAATGCAATACGCAGTAATGGTCGACGGTGAAGAGATTGTCGTCAATGGTCAAGACCTTCAAATGGCGCAACAACTGGTTCCGGGCACAACCATCGAAGATGCTTATCTGGCTGTGCGAGCTTCAGCTCGCCACAACGTGCCTTGGGAAACAACGTTGATGGCTGGTCGTCGCCCTCGAACCGGTGAAGTAATGGGTGACGGTATTTCGATTGAGCAGGCTGCTATCGAAATGAAAGAGGCACTAATTCGTTTCAATGGTGACGAGCTGCTCGCCTATCTCCATGTCGCTGGTAAAGGGGAAGTGGAGGCTGAAGGCCCGACAGGAGGGCAAGCGGTTTTTGGTCGTAGCTTGGCGGAAGCCATTGCTACAGACAGACCGAATCTTTCAAAGGCCGAACACAAACGCCTGTTACAGATCATGAAACCGTTGAACAGGTGGAGTATTAATCCACAAACAACAGCTGTTTGGGATCAACGTGAATTGGATTTCCTTAACGAGCTTGAAGTAGGCGAAGGCTCAGCTGACCCTATGGAGAATCCATATTCCAGAGACACTGTGAACGATCAGCTCAGAAGCTTGTATCAGGCATGGTTTCAGACTGATCCCACCGCAGCTGACCTTGAGAACTTTCAGCAGCATTTCAACGATCAGTTAAGTGACTACCAAACCCAACAGATCCCGTATGACAACCCATTCCAGAGAGGGAACCAAGCGGGAATTATGGAAGGCCGACCCACGTTGGAGTCGGCTTCTCGGACCTATCTGAGGTCCACGCCGATGTATCAGGACCTGTATGGCATGAAACCACAGGGTGTCAACGAAGAGACGTATATGTCTCAGTTCCAAGGTGCAGCTACTCGATGGTTGGGGTCAGACGCTATGGGAGCTGGCGACGCAGTTCGGGCGGGGATGAGAAGCGGAGATGTTGCCGATGTGCAACGAAACATTCGCTCATCAGGACTTGGTGATGACAGCCCTGTCTATAGGAATCGTTTAGCTGCTTTAGGTCAGGCCATGAGGAGAGCTGACTGATGGAAAGATTTATTTATGTTCCGGGGCGTGGAGCCTTCAAGGTTGTAGACGTTGACGTAGGCCGCAGAGACTCAGGCAAGCTAGCTATTCCCCATTCGGGTGGTATCAGTAATCCGACGGTAGTGACTGCTGAAGAATTTCAGCGTGACTACTTCATCGAACCTTCCGAAAACCGTGACCCTGAAGAAGCAGCTGAGCAGCTCAAGAACGAGCTGCTGATACAGGGGTATTACGGCACTGGCGCTTTAGATGATCCGGCCATGAGGGGCATCATTAATCAAGTGATTGCCAGTCCTGATGACTACATGACTGAAGACGGTCAACCGAACGCTTTGCTTGATTCGTTGATGCAGCAGACGCAGTGGTATCGAGGTGTCACCCAGCTGCAAGATGAGTGGCGTGATCCGAGCATGCGTCCAGCTGAAAGAAGTCAGCGCATCTCTGATGCTGCTCGTTCCTTGTTGACGTTGTATCGGCAATACGCCGGAGTGGACATCAACACAGATGAGCTGGACACAAACAAAGACGGGATCATCACTCAACAGGAACTGCAAGCTTCTCCTAACGTCCCTGAGGGTTTTGACGATTGGGCGTTCAGAGTTGCTTCTGGTGCTAACAGCCAGATGGCTGCTATCGAGTCACTGATTCTTCCTAAGGCTCGTGAGAATGGAACAAGTCCTTTCATGCGGTCGCTGGAGCAGCTGGAACGAGAAGCTGGCGCTCCTGCTGTTTCACGAGCTACTCGTCGAGGAGAAGCCAGAGCGTTACGGGAACGTTATGGGCTTGACACTTCGAAGCTTGATTTAGAAAAAATGGGCGACGACTTGTACATGAATGAAACAAGTCTTGAAGATTTAGAGGAAGCAGCAAAACTCGAAGCGAAAGTCCTCTATCCGCACATGCCTGACGGAGTCGATTACGAGACGTATTCGAATCCGTTTGTGACTTCGTACATGAACATTTTGGAGCTGCCTCGACCGGGGTATAACGATCCGCTTTTGCGGAAGTTTCTCGGTGGAGCTGAACCTCCGAACTTAGGTACATGGGAAGACACTTTGCGGAATGACGGGCGGTATGAGGAAACAGACGGCTATCGCCGGAGTTTGTTCAGCTCAATGGGAAGTCTCGGTCAAACGTTGGGGTTTAACTAAATGGCAAAAGTAGTAGTTAATGAAGACAACACTTGGGTTCAAGTGTTCCCCGGTCAAGAAGGCTACGAGTCCGCTCTTGAGGTAGGCCAAATTACGGTAACTGATTCCGGTGGTGGTAGCCCTGACAATCCTTACCGTGGCGGGTCTGTCACCCGTGACCCTAAGACCGGTGCTATTGAAACCGACCTCACTGCGACGACACTGTTCGGCGCTACCCGAGCTACGAACATTGAAGGGTTGCAAGCTGTTCCTGAGCTGTTGACTGGTTTCGACTATGGAACTGGGTTCGGTTCATCAGGAGACAGCGATGTCGAAGAGCTGCAACAGATGCTCGTCAATCAGGGATACAACCTCGGGTCGTTTGGTCCGCTGGGTGATGGTGTTGACGGTAAATGGGGCCGGGTTAGTCAAGCTGCTTTAGATGACTACTTGGCAAACCGAGACGAAATTACTGCTGCTAATAACCGACTGGGAGTGTTGGACGCTCCAATAGCGATTGACCCTTATATAAGAGACAGGGGCGGCAAGGGCGACGACGATGATGAGAAGGACGGCAAGCAGCCGTGGTCAGGTAAGACGACTGCCAACATTCTGGCTTTGTATCCGTGGGCAGCTGACCTTGGGTTAGGGACTCTTATAACTGACCTCATTAAGAAGGGTGCCGGTAGCGACGAGATTTACGCTGAGGTTCGCAAGTCTGAGGGATACCAGCGAGAGTTTAAGGGGTTCATTGATTCGCAGGGTCGTCGACGATTCAGAGACGAAGCAGCTTTCCTTCAAGCTCGACGAGATGTAGTGAACGTGTTAGTTGACTTTGGAATGTGGGATCCAGCAACTGATGGTCCTGCGACTGTGGCCACCATCTTCGAACAAGGCATAGATTCCAATGAGCTGGAAAGCAGACTCCAGACGTATCGTGCCTTAGAAACCGGCTCACAAGGTTTACGAGATGCTTTCTATGTTCATGCAGGGATGCGAGTCGGCGTAGACGATCTCTTCGAAGCTGTCACCTCGATAGAACGAGCTGACGAGCTGATGCGTGACTATGACACAGCTGTAGCTAACTCTCCTGTCAACTGGCAAACCTATGTGGAGCGTGCCCGTGAAGTGGCAACAAATCAGGTTGTCACTGAAATGGAAAAAGCAGTCAAAGATGGAGCTGTGACACAGGCAGAAGCCAACAAGATTCTGTCTATGGATCCGCAGTTTGGTCAGGAGCTGATGGGTGCTCTTGCAATGAGCAACAACGGGTCATTGTCGTTAGAGCAAGTCACTCGTGCATACGGGTATGCGGTCATGTCCGCAGCTGCGACAGATGCTGGGTTTGCTATGCCGACTACGTCTCGACTTCAAGAGTTTGTTCAGGCAGGTATCGATAGTTCCAAGCTTCGTGGTGGTTATGCGGGTCTCCAGCAGCAAGCACCAGCTATTACAGGAATGATGCAGCGAGCTAACCGCACTGGCATGTGTATTCAGGAAGCCTTTGAGACTCAAATGTTGGGTCAAAGCAATGAAATACGGTATGCAGCAGCAGCTGAAGATGCCTTAGGTCAAGCCTCAGGGGGCTTTAGAGCGGCAGCTGAGGGTCAAAGATTGACCCAAAGAGGCCGTAGAGCCACTACTTAGTACACACCATTTGGGTGGAGGTTAGACCATTCCTCGTAAGTGTCCCCAGCGCTTGCGGGCGTAGGTGATCTGGGCGTAGGAGACACATGGACCTCGATGAAGATTATGAAGAGGAAAGTGGGTCGACCCTCCGGCACAAGCTGGAGTCGACTCTTAAAGAAAATCAGCAACTAACCAACGAGCTATCCGGCCTTAAAGCCAAAGAGCTGATATCGGAACACGGATATGGATTGGTGAAACCTGAGGATCTCCAAGGAGTCAGTCTGAGCGAAATGGCTGAAAGAGCTGAAGTTCTCCAAGGGGAACGGCAAGCGATGCAGGCTGATTTGGCGAAAGACATGCTGGCCAAGCGTGGCCTCGAAGGTGAGGAATTGGACAAGGCAGTCAATGACTTTCTTGCTCCTGAAGCATCTGATGCAGCAGCTCATTCAAGGGCTCGGGAAGTTGCAGCGGTGGGTGGTGTTTCTACCCCAGCTAACAACACTCAAAACTTGATGGGTCTTGATGCGATTGATGCCGCACTTAGAGGAACCGGGTAACCAGCTCCTACATCCGATTATTCCTATAAGGAGAAATAACTAATGGCCGCAGGCTCTCTTAGTCTCCTTGAAGCTGCGAAGTATGGATCGACGACACTTGGTCGAGGCGTAGTTACTACCCTCATCCAAGAATCTCCAATCATGGAGATGCTGCCGTTCACATCTATTACTGGCAACGCTCTCAAGGTGACAGTGGAAGACACCCTGCCTGACCCTGCTTTCCGTGACGTGAATGAGTCTTGGACCAGAAGCACGGGTAGCGATACCGAACGATTCTTCGGTTGCGCTATTTTGGGCGGCGAAGTCTTCATAGATAACTACATTGTTCGTGTACAGGCTGATCAAATTTCAGCTAAGGCTCGCCAGTACTCGAAGTTCGCTAAAGCAATGTCTCGCACATTCGACGCAAGCTTCTTCGATGGCACTGGCACTTCGAAAGATTTTAAGGGCATCAATGCTCTAATCGACGAGGGTCTTGGTCAGAAAGTTGAAGCTGGCACTAACGGTGCTGCATTAACACTCGACATGCTGGATGAGGCGTTTGACTCCCTTCGTGGACAGTCAGCTCCTGACGCACTTTTGATGAACCGTACGCTTCGTCGCAAGATCAACACACTTGCACGAGCTGGAAACTTCTCACTAATCGATGTGGGTACCGACGTGTTTGGCCGTCAGGTCAACATTTACAACGGCACCCCAGTGAGAATCATCGGTGATGACAAGACTGGCTCAGCCATTCTTGACTTCGATGAAACACAGGGTTCGTCGAGCGTTACCTCATCTATTTATGCAATTGCTTTCGGCACTGACGAAAACGTCTACGGCATCTTGGGTCTTGGTGGCTCATTCGATGTCAAAGATTTCGGTGAAACTGAAGCCGCTCCGGGTCATCTCGGACGGGTTGAGGCATACCCGGGAATCGTCATTGCGAACAGCTTCTCTGTTTGTCGTCTACATGGCATAACGAACGCATAAGGAGGCTGGTTATGGCACAAGCATCACGCACAGTAGGACCGGGCACAACGATCCGGGACGCAAAAACAGCAAGTAACGTCCTCTTGGCTCAAGGAAACATTTCAGCAGATACAACTACTGCTGCATCCTCCATCCAAGTTGACCGTCCTTGCATGGTAAATGTTGAATTAGTGGTTGGAACTGTCGC
>MDTA01139202.1_pt1 | contig 18013 bp, 16 predicted proteins | sample 811151 | NCBI WGS metagenome assembly MDTA01 (sample SAMN05326648, study PRJNA326480) | marine metagenome | isolation source: seawater | place: Indian Ocean: South | collected 2010
AACGCCAATGCCGCCAACATGGAACCGCCACCAAACGCGGCAAAAGCCATAGCCGTATGCTGGTCGGTAAGGCCGAATTGTCCCTGCACCAGGACAACCGTATTCACGATCACCATGGCTCCCGCAAGACTGACAACTAGGTTCAGTGACATCACCCCGCGCAGGCGAGGAGTTGCCATGAAAATTCTGAATCCGGCCCGTGCGCGATCATAAACGCCGCGACGTTTTTCTGATTTGGCCCCGGAGGGCAAAGCAACGGACACCACCAGCAAGGCTGATGCGATAAAACCGATTACCGTGCCCGAGAACAATGCCTGCCAGCTGGTGGCAAGCAGAATCAACGCCGCGAGCGCAGGGCTGATGAGGTTTTCCAGATCGTAAGCCAATCGGGAAAGCGACAGCGCCTTGGTGTAATCGTCTTCATTTGGAAGAGTCTCCGGAATCGTAGACTGGAAGGTTGGTGTAAAGGCCGCCGAGGCGGACTGAAGGACCGCGATTAGCACGTACACTTCCCACACTTCGGTGACGAAAGGCAAAGCCAGCGCCGTCGCCGCTCGAATCACATCCAGAGAGACCAGCAGAGCACGACGGGGTATGTTCTCCGCCAGAGCTGATGCCAGGGGGGCTAGCAAGACATAAGCGACCATCTTGATAGCCATGGCGGTGCCGAGCACCTGTCCCGCCTCGTCTCCGGCCAGATCGAATGCCAGCAGACTCAAGGCCACCGTAGCCAGCCCCGTACCCAGCAATGCAACGACCTGGGCCAGAAACAAATGGCGATAGGTTCGGTGCTTCAGAATCTCAAGCATGGCTTCACCAGTGACAGCATAAGAAGCAGAAAGGTTGTGGTAGAAATCTGACTCCAGTAGCATTCCATGCTATCCCCCCAGGGGGGATAGGTCAAAAGTGAGATTTTGCCTACAGGTCTACCAACCATCAGTCTTGCCGGGAACACTGTTATGCACCATGAACGACTCGACCATTGGCAACATAATCACGTGTTTGGTCAGGATCAGAAGCGCTCTGGCGAAACCCGCACACTCATCGTGGTGGGCCTGACACTGGCGATGATGGTCTGGGAAATTCTGGCCGGAATCGTTTATGGCTCCATGGCGTTGCTGGCCGATGGCCTGCATATGGGGTCCCACGCAGTGGCTCTGGGCATTGCGGCCTTCGCCTACGCGTATGCCAGGAAAAACGCGGGCAACGACCGTTTCTCTTTCGGAACAGGAAAGGTCAACGCGCTGGGTGGCTTTACCGGTGCAATCCTGCTGGCTGCCTTTGCGCTCTACATGGTCATCGAGAGCGTGGTGCGTTTTATCCAGCCCGTCGCCATTTCTTTCGATGGGGCTATTTTTGTGGCCATAATTGGCCTGGTGGTCAACGGGGTGTCAGCTTGGATACTGGGGGATGCAGGCCATGATCATGGTCACAGTCACGGCCATGATCACGGTCACCACCATCATCACCATGACCACAACCGCCGGGCCGCTTACCTGCATGTACTTGCGGATGCGCTGACGTCAGTCCTTGCTATTGTTGCTCTTCTGGCGGGTAAATATGCCGGGTGGAACTGGATGGACCCGATGATGGGGATTATCGGTGCGATTCTGGTAACCCGTTGGTCCTGGCATCTGCTGAAAGACACCTCAAAGGTCCTCCTCGACGAGCAACATCAGGACATGGAGGAAGCTGTTAAACAGGCCGTCGAAGACGACGATGCCAAAGTCAGTGATCTGCATGTGTGGGCGATAGGCCCAAACATTCATGCGGCTATTGTCTCAGTGGTCTCGCATCAGCCCGAGTCGCCTACAGTCTATAAGGAGCGCATTCAGGCACACTGCCAGTCCCTGGTTCACGTGACGGTGGAGCCTCTCCGGTGTGATTAACGGGGAGAGCGCAGGTTGAAAAGCAATCAGGTCAGAGATACCGGGCAATTGCCTTGAATTCATCGACACGCCGCTGCTGGTCTGGCTCCAGCGGCCCGATAGCATCGTCGAGGCAATGCTCAATGTGGTCCTGTACTAGCACGCGTTTGGCCTGTTGAATGGCCTTTTCCACGGCGTGAAGTTGCTGGGCCAGTTCCAGGCAGGGTTTTCCCTGATCAATCATGCCAATCACGCTTTCCAGATGGCCGTTAGCCCGCTTAAGACGTTTGATAATGTTCGGGTGAGATTGATGCGTGTGATCATTTACCATGTTTAATTCCTATCCCCCATGGGGGGATGGTATCCTCTGTTTTCGTTGAAATCCAACCACAGACTCGACGCATTAGATTGATGATTTCGGCCATTCACCAGAGAAAACTGCTTCCGACGCTCGTCATGCTCTTGGCATTGGCGGGCCTGTCACTGTCGGTGATTGGCGAGTCATTCTCTCACGGTGTGGCCAACTTGGCAGGCGAGTGGGAATCGCAGTCTGACGGCCATCCAGCCAATCATGGTGCGCATGGACACACCCACGATTTTGACAAAGAGCCAGAGACATCATCAATGCATCATGATGCTGGCAATCATACCCACGAGACCGTGGACCACCTCAGGGTTCCGTTTGTTTCCCAAAGCCTGACCGTTCTCCGGCAGCCCGTACCCTTTGCCGGAGGTTCTCCCCGCAGTTTGCGTTATCGGCTTGAACGCCCTCCAAAAGCCTCCCTTTCCACTTGATTCTTGCCGCTTACGCGGCCCGAGAAAACAAAGTCGATTGGAGTCTTTATGTTGTCAAGCTTGCCTGGCCGATGCCGTGGTGTGTCCTCAACGGGCACAGGCAATCGTCTACTCTGGATATTTCTAACTTTGGGCTTGCTGGGTCTGAGTACCGATGTACTCGCTCATGCCGTCGCCCAGGGCGACAAGGGGTACATCCAGGAAATTACCGGGATAAACCTTATTTCGTTCATCTATCTGGGGGCCAAACACATGGTCACCGGATATGACCACCTGCTGTTCCTGCTGGGTGTCATTTTCTTCCTCTACCAGATGAAGCACATCGCGATCTACGTGAGCCTGTTTGCCTTGGGGCATTCCACCACGATGCTGCTGGGGGTTTACTTCAACGTGGGCATCAATAGTTACATCATTGATGCGATTATCGGTCTGTCCATCGTCTACAAGGCACTGGACAACATCGGTGCCTATCAGCGGTGGTTTGGTTTCCAGCCCAACACCAAAGCCGCCACGTTGATTTTCGGGTTCTTCCATGGCTTTGGTCTGTCCACCAAGATCATCGAATACGACATCTCACAGGACGGCCTGATTCCGAACCTCCTCGCCTTCAATGTGGGCGTGGAAATCGGACAATTGATCGCCCTGGCCATGATCCTGATTGTCATCAGCTTCTGGCGAAAAACCGACGGATTTTTCCGCCATGCCTACACCGCCAACGTGGCCATGATGAGTGCAGGTTTTCTGCTCTTTGCCTATCAGCTCACCGGTTACTTCGTCGCCTGATTCTGGAGATTTTTTATGTACAACACCGATATTCCCAACCGTGAAGAACTGCCCAGCACTGCCAAGCTGGTTCGATCAACCATCATTGCGGCAATTGTGGCGTTGGTTCTGCTTGTAACCGTGGTCATGCCCGCCGAGTATGCCCTGGACCCAACCGGCGCAGGTCGCCTTTTGGGCCTGACTGAAATGGGCGAAATCAAGGAGCAGCTCGCCGAAGAGGCTGCTGCTGACGAGGCTGCTCAGATGGTTGCTGTTCAATCCTCAACTGAGCGAGAGGCCCCGGAAGTCAAAGAGCCTGTCGTGGCTGAAGCCGTTGAGGAGCCAGCTCCCTCACCTGAAGCAGAGGTTGCACCTGCCGAGCCAGAACCTGCGCCTGCACCAGAAGTTGTGGAACCGCAGTGGCAGGATGAAGTGCGCGTGGTTCTCACACCGGGAGAAGGCACAGAGTTCAAACTTACTATGGAGGAAGGCGCTACAGCCCGATTCTCCTGGGTATCAGAGGGTGGCCCGATCAACTTCGATACCCATGGTGATGGAAGTGGTCAGTCAATTTCCTACGAAAAAGGCCGGGGCGTGCCTGAAGACGAGGGCGAGTTGGAAGCAGCCTTTACCGGCAATCACGGCTGGTTCTTCAGAAATCGGAACGACAACGACATCACTCTGGTACTGCGTACTGGAGGAGACTACGGTCAGTTGAAGAAAATGTTGTGATTAACCATTAGATAAACGTAGCAACATCCAGCCCCGCGTGCTCACGGGGCTGGATGTCTTTTCAGCAGCTAAATGGTGCTTGGGGACTCATCCGCAGGGTTAACTTCCAAGCTTGTACCGAGCGCCGTGGGAGGCTAGGAATGTGGTCGCAATAAGGTGCGTCTGAATGTTCGCTTTGCGACCGAAGTGACCCTACTTAAGCAGTAAGCGGTTGAGCTAAGGCGGAGCAGGTCAACTAGGCGAGATTAGATCAGAGATTAGAGCAGAGCTAGCGGCGCAAGGAGACTGTTGTTACATAGTCGCTATGGGTACGCTTAGAAGTGGCTGTGTTTGCTCCTTAAGGCTCTGTTTTAAATAAAGTTTACGGAATTTCGGTTTTTGAAACATTTCGTTGGATTTCAGGGTGAAATTTCGGAGCTTTTGTTACGTAAGCGCCTGTTTTAAAAAATTAAATGTGGGTTTATAATTTTCAATTTAATTCGAATCCCCTCCATGAATTAACCTTCTAGACGAGTGGCTCACTACCAAACAAAACTGCCCCGAATTTTGATCGCGAGGCTAGCTCGCGAAGGTCGATGTTAGCTTTAGAAGGGCGGCTGAGTGGCAATAATCGAGATCCTGGTTCTTTTTGGGCTTACCGCGGGCCAGAGGAAAATAAGTGGGCACTATCCGGAATGCGACAGCGCTAGGCTCAAGGTGGGATTGCCGGACGGTCACCTAAATCTAACAAGACTCAAGCCTCGAGAGGGAGGAGTTAAGAGTAGTTCGAGATACATTGAAAAACTCTGCGACTTCTTTTTTGGTAATCAATGGATCAGATAACATGGCCGCAGCCTTCCTAATGTCTGCCATCGACATTGAAGGTTTCCGTCCACCCTTCCGCCCCCTTGCCCTTGCCGCCTGAAGGCCTGCTTTTGTGCGCTCTCTAATCAAATCATGCTCAAATTCTGCCAATGCCCCAAAGATATGGAACACAAGGCGGCCCCCCGAACTTGTCGTGTCGATAGCTTCGGTCAGAGAGCGAAACCCAATCTCTCTCTCATTGAGATCTTGAACTATCTCAACAAGATCTTTCAGTGAGCGGGCCAAACGATCTAACTTCCAAACAACAAGCGTGTCCCCTTTTCGGAGCACACGGAGGCATTGCGATAGCTCAGGTCGCTCTTTGATTTTCCCCGTGATGTTCTCTTTGAAGATCTGTTCAGCCCCAATCTTCTCCAGTGCATCAACCTGGAAATCATGATTCTGATCGTTCGTGCTCACCCGCGCGTAACCAATGATCATAAAACGTACCTTTTCTGTTCATAGTTTTTTGTACGTGATTTTTGGACGCCAATCAAGGGTGAGCGGAGGCAATTTGGTTAACTTTACAAAGCGTCCAAAAAACGACCCTTTATTCTACTTTGAGCCGGCTCAACCTATGCTGCATCAACCTCTTTCTGGCCATCCGATCAAGATGCCGCCATTTTCGTCAGATGTTAGTGAGGGGCGACAACAGGTAGTTAAAAATGAACACCCATATCTATAATTTCTTACCCGTGCCTGTAAAGCTTTTACACAAGCGATTTTTCCTGCGTATTCTTTAGAACATTAGGAATTAGTTGCCACTTCGTTTTTTGACGACTTGCAAAATATCAACCAATGACTCCATATCTTCTGCGCTCTCAACAAGCGATAGTGTTGTTAAACTAACATTGCCGGATTTTTTTAGCGCTGCGATTAATTCACGCTGAATTAGAGCGGCTGCACTTTTTAATTTCTGATTCGCTATTTGCACCTCAAGCAGTTCGTCTTCAAGTTTTTTGATCCTATTGCGAACGATTATTTGAGATTCAGCTAACCCATTATCTAAAAGTGACTTTAACTGCTCGACATAGAGTTCAGTCGATCGAGCATCCAATTCAGCCCTGAGCTTTTTCACCTCTTTTATTAACTCTGGTTTATTCATCGCTTCCGGCTTTCTAGCATTTGCTGAGCGCTGAGATTTAACTTCCCGGAGCGATTCAGACATACGCTTGAGCTTCCGCTGAGAACCGTTCACAAATTCGTTGAGTTTTGGATTTTTAGCTATGTAAGAAGCACTGAGCCCAAGCTCTTTGCAAATTGCAGATTTGGCTATTTTGCATTCGCTAGCTGTCAAGGGGGATCCGGACCTTTCGATCAAAGCCTCTATCTCGCTGATACGAGCAATCACGGCGTTAAATACTATTCGTTCATTTTCATTGGACACCCAATCTGGGATCGGGGCCTCAGGTACCGCCCTCTGAAGATCAAAACGTCCCATCAGCTCTCTTCCTGAGTGGGCACGGAAACAAGGGGAATACGCTTATCAAAGTCCTCTAGAGCAGCCTCACATTGCTTAATGATCTTTTTAGAGAGCCTTGTTAACGATGAGAGCCCAAGCCCCTCCTTAGTATTCAAAAGCTCTTGCTCTCTCATTCCAATTCTCATTATTTTATCTCTATGATTATGAAGGGCGAAGCGACCCACACAGCCCCCACAATGCTCCCATTTCGCATTTCCATACAGGGGACTTGAAGTTGCTTTATCAAAACACTTCGCCAATGATTTGTGCTGTTTGGGCATAAAGCAGTACGAGTACTCATGCACATCAATGACATCGTACTCATCTAGAAGACGCTCGATTCCTTCAGCTGTTAGCACCCCCATCTCTTGGACCCGCTTTAATAGATAACGGCCGGAGGGTCCAAAAAACTCCTCCCTCCCTGAAGCTGCGCGATGAACTAACTCTCGCATGTAGCCCCGAGATATCTCCGGGAGGTCTGCTTTAACCTTGTTCCCTGCATATGCCATGGTAAAGGACGAGCCGTACCAGTGCCGAAAATAATTGCGAACGGCTTCCAAGACCGCGCCATCAAATCGCCTGAGTGCTAACTCAGCCCAAGTGTGCCGGAATCTATGAGAGGTGATCGCATGTTCAGCTCGATCAAAGTCAGATACGAGCTCCTCCAGAACTCTGTATGACTCCTCCTGCACACCAAACCGTGTGTCCGAGAACTTCAAACAGTCAAGAGGAGCGCCCCGCCACGGCACACACACCTGAAAAAGAGCGGCTGCATCCCCTTTTTCATGGGTAAGACCGGGACGACTTAGCATTATTGGAATCCAAGCAAAGTTTTCGGCATGGATCGAAATGGGGCGAACAGTTTCTATGTTATTATTAGTTTTTTTAATCCGAGATTTAAATGTCGCCGACTTACCATCCTGCCTCACCTCAAATGCATTCTTTTTGAGTGATGCTATCTCGGAAATACGAGCTCCTGAAAGAATCGATACCATGCAGAGAGCCTTCACCGAAGCACGGCGGATTCGGTCAGTTGCGACTCCGGACGACTGAGGAATATCCATTTCCTTAGGGTCTCCTCCGAGTTGTCTGTATTTTTCGCGAATTAAAGCTTGCAGCACATATCCAACTGGGGGCTTTTTAAAATCAGATGCGTAGCGTTTTACGGGCTCTTGAAAAGACGCTTTAGGTCCTTTAGCCTTTCCAACCTTATACACTCCCTGATCATCGATCTTCCACTCAGGCCCTACTGATTTATTAATGACGTTCCTCAACTGCGCTGGAACATTTAAATTATTAGCAACAGCATCCTCTTCAACAGCCTGTACAAATGCGATTAAGGTTCGAGCTTCCGTGCTCTCCAGCCAGATTATGCCTTCCTGAAGCAATAGCAGGGTCAATTCCAAAGGAAATGTTCCTAGTGTTTCACCCGCTCGCCATTCCTTCCAATTAAGCCTCTTTTGAACAATCGGTCTGACCATTTCATAGCAGTCATCCCTATCAAACTCACACGATGGAGCATCAGGTAATAAATAAAAGTCCTTATCCAAAGCCATCTGGTGAATCATTGAGATTGTTGCCGCGAAGGTTCCGGAAGCTCTAATACACGGATCAATATTCTTACGCGGTCCCAGGTTGCTAAGGCCTTTTACTCTTACAACCAGTCCCTGAACAAACTGTTCTAGCGTATTCAGGTTAATCTCCGAAAGCGTCTCAAACCCACAGCTTTCACAGGCCTCCGCGACATAGCGCCACATAGCTCGAAGGTTTTCCAGGGTAGACCTTTTACTATACAATTGACCATCGACAAGTCGAGATTTATTCAGAATGTAGAGCTTAATTGCCAGTTCAGATTCAACTGACAATCCCTTGTATGCTTGAGAAATATCGAAATTGAACACTACATTCTTCGCTTTTCCGTCGCTGTCGATCATTGGCTTTTGGGTGTGATTATCAACCTGCAATGCTGTATCGTCGATACAATACCAAATGTCCGAAGCCAAATAATCTTGGGAGCCTTGTTCTAGAAAATCAACATCAACCTTATCAACAAGCAAATTATTTTTATCAATCATAATCACCTTTCAAACAAGAATATCTGACATTGGAAACACAACATCCCCATATAAATACTCAGACTCTCTGATTTCAGATGGTGTAAACTTCTCCACCAAAAGCATTTTCAAGTACATATACCTGATCATGAGCCTATTCAAGCGGTCCTCATTGCTATACTGGAGATTACAAACTTGTTCATCAATCGAGTTTATTTCTGACTGTATTAGCCTAATTGTGATAGGGTGCCGAATAACTACAACCTTGCTCTCAGCATCTTGAATTAAGCCAAGCTCATCTACGACATAACCTTCTAGGTCAACCTGCTCTAGCAACTCATTCAACTGCTCGATTTCTTTCTCTCGAACAGTTTCTACACCCAGCTGTTTTCTTAGCTCCGACATCGACATCACAGAGGTTTTTCCGGCTTTCACTTCACCTAGTTGAGCGGCCATTCGGACAGCTTCATCACCAACGCGAGCCCCAAAATTCGCACTATCTGCCATATATCTTGGCAGTTTATCGGCGTATACATTTAATGCAGTTCCCACCGCGTGGTTGTGGGTAGCTGCATCTCGAGCAGCTTCAACCATTTTTGATCTATCAGAGATAGCCATAGAGTTATCTTTTGATAAAGGCAACTCTTCCAAAGAATAAAGCCTACCCAGCTTATTATTTACTTCCAACCTATTTATCAGACCAATACCAACAGACTTCTGCCTTTCGATAGGCTCATCAAAGTCCGAATCACGCGCACATTTCCTAAGAACTTTAAAGAAAAGCTCAGCCTCTGGACACTTATCTAGAACATAACGATTAGTAATACTGCCGTCCATAGCCGCTAAAAAAATCTCCATTGTCGAAATTGCACTTGGATGGATAGAGAGGTACCTAGTTTCAATGTATCCACCTTTACCCGTCTTTGAGGATGGAGCTCGCACTTCACTCAAGAACCAGACGTCATCTAACTCACCACTTGGTTCAACCTCATGCAACAACCCATTTCTTGAAGCTCTAATCAGTTGACGCCTGTAATCCAAAAAGGCGCGGTGAATATTCTGTCCACGCTTATAGGCGGCACCAGCATCTCTATTGAAAACCTCTTGGTTTCCATTCACAGAAAACTGGTATTGGGCGCCGCTAGATCGATTCGCACGCCCCTTTAGGGTATGGGGGTCGATGAATGTGCTCACACCATTGTCAGTAAATGCAACATCGCCCAGGGTCATCCAGCGTAAATTGGATGGCTGATGCCTATCAGTCGCTAGCAGCCAGGCCATACAAACCTGCTCTGATCGCGAAAGACCAATCAATGCCTGACCTTCGATACATGCTGTTAATCGAGTAGACCACCGAGGACTTAAGTCGGGATAATTCTTGCCTTTACCTCTCTTCGCCTGATCGGTATGAGCTTGTTGTATTGGCATCAACCTACCGGTTGTAGAATTTCGATAGACCTTGGAAATGCGATCCAGCCAGTCCACCTCACAAGCCGTTGAGACCATGGTCTCTGGATTCCATGCATCTTTTAGAAAACCTGAAATACTTTTGTTATATCTAGAACCAATATCCAAGTACTGATATGCAAATAATTCCGTAAGAAACGGATGATCAATAGATTTTACAATATCTAATACATGGTCAACGTAATAATTATGATGCTTCGTTCCACCCAAAAAATAATGCCCATACCTAATCTTTTTACCAGGCCATTTATGGTTTGATTTATATCGTTCAATAAAACTAGAAACTTCATTAGGAAACTGGTCCAAAAATTTTTCTCGAAGCTGGCTCCACTCGCTTATAAAAAAAGCACAGAAAGCCCGAATACTACCAATTATTAGATCTCCCTGCGCCCACTCCTCATCTTCAATATTCAAGGCTTCAATTAAATCAGGAAACGGGTTGTTTTGGACGTTCCTAACATTAGGAGCTAGCCTGTTTGCCCTTATTAAAATGGATCTTTCATCAGAATCGATTGAAATTTCTCGTAATAGCTTTATATTACTTCTGTTTTTATTTTTTACCGCTACCGTAGACAGCTTACGAGCAGGAGTGCGAATACATTGATACCACCTCTCGATTTTGGCTTCCGTAAAATCCATCTCCTTCATATGGCCAAGAATTATTGCGTAGATATTTTCAGGAACAGAAGACAAGCCTCTAATATCTAATATTTCAAAAAACAATTGGATTGCGGACTTATATTTAGCAACGTATGATTTTGATCCTACTTCAGAATTAAAGTACCGGGAATTAAAATACTTCACTAGACCTCGAACAAACGGATCGTCCACCCACTGATCAGGAATTTTTGTAACACCATTGCCAGACCAAACGATACTTGTTTTGCTGAATTGAGGTACAGATACAGGATTTGGAACATCATGCCTTTGCCGCAATGGGGAACGGCCGCCATCCTCAAGCATATGAAAATTCCTCTGTATCATATGTAAAGGATACAGAGATCATCCTTTTTTCATACTCGTCGCGTCGTGATAAATTACCCAGCATTGCTGCCGCAAAATGGAGGTATATCATTGTAGTAGCGGGATGATTATGACCTAGTCTGTCCATCAAATATGTTTCACCCAGTGGGCGCTCCCCTGACTCTATTTGAAGAGCGAGATTCGTTGCATAAGAGTGTCGAGTGGCATGGAATGACCACCCAACGTTTGAACTCCATCTATCCGAATCACAGATCGCCGCTTTTCGAATTAGATTTTCCCGTCCTCGACGAAAGATTGTGCTTACGTAGTCTTCCGCAAGCTCCGCACCATTCTTGTCAGAGATGAGGTGGCTACCCAAGAGGCTTTTATAGTTCTCCATGAATGCAACGATCTTCCGCCTGAGAGGAGGCTCTATCACGATAGTTCTTAGTTTACCGCCTCTCTTTCCCTTCCCTAGAATGCGAATCTCGATTTCATTGAGGTTTTGCGCGTTGGCACGAGCGAGTGCAGCCTTAACCTCTGCTAGGGATAAATTTTGATGCCAAGTGATTTCATGGGCACGCAGCCCCGCCTCGTAACCAAGGCGAAGCATGATCTCGTTTCGATCTTTCACAAATTGACTCTTGGATCGATCAAACGATAACAACAACTCAAATTGCTGCCTTGGGATATAACGTTCGCTCAATCGAAAAGGATCATGGGAGTTCTGGCGAGCTTGGGACTTAGAAAGCTTCAGCTCCGCACCATCACTCAAATGGTAGGTAAATCTATCGGGGAGCCTTGTAAAACCGTGTTCATATAGAAAATCAAAGAATTCCGAGAGAATGCCCTTTGTCTGAATAACTGTAGATTCGGAATTATTTCGCTCATTAATAAGAACCGACTCCAAATAAATGGACATATCCTTATCTGTAAGATCGTCAAAACCTCCAATCTCCGGGTCGTACTCAATCTCCTCTATTAAAGACATAATTACCGACGCATACTTCAAGACCGACCTAACTTTTGCACCTAAGAGAGTCTTATGGAGCAGGAATGCGGAAGCACCTGGATGTAAGACGTCGGTAGCCCTATGAGCTATCACGACTGTATCAACAGACTGGCTTCCTCTATTGAAGCGCACCTGTTTTTTCCTAAACGCGACACCCACTTTCACCCTCCAGACCCGCCAAAATCACACAATATCATAAAAGATATCAGTATCCAGCGAATATCATAGAAAAGGCACATTGTGAATTTCGAATTACCAACAAGCCCAGGGGTGAGTGCCAGCTATTTATATACAGTAGTGAGAAATATCGTCCGGCCCTTCCATCACATGCTCATAATGCGGCGCATTCTCCGGAACCATGACATTGAAATGGCGCTCCAGATCGCCTCTTACATCCGGGTCCGCATTTTCATTCACCGCCAGGGAGGCCGACGTGTGCTGGATGAAAAGGTGCAGTAGCCCAACCTCGCAGTTGGTCATATCCGGCGCCTGGGCCACGATTTCATTGGTTACCAGATGAAAGCCCCTGGGCAGAGGCGCCAATTCGATCAACGACTGATCCCAGATCATGGTGACCCTCCTTTCTATTTCTGGCGATCATCCCAGGGGTGCACCGGAACCACGTCATCACCGACATCGCCTTCGTAGCTGCTACGAAAATAATCCATGGCCTTTTCCGCCTCGCTCAGCTCGTCAAACCGGGCAACGTGATAAATGGCCTCGCCCTCGTTCACCAGTGGCAGGTTGTTGACGCAGATGACGATACCCGAGCAAGGCGACACCACTGCGGTTTCCGATTCGCCGAAGGGGTCCGCCACCATCGCCAGCCTCTGGCCTTTGCGCACCTTCTGGCCCAACCGGGCAACCGGCCGCATGATGCCGTCGATATCTGCCCGCACCCATTGGGAGTTGGCAGCGGTTTCAGACCGTTTTCTCGGTGCCCTGGGCCCTTTTTTCGCCGGAATCATTTCCAGCTCACGCATGACCCGGATCACGCCTTTCACACCGCTGCCAATCACGACATCATCAAAGCGCAGCGCCTCGCCCCCCTCAAAGGTGATCACCGGAATATCCTGTGAATCGGCGTACGCACGAAGACTGCCCTCGCGCAGCCCGGAATTGATAATGATCGGTGCACCAAAAGCCTCGGCCATCCGCACAGTTTCCGAGTTCTTCAGCTCGGCACGAATTTGTGGCAGGTTGAACCGGTGGATCGCTCCGGTGTGCAAGTCGATGATGTGGGTTACCCGCTCCATGATCTGGGTGCGCAGCAGATAGGCAATGCGCCCGCCCAGAGACCCGGTCTCGCTGCCAGGGAAACAGCGGTTCAGATCCCTCCGGTCTGGCAGGTAACGGGTGCGTTGCACGAATCCAAAAATATTGACGATTGGCACCGCAACCAGGGTACCGCGAAGATGCCTCAGTGCCGAATTGGTAAGCACCCGGCGGACGATTTCGACGCCATTGATCTCATCGCCATGAATTGCGCCGCACACCATCAGTACCGGACCGTTCCGGCGGCCGTGCACCACTTCCACAGGAATATGTAGGGGAGTGTGGGTATAGAGCTTAGCCACCGGCACTTCCACGGTTTGACGGGTGCCTGCCTTAATCTCGGTGCCGGCAATTTCAAAAGGCGCTCGGGCCATCGGTCAGCCTCTCCCGCCCTTGGTGCCCGTTTTCCAGGGCTTCTGATTTTTCTCGGTCCAGTTGATGATCATGCCCGCCACGTTCTTGCCGGTAGCATTCTCGATACCTTCCAGTCCCGGCGATGAGTTCACCTCCATTACCAGCGGCCCCCTGCTGGAGCGCAAAAGGTCCACACCGGCAACGTTCAGCCCCATGGCTTTGGCGGCTTTGATCGCAGTACTGCGTTCCTGCGGGGTAATGCGAATCAGTGAAGCGGTGCCGCCCCGGTGAAGATTCGACCTGAACTCGCCCTCAGCCCCCTGACGTTTCATGGCGGCAATCACTTTGTCGCCAATTACGAAGCACCGGATATCAGCGCCGCCGGCTTCCTTGATGAATTCCTGCACCAGGATATCCGCCTTCAGGCCCATGAAAGCCTCGATCACACTTTCCGCAGCCTTGCGGGTTTCTGCAAGCACCACACCGATGCCCTGGGTGCCTTGCAACAGCTTGATCACCACCGGCGCCCCGCCCACCATCTGTAGCAACTCTGGAACGTTGTCCGGCTTGTTCGCGAAACCGGTAATCGGCATACCCACACCCTTCCGGGCCAGCAGTTGCAGCGAGCGCAGCTTGTCCCGGGAACGGCTGATAGCCACGGATTCATTCACTGGAAACACGCCCATCATCTCGAACTGGCGCAATACCGCCGTGCCGTAGAAAGTCACCGATGCGCCGATACGGGGGATCACCACGTCAAAATCCTCCAGAACCTCCTCATGGTAGTGGATCTGGGGGTTGGCAGATGTGATGTTCATGGAGCAGTGCAGGCAGTCAATAACCTTCACTTCGTGGCCACGATTGATGCCCTCCTCCACCAGACGACGGGTCGAGTAGAGGTGACGATTTCGCGACAGTACCGCAATTTTCATTTTTCAGTCCTTAGGGCCGGTTCGCCGGCAAGATAGGAAGCTTCGGGATAGATCACTGAGCGCCCTGACATGGCAGTGCGGCCCAACAACATCCGGAACCGCATGGAATCCCGGTTGGTCAACGTCATTTCAATGGGCCATTGCTGGCCGCCAATCAGCAGCGTGGTCTCGATAACCAGGCGCATTTCCTTGTGGCCACCGGAGTCGGAAACGTTCCGCTCGTCCAGCACCTTTGCATCGCACTCCACAACCTGATGCAGATCGTTTTGCACCGGATGCACCCAGAAGCGTACGCGACGTTCACCATTTTCTGTGTAGGGCTCGGTCCGAAATGTGTGGAGGCAGGAAGTTCGAGCTCCCGTGTCAATTTTCGCCTTGATACGACTGATATCCAGATCCGGCAACGCCACCCATTCACGCCAGCCAAGACTCATCTTGTTCTCGGCTGGGGTTGGCGGGATGGTTTTTATAACTTCAGCTGTCTTTGTCGACATCCGGGAGATCCTTTTCAGTGATTTTTTCCGGCCCCAACAGCTGAACACGGAACGGCTCTGAATGGCTACCCGCATACACGCTGGTATGCGGGAACGGAATTTCAATGCCTTCCCGATCCAGGGTTTTCTTGATCGCAACCATCATACCGCTTCGCCCCTCAAGCACCTTTTCCTTGGGCACCCAATACGAGAACTGCAAATCCACAGAGGAGGGGCCAAACGCTGTTACCAGCGTGAACGGCTTGGGCTCTTCGAGACAGACCGGGTTCTTTTCCGCAAGGTCCAGCAGCAGGCTTTCTACACGTTCTACATCTTCAGCGTAGGCAATTCCCACGGTCAGGTCGAGCCGGCGGATTGGAAACCGGGAACGATTGACAACCCGGGTTTTGATCAGGGTTTCGTTCGGAATCCGAACGTACAGGTTGTCTGGAGTGCGCAATTTCACGCTGAGCATATCGATTGCGACTACCTCGCCGATGGTGGCATCTACCTCAATGAAGTCACCGATTTCGAAGGGTTTTTCCACCAGCAGAAACAAGCCGCTGATCATGTTCGAGGCGGAGGTCTGGGAGGCAAAACCGATGGCAACGGTCAGGATACCCGCGGCTCCAAGCACGACATCCAGGGAGAACCCGGCTTCCCGCAGGGCCGCCACGAAAAACAAGAGAACGATGACATAGAACACCAGCCGCCGGACCATGACGGTATGGTGGCGGGACGTGCGCTGGGCCATGAAACGGCCAACGCTGCGGGCGGCCAGGGAACCGAGAAACAGCCCGAGCACGACAAGAAAAGCGGAACTGATCCACTGCCCCCAGGCGATGTCGGTAAACACCTTCATCACACCGGTCTCTATTGTTTCGAGCAAAGCGTTGACTCCCTCTGGTCCATTTCAGCCAAACATCCGGTCAAAAGCGCGCACCAACCGGCCACGGGCAACCTTCTCACGGGCATCCGCCACATGCTTGCAAACACCGGCTGCAGCCAACAATGACGGCTCCACATGCAGACTGGCGGAATTCATATCGGTCTCTACTTCAACCGTTACACCGGGCGTCCAAAGCTGCCCTCGCTCATTCTGGTGCAATGAGAGCAACGGTGTTGGCAGACTGAACCGCTCCAGCAACAGGGGCTCTTCCCGACGGTTGATGAGAGTGACCGGGGTAACTGCTCGCCAGGGACGTTTGGGCACGGCCTCGAGGACCAATCTGGCAAAACTGGGCGAGGCATAGCAAAGCTCGCCCTCCATGGTAGTCCGACCCACCCAGGTCATGGACGGCGACGCCAGAGGGATCTCCGTCAGAACGGTTTGCTTGTCGCCGACGCAAACTTTCATCCAGAGCAGGGTTCCCACATAGATTGTGCATCGCCCGCCAGCGGGAATAGTCAGTGGCTGGAATGGCCGAATGACGGTAGGCCGGTTAGCGAGAGCCGGCAGGAACATGACGGTTGATGACTGGTGTTCCCGAATGAACCGCTGCAGCGGCACAGACGCAGATGGCAGAGTATGGCCGATGGTTTCTGTCCAGCTGGCTGGATCCGTATCCAGATCCAGCATTTCGGAACGAACCTGCCATTCCTGATCCAGCAGGGTGACCCATAAACGAATATGCCCCAACTCATGAAATTGGGTCTGGCCGGAAGCCAGAACGTACGGCTGGGCCCACACGCCATCACGACGACCTTCGGTATTGTTCTCCATTCCTGCCACAGAACTCCCTCGAGATCGGTCGACTGATTTGCTGTAAAAGTGCCTTAACTATAATCCAATCAGGCAGCTCGGGCGAATATCCAAGTTGGTGATTTTATTGAAACACCGGGCTGTATTTACACTTATATCAATCCCTCAGACGACTATGGATTACGGATGACACAACTGGTCTGGTTCCGAAACGATCTCCGGGTTGCCGACAACCCGGCCCTCACCGCCGCCTGCGAGAGCAGCGAAGCAGCGCGAGCCTGTTTTATTCTCACCCCGGACCAATGGCAGGAACACGACTGGTCGCCCGCCCGGGTACAATTTGTCATCGCCCACGCCAATGCCCTGGCCGAAGAACTGGCCCGGCTCGGCATTCCCCTGTCCTTTATCTACGCCAACCGCTTCGACGACAGTATCGAGAAACTGCAGAGCCATTGTGAAGAACACAAGGTGACAACACTGCACTTCAACGAGGAGTATGGTGTCAACGAACGCAAACGCGACAAAGCCGTCAAATACCGATTTGACGAGCTCGGAATAGCCGTTCGCAAATACCGGGACCAGACGGTTGCGCCGGTAGGCGAAATCCTCACCCAACAGGACGAACCCTATTCAGTATTTACGCCCTTCTCCAGACGCTGGCGCAGCTGGATAGACGAGACCCATCCGGGCCTGTTCCGGGTCCCCAAAGCCAGGGGCAACGCAGTAAGCCCGGAACAGATAGACACCATACCGGATGCCTTTCAAGACGCCCCGGAACCCCTGGTGGCAACCGGTGAAAGTGCTGCCCACGACCGGCTCGAACGCTTCCTGGACGAACGCGGAGGCGCGTACAAGGAAAAACGGGACTTCCCGGCAATCGACGGCACCAGCCTGATATCCCCTTACCTCGCCAACGGCGTTCTCTCAGGCCGGCAGTGCCTGATAGCCGGCAGACAGGCACAGGGCGCGGGCGGCAACCAGGAAGGCCTGGGAACCTGGATCACCGAAATCGCCTGGCGGGATTTCTACATCAACATCCTGTATCACTACCCCCGGGTCAGCATGCACCGCGCCTTCAAACCGGAAACCGAAGCTCTGGAATGGAACACCCCGGGCGACAAGTTCGAAGCCTGGAAAACCGGCAACACCGGCGTCCCCATCGTCGACGCCGCCATGCGCCAGCTCAACCAGACTGGCTGGATGCACAACCGCCTGCGCATGGTCACTGCCATGTACCTGACCAAAAACCTCTTCATCGACTGGCGCCTGGGCGAAGCCTACTTCATGTCAAAACTGATCGACGGCTTCCTGGCCTCCAA
>MDTA01059153.1_pt1 | contig 18012 bp, 17 predicted proteins | sample 811151 | NCBI WGS metagenome assembly MDTA01 (sample SAMN05326648, study PRJNA326480) | marine metagenome | isolation source: seawater | place: Indian Ocean: South | collected 2010
AAATTTTAATAAAGTTTTTTAAAATTTTAATACCCATCTTAGTTTTAATACTTTCAGGGTGAAATTGCACTCCATGAACATGGTATTTTTTGTGTCTTACACCCATTATTAAACCATCTTTAGTTTGAGCAGTGATTTCAAGATCTTTGGATAGAGATTTCTTATCAATAATTAAGCTGTGATAACGGGTTGCCTCAAAAGTTTTTGGAAGATTCTTTAATATACCAGTTTTTTTTGATATTATTTCACTAGTTTTTCCGTGCATTAGTTTTTTAGCCTGAATAATTTTAGATCCAAATACCTGTCCTATAATCTGATGACCCAAACAAACCCCAAGTATAGGTATTCTTTTATATAAAGATTTTACAATTTTGAGACAATTACCAGATTGATACGGATTACCTGGCCCTGGTGAGATTACTATTTTATTATATTTTCTTTTTACAATTTCTTTTGAAGAAATTTGATCATTTCTAATTACATCTACATTAACTTTTAATGATGACAGATAATGATATAGATTAAATGTAAAACTATCATAATTATCAATTAAAATTATTTTTTTCATTTTAATGCGTTTATTAAGGCCTTAGCTTTATTGACTGTTTCCTCATATTCTTTAATTGGTTTACTATCTGCGACTATTCCTGCGCCAGCCTGTACATAAAATTTATTATTTTTGGCTACTGCAGTTCTTAAAGCAATGCAGGTATCAAATTCACCATTTGCTGAAAAATACCCTATTCCTCCAGCATAGACTTTTCTTTTTGTTTTTTCTAGCTCGTCAATTATTTCCATAGCCCTAATTTTTGGAGCACCAGAAACTGTGCCAGCAGGAAAACCAGATAAAAGAGATTTAAATTTTGTAAATTTTTTATCATATTCCCCAACAACATTGGAAACAATATGCATTACATGAGAATATCTCTCAATTAAAAAGCTTTCAGTTACTCTGACAGTGTTTATTTTAGATACTTTGCCAGCATCATTTCTGCCTAAATCTAATAACATTAAATGTTCCGATAATTCTTTTTTGTCATTAAGGAGATCTTTCTCGTTTAAACGGTCTTCTTTTTTTGTTTTACCTCTTGGTCTAGTTCCTGCTATTGGTCTTACAGTAATTTTATTATCTCTAAGTCTCACAAGTATTTCTGGACTTGCGCCAATTATCTGGAAATCATCAAAATTAAAAAAAAACATAAAAGGCGATGGGTTAGTCACCCTAAGTTTTTTATAAATATCTAATGGCTTCTTTGTTAGTTTGGCCTCGAATCTTTGACTTAAAACGACTTGAAAAATATCACCTAATTTAATGTATTTCTTTGCTTTATTTACCATAGATAAAAATCTATTTTTTGAAGTATTGGATTTCACTATAATATTTTTTGGTTTTTTATTTAATTTCTTTTTAATTTTTTTAATAGAGGATTGAATTAATAATTTTAAAAGATCAGATTTAATTTCATCATATTTTTTTTGATAATCTATAATTTTTTCGTCTTTAAAAATATTATGTATATAAAAAATTTCTTTTTTTAAATTATCATGAACAACTACTATTTTAGGACGCAGAATTCTTACATCTGGTAAATTAAGATCATTTTTACAATTATTTGGAATTTTTTCCATATATCTGATTGTGTCATAAGAGAAATATCCTGAGATAAGAGAACAAATTTTAGGTAGATTTTTAGGTGTTTCAAATTTGAAATTTTCAATTATTTTTTCAATTAAATCTTCTGGTTTATCATTCAATTTAATTTTTTTATTATTTTTTATTAGATATGAATTTCTATTATTAAATTCCCAAATTTTATCAGGTTTTTTTCCAAATATTGTGTATCTGCCTCTAATTTTACCTTTTTCAACTGACTCAAAAATAAAACTATTTTTTTCATTTAAAAAATTATCGATCAAGTTTAAAATTTCATCATCATTTTTGACTTTTTGAGATGTGTAAATAATCTGATTTTTTTTGTTTCTGTGTCGAAACTTAAATTCTTTGAAGTTTCGATTTATTATCATTGAAAGAAATTTTTAACTCGTTCTATTGTTTTTTGATTTAAAACTACATTATATTTATCATTTAAATAAAAATCATATGATTTTAGCACAGAATTTTTAATATTTGAATTTTGTTTATTTAGATATTCATTAATTTTTTTCTTATCTATTGTTTTGTTTTTAAAACTTTTTATTTTAGCAATATAAATGTTATTTTCCTCGTCGTTAATTAGAGTAAATGAATTAACAGGTAGAGAATATAATAACTCTACAGCATTGATTTCAAATTTTTTATTATCTTTAATAGAATTTAGCTCAATTGTTTTGACTCTACCCTTGCTCATTTCAATAAATTCTTCATTTTTAAACTCTTTACTCCTGATTTTATCAAGTAATCGTTTATTGTATTCAAACTTATTTTTTTGATAAATTAATTCAATAACCTCATTTCTTGTTTCGGTGTCAGTTAGATCTGGTTTTCTCTTCTGAATATTATTTATTTTATATAGAATGTAATTATCGTCTTGTTCAAAAATATCAAAATTATTATTTCTTAATTCAAAAATTTTTTTTTCAATTTTATTTTTTTCTGAGGAAAGTTTAAAATTGACAATATTTATTGGTTTAATCTTTATATTTGAAACTATTGTTTCAAATGGAACTTCATTAGTTATATCAACTTCTAACTGGTCTATTGCATCAAAAAAGGATTGATTAAATTCATCTATACCTATTAGATTTTTTGGATTTATAATTGCATAATCAAAGTCGATATATTCAATTTTAAGTTCATTCTTATTATCCTCTAAAAATACATTTAAATCACTATTAGAAATAGACTCTTTTTTTTTATAAAAATTTTCTAGATTAATAAAATCTAATTCAAGTCTTTTATTTTCTTCTTCGTATAAACTTTCAATTAAAAATTGAGGTGAAACTGTTCCAGCACCAATGTAATCAAAAAGGTTTCTTTGAAGTTCTCTTCCCATCAATCTTAATTCAAATGCAGGCGCTGACTGATTATTTTCAAGTAAAAATTTTTCGTATTTTACCCTTTGAAAATTTCCATTATCATCGAGAAAATTTTTATTATTTTTAATCATTTTTAATAATGTTTTTTGGGTAATTCTAATATCATAATCTTTAACTTCTAGTTCAAGCAAAGTACTAGAAATTAATCCTGATAATAATTCTTCGATAATATTTTTATCTAGATTGTCTCTTATAGTTTTTTCTGGGATGCCTGAGCTATTCAAATAATCAATGAATTCTTTTGTTGAAATATTTTCATTATTAATTTTTGCTATAGTATTAGTATTCCCACTGCTAAACATGCTACCCATTCCCCAAAAGACAAATGGAATTATCATTATAAAAACTAACAATCCCGCAAACTTAGTTTTAGCAAAATTTCTTAAACTGTTAATCATTACTGCATAAATTTATTGATCTATAAAAAGCAAACCTATAGATTAAAATGTAGCAGATGACAAATAAATATATGTACTTTATTGCTAATTGGAAAATGTTTGGAAGGCTAAATTCATTAAATTCCCTAAATAAAGTAGTTAAATTTTCAAAAAACTTTAAAAAAAAAAAATTTTCTAAAATTATCTACTGCCCTCCAAACACTTTATTGTACCCAGTTATACAAAAATTAAAAAACACAAATATACAAATTGGTGCACAAAACTGTCATGAAAGTCAGAACTTTGGTCCATTTACAGGTTCAATCAATTCTATGATGATAAAAAACATTGGAGCAAAATACGTTATTCTTGGACATTCCGAAAATAGAAAATCTGGAGAGACGGATAAATTGATTAATCTTAAGATTAAAAGTGCAATAAATTCTAAATTAAAGGTTATATTTTGTATAGGTGAAACTTTACGAGACAGAAAAAAAAAAATTACAAGAAGAATTTTAAAAAAACAAATTAAACTTGGCTTGGACAAAATTAAAGATAAAAAAAATATTATCATTGCTTATGAACCAGTCTGGTCTATAGGCACAGGTTTTGTCGCAAACAATCGAGATTTATCAAAAAGTGTAGCCTTCATAAAAAAAATGATTAAAAATGTAAAAGTTTTGTATGGAGGTTCAGTAAACACAAAAAATATAAAAGAATTAAAATTTATTAAAAATATAGACGGATTTTTAATAGGTGGTGCATCTCAGAATGCAAAAAAATTCATTGATATAATTAAAAAAACATATAATTAGAGCTCATGGAAAATATACTATTGGTACTTAATATACTTGTAGCTATTGTTTTAGTTTTATTGGTTTTAATGCAAAAATCAGAAGGTGGAGCATTGGGTATTGGTGTTTCTCAAGAAAATTTCATGTTTTCGAGATCAGCAGGAAATTTTATGACTAAAGCAACGGCTGTTGTAGCCACAATATTTATAATTTGTAGTTTAGGATTAACCATAATATCAAGAGGTGATTTGGCACCAACATCATCCGTTTTAGATACGGTTGAAGAAAAAGTAGAAGATACACCCTCTATTCCAGAAGATAATAAATAATACTTCCAATTTACATTTTTATTCGCTATAAGATACTTCCATGGCGCGATATATATTTGTCACGGGCGGCGTGGTTTCTTCGTTAGGAAAAGGTCTTTCTTCAGCTTCATTGGCTTATTTACTTCAATCAAGGGGATATAAAGTAAGGTTAAGAAAATTAGACCCATATTTAAATGTAGACCCAGGAACAATGAGTCCATTTCAGCATGGCGAGGTTTTTGTCACAGAGGACGGAGCAGAAACTGATTTAGACTTAGGACACTATGAAAGATTCTCAGGCGTGACTGCAAAAAAATCAGACAATATAACAACTGGAAAAATTTATAGCGATGTATTGATTAAAGAAAGAAAAGGAAAATATCTTGGTAAAACAGTTCAGGTCATTCCTCATGTGACAGACCGAATTAAAGAGTTCATAAAAAATGACTCTTCTAAAGAAGATTTTATAATTTGTGAAATTGGTGGAATAGTGGGCGATATTGAAAGCCTTCCTTTCATAGAGGCAATCAGACAGTTTGCTAATGATGTCGGCAAAAAAAATGCTCTTTTTATACATTTAACTTTGGTACCATATTTAAAATCTTCTGATGAGATAAAAACTAAACCAACTCAACATTCTGTCAAAGAATTAAGGAGTATTGGTGTACAACCAGATATTATAATTTGTCGATCTGAAATACCAATTCCTTTAGAACATAGAAAAAAAATTTCTTTATTTTGTAATGTGAATATTAAAAATGTAATAGAAACTGTTGACGTAAAGACCATTTATGAAGCTCCGATAAGTTTTTTTAAAGAAAAATTAGATATTCAAGTTTTAAATTATTTTAAACTTAAATCTAAAAAGCCAGTAAATTTAAATCCATGGAAAAAAATTACTAAAATTATTTTACAAAATAAAAAACAAGTAAATATTGCCATAATCGGAAAATATGTTGAGCTTAAAGATGCATACAAATCTCTTGATGAAGCATTGACGCATGGTGGAATAGAAAATAACATCAAAGTAAATTTGATAAGGATAGATTCAGAAAAATTAAAAATATTAGAAATTAGAAATAAACTTAAGAATATATCAGGTATTTTAATACCTGGGGGATTTGGAAAAAGAGGTACAGAGGGAAAAATAGAAGCAATCAAATACGCAAGAAATAATAAAATTCCATTTCTTGGTATATGCTTTGGAATGCAAATGGCAATAATTGAATTTGCCAGAAATCAACTTAATTTAAAAAAAGCTACATCTAGTGAATTTGATAAAAAGGGTTTACCAATAATCGGTTTGATACATGAGTGTACGAAAGATGGAAAAATTTTAAAAGGAACAGATAAAAATTTGGGAGGCACAATGAGATTAGGCTCTTATGAAGCAAAATTGAAGAGTGGTTCTTTTATAAGCAAGATTTATGGAAAAAATAATATTAGGGAAAGACATCGTCATAGGTATGAGGTTAATATTGAATATAAAGACAAATTTGAAAAAAAAGGTATGTCTTTTTCGGGTTTATCTCCTGATGGAATGTTGCCTGAAATTATTGAATTAAAAAACCATCCATGGTTTATTGGGGTTCAATTTCATCCTGAATTTAAATCTAGACCTTTGGCTCCACATCCTTTATTCTCTTCATTTATCAAGGCTTCAAAAAATCACAAATGAAAAGCGTAAAAGTCAATTGCGAAAATATAGAAATTTCAAACAATAATAATATATGTGTTATTGCCGGTCCTTGTCAATTAGAGACAGAACAACACGCAATGGATATGGCTGGCCAAATTAAGGAAATTACAAAAAAATTAGGCATTGGTTTTATTTACAAAACATCTTTTGACAAAGCCAACAGAACAAGTTTAAAGGGCAAAAGGGGAGCCGGCCTTGATGCATCATTACCAATTTTTGATAAAATTAAAAAAGATCTAAAAGTTCCAATTTTAACCGATATACACAATATTGATCAATGTAATACAGTTGCTAGTCATGTTGATGTTTTACAAATTCCTGCTTTTTTATGCAGACAAACCGATTTGTTAGTTGAAGCGGCAAAAACTGAAAAAATAATTAATGTAAAAAAAGGTCAATTCTTAGCTCCATGGGACATGGTGAATGTAACTAAAAAAATTTCGGACTCAGGAAATAAAAATATTTTAGTTACAGAGAGAGGTGCAAGTTTTGGTTATAATACCTTAGTATCTGATATGAGATCATTACCAATCATGGCAAAGAATGGATACCCAGTAATATTTGATGCCACTCATTCAGTTCAACAACCAGGAGGTCTTGGAGAAAAAAGTGGAGGTCAAAGAGAATTTATAGAATATCTTGCAAGAGCAGCAGTCGCTGTAGGGGTAGCTGGTGTTTTTATCGAAACTCATCAAGACCCAGACAATGCTCCTTCAGATGGTCCTAATATGATACCATTAAGTAAATTAGAAGAATTGTTAATACAATTAATAGAAATTGATAAATTGATAAAAAATCAGTGAGTAAAATTTTAAAAGTTAAAGCCCGTCAAGTTTTTGATAGTCGAGGTAATCCGACTATTGAAGCAGAGGTTTACGTAAAAAATAATAGTGCCTCTGCAATATCTCCATCAGGAGCATCAACTGGAACCTATGAAGCATTTGAAATGAGAGATTTTAAAAACAATAGTTTTTTAGGAAAAAGTGTTTTCAAAGCGGTTAATTTAGTAAATACAAAAATTTCAAAGAAGTTAAAGGGATGTGATGTTCATAACCAAGAAAAAATTGACTCTATGTTAATAAATATGGATGGAACAAAACAAAAAAAAAAATTAGGTGCCAATACAATATTGGCGGTATCAATGGCGGTAAAAAAAATTTCTGCTAAGATAAAAAAAGTTCCCCTATATAAAACTTTTTTAAAAAATAATAATTTTAATTTACCTTACCCCTTGATGAATATTATAAATGGAGGAGCTCATGCAAATAATGGTTTAAGAATACAGGAATTCATGATTAGACCCGATAAAGCAAAAAGTTTTTCAGGTGCAATTAGAATGTGTTTTCTTGTAATTAATAATTTAAAAAAATTAATTAAACAAAAAGGATTATCCACTTCTGTGGGAGATGAAGGAGGTTTTGCTCCTATGATAAATAATAATTATCAAGCATTAGATTTGATTGTAGCTGCTATTAAAAAATCTGGTTTTACTAACGGTAAGGATATTTCAATTTGTTTAGATGTAGCTGCAAATGAATTGTACAAAAATCAAAAATATTCAATTCATTCTAAAAATTATTACTCCGTCAATAAAACCCTTAATTATTATTCAAATATAATTAAAAAATATAAGATTAAATCTATTGAAGATCCTTTTTTTGAAAATGATTGGAAATCATGGAGTAAGTTAATGAAACAGGTAAAAAAAGTTCAAATAATTGGAGACGATTTATATGTAACTAATTTAGAGAGGCTTAAAAAGGGCTTTTTAAATGTTTCTTCTAATGCAATTTTAATAAAATTAAATCAAATTGGAACAGTTTCAGAAACTTTGGAAGTAATAAAATTTGCAAAAATTATTGGATTTAAAACAATTATTTCACATAGATCTGGCGAAAGCGAGGATACCTTTATTGCTGATCTCGCTGTTGGAACCGACTCAAATCAAATTAAAACTGGTTCTTTAGCTAGATCAGAAAGAGTTGCAAAATATAATCAACTTATACGTATAGAAGAAGAACTTGGAATAAAAGCAAGAATGAATAAGATTTCATAATGTTTAAAAAATTAAAAAAGAACTTCTTCTTATTAATTTCTACCTTTTTAGTATTATATTTTTTTTTTAATCTATTGTCAGGCCAAAGAGGTTTAATTTCTTATTTTGAAAAAAAACAAATTTTATCAGATCTTAATAATCAAGAATTAAAATTGATTAATCAGATTAAATTCCTTGATTTTAAGAGCTCTTTATTGAGTGACAATCTGGATCTTGATTATATTGAAACTTTGATTAGAGAAAGACTTTTGTATAGTAAAAAAAATGAAAGATTTTATATTTTAAAAAATAATGACACAAAAAATTAGACATAGGCATCCTGAAAAAGTAAAAAATCCAATAAGCCCAATTAAGAAAAAACCAGATTGGATCAGATCAAAATTAATTAATAGTAAAGAATTTTTTATTACCAAAACTGTTGTAAACAAAAGTAATTTAGTGACTGTATGCCAAGAGGCGAACTGCCCAAATATAACTGAATGTTGGAGCAAAAGACATGCTACCTTTATGATAATGGGTGACACATGTACAAGAGCATGTGCTTTCTGTGATGTAAAAACAGGTAAGCCAGAAAAATTAGATCCTTTTGAGGATATCAAGATTGCTAACGCAGTTAATAAACTTTCACTTAGGCATGTAGTTATCACTTCAGTTGATAGAGACGACCTTAGTGATGGAGGTTCAAATCATTTTAAAAAAGTAGTAGAAACAACACGAAAAAAGAATCCCAATACAACAATTGAAGTTTTAACTCCAGACTTTTTAAGAAAAGGAGATTCTTATAAAAAAATCTTAGAAGCCAATCCAGATGTTTTTAATCATAATATTGAGACTGTACCCAGACTTTATTTAAAAGTAAGACCTGGGGCAAGATATTTTGCCTCTCTTGAACTTTTAAAAAATGCAAAAGAAAATAATAATAAAGTTTTTACAAAGTCTGGAATTATGGTTGGGCTTGGTGAAGAACATGATGAAATTATTCAAGTGATGGATGATCTAAGATCTGCAAATGTTGATTTTTTAACTATTGGTCAATATCTTCAACCTTCAGTAAAACATTACCCGCTTGAACGATACTATCATCCTGATGAATTCAAAGAATTAGAGATTATAGCAAAATCAAAAGGTTTTCTTTTAGTTTCATCGTCTCCTCTAACAAGATCTTCTTATCACGCTGATGAAGATTTTGAAAAATTACAAAAAAAAAGATTAAGTTTTAATTAATGCCAAAAGCTTCTGTTAAGAGGTTAATCAAATGTAAAAAAGATGATTTGATTAAACTAGTTCTTGATATAGAAAAATACCCAGAATTTGTTCCTTTTTGTTATGATGCAAAAATTTACGAAAATAAAGAAGAAGGTGAATTTAAAAAAATTATTGCTGATTTAACTATTGGCAAAGGTCCATTTAAAGACACTTATAAAAGTGACGTAATTTTTAATAAGAAAAAACATTCAATATTTGTTAAAAATATTGATGGACCCTTAAATCATTTATCAAATAATTGGACTTTTACAGATAAAAAAGATGAAAACACGGAAGTTACTTTTGATATAGATTTTGAGATTAAAAATAAGTTTTTAAACTCACTAATGATTGTTTCTTTTCAGTTTGGACTAGAAAAAATAGCAGATGCTTTTCAAAAGAGAGCAGAAGAATTATTTAGCAACTCTAAGAATTAAATTTAAGGCCTTTTTAACAGTAGCTTTTTGTATTGATGATCTTTTTTTACTTTTAAATAAAGACTTATTAATTTGTATTTTGTTACCTTTTTTGACCCCAATATATACTAAACCCACTGGTTTTTCTTTCGTACCTCCTTTAGGGCCAGCGATACCAGTAATAGAAACATTAATATTAGCATTAGAAATTTTAGATAAATTTTTTACCATAGCCGAACAACATTCATAACTAACTGCACCATAATTCTTAATAATATTTTTATTTACTTTTAAAACTTTAATCTTAGCCTGATTGGAGTAAGTAACTAAACCTAACTTGAATATTTTTGAAGCACCACTTATTGAAGTAATAGTACTAGATAAAAGTCCACCTGTGCATGACTCTGCAAAAGAAATCTTAAGTTTTTTTTTAGCTAATAACCTGACTAAAGATTTCATTATATAAAATTACTAGTTAAAACCATAAAACAAATCAAAGATAAAACAACATAAAATCCTGCACATATATCATCCATTATTACTCCAAAACTATTTTTAAAGTTCTTATCAAAAAAATTTACTGGAAATGGTTTTATTATGTCAAAAAATCTAAATAATACAAAGCAAATGGCATAAAAAAAAATAGCTTCATCAGATGACTTCACTGTTCCGTGTGAAATCTCATATAAATAAATTGGAACAGACTGACCAATGAATTCGTCAATTATAACTTCTTTTGGATCCTTATTTTCAGTATTTTTAATATGTAAAGAAATCGAAAAAAACGATAAAATTAAAATAACTATTAAAACTAATAATATCAAATTTTTAGGCAAGTTTATTATATGAAAAAAAAAATATAGTATAATTATTGTAGCTAAAGATCCAAAAGTACCTGGAATTTTAGAAACTTTACCCAAACCAAACATTGTAACGAATAGTGTATTTAAAGTTTTAATCATATTTAGTTATTGAAATTATTACTTCACAAGCTATAGCCTTCTCTTTACCAATTAAACCTAATTTTTCTACCGTTTTTCCCTTAAGATTAATTTGATTTTTATCAAGACCTGTTAGTTTAGATATTGAATTAATTATTTTTTCTCTATGTTTTGAAACTTTTGGTTTTTCACAAATTAAATTTATATCAAGATTATTTATATAAAAATGATCATTATTTAAATTATTTATTACAGGTTCTAACATTTTTGGAGATCTTATATTTTTGAATTTTTTTGTATTAGGAAAATAAGTACCAATATCTTTTTTTACATTAGCTCCTAAAATTGCATCAGTAATAGCATGTAAGATGACATCACCATCAGAATGGCCTTTAAGTCCTGAATGATAAGGTATTTTAATTCCACCAAGATAAAGTTTTTTACCTCTAACTAGCCTATGGATATCAAAGCCTAAACCAAAAAAAGTTTTTGAGGATTTTATATCATCTAAGTACGTAATCTTGTTATTTTGGATCTCTCCTTTTATAAATTTAACCTTATAATCTTCGTTTATAAAAAGTGTTGCTTCGTCGGTTATTTTATTTTTTTCTTTTATTGCTAGATTGTATAATTCTTTGAATCTAAAAGCCTGAGGTGTCTGAGTGAGTATTAAATTATTTCTTTCTAAATTAAATATTTGATTTTTAGATTTATATTTTATTGAGTCTTTAGGGTTTACAACGGGTATTACTGCCTTATTATTTTTCAGTTTTTTTGTTAAATTTTTTAATAATTTTATAGAAAAATTTGGTCTAGCTGCATCGTGTATAAACACATTTTTTGGATTATATTTTTTAAGATATTTTAAAGCATTAATAGAGGAGTCAGATCTTTCTTTGCCACCCCTAATAATGGTAACACATTTAGGATATTTCTTTTTCTTAAAATGATTAAGATTATTAGTTACGATTAAAATTTTTTTAAATAATTGAGAATTTAATGATTTATCTACTGAATGATCAATGATTTCTCTTTTTTTATAAATAAAGAATTGTTTGGGTATTTTTTTATGAAATCTCTTACCTTTTCCAGCAGCTAATATTACAAAATAGTTGTTCATTAAATTAAATGTTATAATTTTAACTCATGTTGGAGTTTTTAAAAAAAAATATATTTATAATAATTCTATCTATTATCACACTATCAGTTGGTTTTTTAACTTTTTTAACATTCATTGACAGAAGTTTTTTTGAGTTAAACCAGGATAATTTACAAAATTTATTAATTTTAAATATATTTTTACTTTTCTTATTATTTTTATTTGTTTTCGTCGAAATCAAAAGGTCAATAAAGGTCGATATAGACAAAGGTGGCATGAAATCTAATAAAAAATATATAACTTATTTTTCACTTTTTACTTTAATACCCTCTATTTTAATATCTATATTTTCTTTATTCATTTTTTCTTTTGCATTAGAAAAATACTTCGATAAGAAAGTAACAACAGTTGTAAATAATTCTTATGAACTCGCAAAGAATTATGTTGAAGAAGTAAGAAATAAAATAGAGGCAGATATAATTCTTATTGCCTTTGATACTAATAAAAGTGCAAAATTCCTAAATGATAATATTAAAGAATATATTAGATTTTTAAGAACACAAAAATTAATAAGAGATGTTGACGAAATTCACATAATTGATCAAAATAAAAAATTATTATTTTCATCTATTCAAAATGAAAATGAATATACGCCCCCAATAGATAAAGCGTTAAACCTAGTTTTAGATGATGATCGACCCTTAAAGATAATTAATGCACCTGAAAATATTTCTGCTGCAATAATGAGATTACAAAATTTTGATAATAGATTCTTATACGTTGTTAAATATTTAGATAAAGATATTTCGACTTATTTAAACGAATCTCAAGAGGCTATAAATTTTTATTATACTGTAGAAGAAAGAAATACAGGTATCAAAATTTCATTTGCAATAATATATATAATCATTGTTACTTTGTTACTTTTTATATCTATTACTATTGCAATTAGGTTTTCATCTAGATTTTTTAGGTCAATAAATAATTTAATATTAGCATCTAATTCAATTGGTCAGGGAGACTTAGATACAAAAGTACCTGAAATTAAAACTGACAAGGATATGGAAATTTTGAATAAAAATTTCAATCTAATGATTAATAGGTTAAAAAATCAACAAGAGAAGCTTATAATTAATGAAAGACATGCGGCTTGGGGGAACTTGGCTCGAAAATTAGCACATGAAATAAAAAATCCTCTTACGCCAATTCAATTAAGTATAGATAGAATAAAAAATAAATTTATAAATCAAATAACAGATAAAGACCAAGAAAACTTTAAGGAAAATTTAAAAATAATTAATAATCAAATAAAGCAAATAGAAAATTTGGTAAACGAATTTTCAGATTTTGCGAGAATGCCTAAACCAATTTTTAAACCAAACGATCTTGTAAGTATTCTTAATCAAAATATTAAATTACTCAGTGAGCTTGATAAAACTATCAAAATTGAATTAGCTATAAGTAATAAACAGATTCTTTTTAATTGTGACAAAGAACAGTTGGGTAGGGTTTTTTTCAATTTAATTAAAAATTCTATAGAAAGTATTCATCAAATGTTAGAAAAAGACCCAAATATCATTAAAAAAATATTAATTGAAATTTCATCAAATAATGACCATATTAATTTCGTACTTACAGATACAGGTATAGGTTTTGGAGTATTAGCAAATAATATAAAAGATATTTTAAATCCTTATTTTACAACAAAAAAAAATGGAACAGGTTTAGGTTTATCGATTGTAAATAAAATTATAAATGATCATAATGGAAAACTTGAATTTATTCCTATATCTAAAGGTGCAAAAATAAAAGTTACTTTTAATTTAGATGGCAACAGAAATCTTAATAGTTGACGATAACGCAGATATAAGAAATATCTTAAATGATTTGATTATAGATGCTGGTTATAAAACCAGGCTTGCGGCTAATTACAATCAGGCATTAAGTGAAATAGATAAAAAAATACCAGATGTTGCTATACTCGATGTCAAGCTTGATAAAGGCGATAATGACGGTATTGAACTATTAGCTCATATTAAATCTAAAAACAAAGATGTTCCTGTAATAATGATTTCAGGTCATGCTAATATTGAGATGGCTATAAGTTCACTTAAAAATGGTGCTTTTGAATTTGTTGAAAAACCATTTGACCAAGCAAGACTTTTAAATTTTATAGGAAGAGCAGTTGAAAATTTTAATCTTAAAACTCAAAATAAAGAATATGAGAGTAAACTTTTTTCTTCTTACGAATTAATAGGTGATAGTAAAAATATAGTTAATATAAAAGAACAAGTTTCGAAAATTTCAATTACTGAAAGTCGTGTTTTAATTAACGGACCATCTGGTTCAGGTAAAGAATTAATTGCAAGAAAAATTCATAAAAACTCAAAAAGAAATAGTAAACCTTTTATAATAATTAATGGTGCATTGCTTGACTCAGACAAATATGAGCTTGAGCTTTTTGGAGAGGAAAAAGACAATGGATCTATATCTTATGGTGCCCTAGAAAAAGCAAACAAAGGAACCCTACTTATTGATCAAGTTTCTGAAATACCACTTAATATACAATCTAAAATTTTAAGAGTATTAACTGACCAAAAATTTAAAAGGTTAAACGGTAACAACGACATATATGTTGATGTAAGATTAATCTGTTCATCAAGTAAAGATTTAAAAAATGAAATAAGTATTGGAAATTTTAGAGAAGACCTATATCACAGACTTAATGTTTTTGAGATCAATATCAAACCCCTTAATGAAAGAGTCTCAGATATTCCTCTGCTTATTAAGTATTTTTCAAAAAAAATTTCAGAAAATTATAACATCAAAGAGTTAAATTTAGATGAAAATGATGGTTATATTTTGAATCATCATTGGAAGGGAAACGTAAGGGAATTGAGAAATCTAATAGAGAGGATCGCAATTTTACAACCAGATACCAGAGACAAAATATCAAGTATTATAAAAGAGTCACTTAAAGGCGATTTATTAAATGATAAAATTAATGAAAACAGCTTATCAGTTCCTTTAAAAGAGGCTAGAGAAAAATTTGAGAGAGAATATTTAACAATTCAATTAAAGAAATTTAATGGAAATATATCAAAAACTGCAAACTTTGTTGGCATGGAGCGAAGTGCTCTTCATCGGAAACTTAAAGGATTAGGAATAAAAGAATTTAATTAAATGAATATTATTATTTGTGGAGCTGGAAGAGTTGGTTTTACCATAGCAAAATTATTAAGTGAACAAGGTCACTCAATAACTGTTATTGATCAGTCGAGTGAAGACATTCAAAAAATTAATGATAGTTTAGACGTAAAGGCTATTGTTGGAAAAGCCACTTACCCATCAATTTTAGAAAAAGCAAATGCTAGTGAAACAGATATGATTATCGCCGTCACTAGAAATGATGAAATAAACATGTTAATTTGCCAAATAGCATTCTCTATTTTTAATATTCCAAAAAAAATAGCAAGAATAAGGTCTCAGGATTATTTAAACCCTAAATTTTCAACGGTATATAGCAAGGAAAACCTACCAATTGATGTAATAATTTCACCAGAAATTGAGATAGCAAAATCTATACAAAGAAAGTTAGAAGCACCAGGAGCACTCGATAGCGTTCCATTTGCAGATAATAAGATCAGACTTTTAGAAATTTTTATTAAGGATAATTGTAAATCAATAGATATAAAATTTAACGAATTGACTAAAAAATATCCAAAGCTCGAGGCAAATATAATTGGAATTAATAGAGAAGAAAAATTCTTTATTCCAAAAAAAACAGATTCTGTCAAAAAGGATGATAAAATTTATGTAATAATAAACTCACTTCAAATGGCAGAAACTCTCAAAGCGTTTGGACACGAAGAAAAAATCTCTAAAAAGATCTTAATAATTGGTGGTGGAAATATTGGTTTTAATTTAGCAAAAAATATTGAGGAAACCTTAGATTCGGTCAGAGTTAAGATTGTAGAAAAAAATAAAGAGAGAGCAGAATTTTTAGCTAATCAACTTAATGATGCGATAATTATTAATGGTGATGCATTAGATGAAGAGGTTTTAATTGAAGCAAATTTAGACGAAGCTGAAACTGTTTTAGCTCTTACTAACGATGACGAAGATAATTTGATGGTAAGTGTTTTAGTTGAAAAATTTGCAAAGGATCAAAAAAAATTAGATGAGAAAAGAACTATGGCGCTAACTAATAAACCAAATTATTCCCTTTTACAAAGTTCTTTAAAAATTGATGATCTAATTGATCCACGTATGAATACAGTTTCAAGTATCTTAAAACATGTTCATAAAGGAACAATTGAAAACGCATATACTATTTCTAATGGAGAATATGAGGTAATAGAAGCCGAAGTAATCGAAACATCTGAATTAATAAATAAAGAATTAAAGAACTCAAATTTACCAGATGAAATCAGAATAGGCGCTGTTTTAAGAGATAAAAAAGTGATCATTCCACGATCAGATTTTATTTTTAAAAAAGATGATCAAGTAGTTTTTCTAGCCAAAAAAGATTCAATTTCCTTTGTAGAAAATATTTTTAGATTAAGTTCAGTTTAGACAATGCCTATTCTACAAATTAGATATTTAAGTTTTTTTTTTGGTTTGATTTCAGTTTTATCTTTTTTTAATATAATTTATTCATATTATTTAAATCTATATTTAAATCTGGATACTTATTTTTATAGTTTGTTAAGCTCTGCAATTATCTCGATTTTTTTTTACAAATTCAAAATCCCAGAGAAAAAACCAAATATATATGAAAAAATATTAACTGTTTTTTTAGGCTATATTTTAATCCCATTAATTCTTGCTGTGCCATTTTATTTCAGCATATATGATTTGACTTTTTTAAATTCTTTTTTTGAAGCCACATCAGGATTTACCTCAACAGGTTTTACAATATTTGAGAATATAAAACATATAGATCAAAGTTTAATTTTGTGGCGTTCATCAACACAATGGATTGGTGGCTTATATTTTTTATTTTCTATTATTTTCTTGATCGATATTTATGATGAAAATTTTAAAAAAACTCTAACAAATTATATATCTTTTGATAGCTCTGAAATTTTTAAACAGGCTACAAAAATATTTTTTTTATATTCTTTAATAACTCTTTTTATTTTTATTATACTAAATTTTTTTTCTTTTCGAACATTTGACTCTTTAAATTTAGCTTTTACTTTAGTTTCATCTGGAGGTTTTTTACCAGTGAATGATCTTTCAATTATCTTAAAAGAAAATTCACAAATTATAATTTTATCAATTTTGATGTTAACATCTTTTTTTAGTATCTTTTTGATTTATAATCTCATTTTTATAAGAAAAAAGAATATCAATTTTTTTTATGAGGATTTACATTTAATTATCTATCTAATTGTAATCTTAACAATTTTTTTCCTTTTTTTTAGTTTTAATAAAGATTTCTCAAATAATTTTTTGTCTATAACTAGCAGTATGTCTAATATTGGTTTTTCATTAGATATTAATCAAAAAAACTTAAATTTTCTTTTTTTGATGCTTGTAATCATAGGTGGATCTTTTTTTTCAACTAGTTCAGGATTAAGATTTATTAAAATTTATTCATTATTTAAATATTCAATTAATCAAATTTTGTCATTTAGCAGACCAAAGAATATTTTTATGAATAAATTATTATTTACTAAACTGAACTTTAACCTAGACGAAATAAATAAGTATTTTTTAACAATATTAATCTTTATATTTTCTCTATTAATTTTAACATCTTTATTGACAATAATTTCAATAGATTTTGAGAGCTCATTTAAGTTAGCAATTTTGACTTTAATGAATACTGTAAACTCCTCATCTTATGGCTTAGAAAATTTTAATTTCTACGATCTTCATTTTCTTACTAAAAATTGTCTTATTTTCTTTATGATTATTGGTAGAATTGAATTGTTAACAATTCTGTTAATTATGAAAAAATTTCTTTTTAAAAATTAATTTAGTATTATATATATCAATTAATTTTGCGCCCTTAGCTCAGCTGGATAGAGCAT
>MDTA01177481.1_pt1 | contig 18010 bp, 18 predicted proteins | sample 811151 | NCBI WGS metagenome assembly MDTA01 (sample SAMN05326648, study PRJNA326480) | marine metagenome | isolation source: seawater | place: Indian Ocean: South | collected 2010
AACATTGCTAATAGTTTTATAGAAAAATATAGGGAACTATTATAATTAGAATGAAAAAAAACATTATTGTTACTGGAGGATGCGGATTTATTGGCAGTCATATAGTTGAAGAACTGCTTAAAAATAAAAAAAAACAATATTATAGTTATCGACAACCTTATAAGTGGAAAAAAATCAAATATAAATTTAAAAAATAAAAAATTAAAATTTGTTAAACTAGATATTTCTAAAAACTCCAAAAAATTTGATAAGTTATTTAAAAAAGTTGATACAGTTTTTCATTTAGCTGCTCTTGCTGATATTGTTCCAAGTATTAATAACCCAGGATTATATTTTAGCACAAATGTGACTGGTACACTTAATTTATTAAATGCATGCGTAAAAAATAAGATAAAAAAAGTTGTTTATGCTGCTTCAGCCTCATCTTATGGAATTCCTCAAAAGTTTCCAACAAGTGAAAATAGCAAAATTTCACTTATGTATCCTTATGCTCTCACAAAAAAACTAGGTGAAGACTTAGTTTTACATTGGGCAGAGGTTTATAAATTAAACGTTACATCTTTAAGGTTATTTAATGTCTATGGAACTAGATCAAGAACATCTGGTGCATATGGGGCAGTTTTTGGAGTTTTTTTGGCTCAAAAAATAAATGATAAGCCTCTAACAATTGTAGGAGATGGAAAACAAACAAGAGATTTTGTTTATGTAAAAGATGTTGCAAAAGCATTTATAAAAGCATCAAATTTAAAAAAAAATAAAAAAATAATAAATATTGGAAGTGGAAAAGAAACTTCAGTTAATTATATTGCTGATTTAATAAGTAAAAAAAGAACTTTTATTCCAAAACGACCTGGTGAACCGGATAGATCAAAGGCTGATATTTCCAGGGCTAAGAAATTACTAAAATGGAAACCATCCACAACAGTAGATGTAGGTGTGGGTGTAATGTTAAAAAATATAAGTAAATGGAAAAAAGCGCCTGTATGGAATAAAAAAAGTATTTCTAAAGCCACAAAAGTTTGGTTTAAATATCTAAAATAAATCAATGTCTTATAGTGAGTTTAGAAGAAAAATAATCGATAAATTTCCAATAATAAAAAAATTTAAGAGATATAACTTAATTTTGCCTATAATTTTGGAACAAATAATTTGGCCTTTATTTAAACCAAAAAAAATTTATTTTGATAATAGAGTTTTTTTTACATCAGTGAGCGAACAATCCAAACCATCTAGGGATTTTTTCGCTTATAGAAAAATTTATAATAGTTTTGAAAAACAGCTTATTGAAAAATATTTAGCACCAGGATCCAATTGTATAGATATTGGTGCGAACATAGGTTTTTTTTCTTATATTTTTTTAAAGAAAATTGGCCAAAATGGAAAGATATTTTCTTTTGAGTCTATACCAAAAGTATTTTCGATATTAAAAAAAAATTTTAAAGGAGATAAAAATGTTTATTGTTTTTTAGGAGTAGTTGGAAATAAACAAAATGATCTAATAATTGATAATATGATTGATGACAAAATTGATTTTATTAAAATTGATATCGATGGTGCTGATTATTATGCATTAAAAAGTTGTCAAAATATTATTGCTAGAGATAAACCAAAAATTATTATAGAAATGTCTGAGGCTAGCGAAATAGAACATGGAATACACTATAACAAAACCATAGAATTTTTAGTTAACAATAATTATAAGTTATATGAAGTAGATAAAAAATTAGAAATATTTGATAGAGAATTAAAAAAAAATGAAGTCATAAATCTTTTTGCTTTTAATTGATCTTAAAATTATGAATTACTTAACAAAAAAAGAAAAATATATATCAAATAAATTTTTATCAAAAGGATATTATATTAATAAATCAAATAAATTTTCTTCACTATATATCGATAAACTATTTCAAAAAATTTTAAAAAAAATTTTTAATTCAAAAAAAAAAGTAAATTTAAATTTGCTACACAATAAAGTTAATTATAACGATTTAAATAATTTTAGATTAGAGTTAATTTACTATTTAAATAAAGATAAAGCATTCAAGTATAATTATTTTAATCTAGCTCGTGAGGAGCTTTATAAATTGGCTGGAAATGAATTAATGATGCAAAAAAATATAAATCTTAGCATTCAGTTTCCAGGAGATAAATCGTCATTGTTACCAATTCATTCAGATGTGTGGTCAGGAGACTCTGCTTACGAAATTAATTTGTGGGTACCAATGGTTAAATGTTATAGAACAAAATCAATGTATATACTTAAACCTAAGTTTAAAGATAAATTTTATGGTTTAATGAAAAATAAAAAATACAAAAGTAGCAAAAAAATTTTTGAGCTTTCAAAGCCATTTTTAGACTGGATCAAAATTGATAAAAATCATTTTTTATTATTTAATCAATCTTTACCACATGGAAATGTCGTTAATCTGGAGAATGAAACAAGAGTTTCAATGAATTGTAGATTTAAAACCTTATTTTCACCTTACGGAGATAAAAAAATTGGTGAGTTCTTTTTTCCCATCACAAAGAGAGTTATAAGCGATATTGGTGAGCAATATAAATTTCCATTTGTAGAATGAAAACATTAAAAGGATATATTTTTAGCAGACCTTTCTTCAATGAAAGAGCACCTCAACACGTGCAAAACATAGTTAATAAAGATTATTGTAAATCTAAAGGTTATAGTTTTTTAATGAGTGCAACAGAATATGCTTATAAAAATAGTACATTTATATTACACGAGTTAATTGATGAACTAAGTAATTATGATGGAATATTATTTTATAGTGTTCTTCAATTACCTGAAGATAAAAAGTTACAAAAATTTTTGTTTCAAAAAATAATTAAAAGTAAAAAAGAACTTCATTTTGCGGTTGAAAGCCTATCAATTAGAAAAGCTCAAGATATAAAAAAGATAACCGAAATATTCAATTTGAGTTCAAAAATTTTAAAAAAAAACAAAATAATAAAATTAGACTCAGGGACTGAAAAATTTTATGTAAATTATAGGCATAAAAAATCAAAACGAAATTACCTCAAAAGAATGGTAGATGATAAAATTCATTGCATGAAAATTGCTAAAAAATATTCAAAAGATTATTGGGATGGGGATAGAAGGTACGGTTACGGAGGTTACAAGTATATAGAGAATTATCATACTTACCTAGCAAAAAAACTAATTGTTGATTATAATTTAAATTCTAATTCAAAAATATTAGATATAGGCTGTGGTAAAGGTTACCTAATATATGAAATTACAAAATTACTTAAAAGTAAAAATGTATTTGGATGTGATATATCGAAATATGCTATAAAGAACTCAAAAAAGGAAATTAAAAAAAATATTTTTTACCATGATGCTAGAAAAAAATTTAAATTTAAGGATAATGAATTTGATTTAGTATTTTCAAATACAACATTACATAATTTTAAATTACCAGAAATTTATAATTCATTAAAAGAAATTGAGAGAATAGGGAAATCTAAATATTTATGTGTCGAGTCTTTTAGAAATGAAAAAGAACAATTTGGAGTCCAATGTTGGGCTTTGACTGCAGAAACTTTAGTTCATAAGTCGGCATGGAAATGGTTATTTGATATGTCAGGTTATACAGGGGATTTTGAATTTATATATTTTGGATAATTTAAATGAACCCTAATACATGTGAGATTTGTTCAAAAAAAATATATAAGTTTTATGAGATAAATTCATTTCCAATAAATATTTATCATGAAAAAAAAGAATATTACAAAAATAAAAAGCTTAAACTTTTTTTATGTAAATTTTGTAATCATATTTCAATTCCAAAAATAAATTCACAAAATATTTTATACAGATCTTATAAAAAAAAAATTTTTTTAACCAAATATAAAAATTTAAATAAAATAAATGATAAACAACCCTTTTTAGAAATTTCGAAAGAAAAACCTATGTTCTTAAAAAAGTTAAATATCGATCATAAGTCAATCTTAAATAATGAATATTTAAAAATAAATAAAAAATATAAAAAAATTTTTATTTACGATTGCATTAGCAATATTTACAAAATTAAAAAATTTTTTAAAAAAATTTCACAATCACTAGAGAAAAAAGGAGAAATAGAAATATTTCATCATTATGGTCCTGGTATAATCAAAAATCTCAATATAGACAGAGTTTATTTTGAGCATATTAATAATTTTAGTTATAAAAGTTTAAAAATACTGGTCAAACAATATGGACTTAAAATTAAAAGTTTTAAACTTTTTGAAAAAAAAAATTTTTTCAAAGCAATATTAGTTAAAAAAAACTTAAGTTTGAAAAATAAAATTTTAATTAATTATAAATTCGATGTTATTAAAAAAAAAAATATCACAGCATTTATAAAAATTATAAATAGAATTAAATTTAATTTAAAAAGTGATATTAAGAAAATCTCTGAAAATTATAATGAAAATCATATTTATGGATATGGCGCATCAATCGGTTCTGTTGCCTTAATTAAGTTTTTAGATCTGGAACAGCATATAAGCAAATTAATTGATGATTATACAGATCTGAAAGTTATTAATTTAGGTAATAAGAATTTAAAAATACAAAAACAGCTTACTAGAAAAGACGAAAATTCTATTATTATTAATTTAGCACCAAGATATAAGGTTAAAATAAGACAAAGTATTCTAAAAAATAAAATTAAAAAAATAACTTACATTGAAACATTACCTAATTATAGTTTGATAAAAAAGGCTTACTAAATTCTTTAGTAATAATTTTATGGTTAAAATTATTTTATTTTGATTTTTTATAAGAATAAAAAAATTTTTAAAAATAAAATATAAGTTATTCAAAAATTTTTTGGAATCATTTAAATAACCACTTTTATTTATAATCTTAAATTCAATATTTTTAGCCTTTTGGTTCCAATCGGTTGATATAAAATTATTATTGGAATAATTTATAAATTTAACTGATTTGTTTTTTAAAAATTTGATAAAATTATTATTGACCTTATCTTTTTCTAGAAAAATATTATCGACGCAATATCTTACATTATAATGACATTTATTATAATTTCCTGAGAAATTACATCCTGCACAAGCTGTGTTATAAACCCAATAAGTTGTATTTGATATAAAATTCTTAGAATGAGGAAACCACTTATTTGCTCCACCAGAATTTAATATGATAAGTGATTTTTTATTTTCTAAAGATGCATAGTGACTTAAACCTGTATCAAAACCGACATAATATTCAGAATTTTTTATAATTTTCATTGAATATTTAAAATTAGTTTTAGACCATAAATTAATTAAATTTATATTTTTAATTTTAGTTAATTTTTTATTAATTTTAACATTCATTTGTTTATTAAAAGTTTTACCTATTAAATAAATTTTATTATTAAAATTTTTTAAAATAATTTTTAAAAGAATCTCAAGATTATCAATTTCTTTGAATTGCTTTTCACCACTTAAATTAAGCACTAAATAATTATTTTTTTTATGTCTTTTATTTATTAAATATTTACTATTATATTTTAGTAGCTTTATTTTTTTAAGGAAATAAAAAAAATAATCATAATCATTAATATAATGTTTTGGAACATTGATTTTAAAAAATTTTTTTTTCAATTCAATTTCTGAATTGTAAAATTGGTAACATAAAAAAATTTTTTTTGTATTAATATGATTTAAAATTGCAACTTGTTCAGTATTTAAATATCTCCTTAATACTATGCATAGGTCATAACTTTTATTATTTAATTTTTTAAGTAATTTTTTATCTTTTCTTGGAACATTCTTTTTTATATTAAAATTAGGTCCATAAAGATCAAAAACATACTTATTTTGAATATTTATAAGTTGATTAAAAAATATTTCATTATGTTTAGATAAAACTATATCTATTTCATTTTTTTCTTTGTTAATTTTTTTAAGTAAGTCCTTGATGATTATAAGATCACCAAATCCATCGTTTTTAATAATTAAAATTTTCATTTTATAAAAAAGATATTAATAGTATATTTAGTATTGATAACCATTTAAATATAACTTTGAAAAAAAATATATTAATCATTGGCACTTCAAGTGAAATTGCTCAAGAATATATAAATGAAGTAAGTGAAAAATATAATATTTATGGTATTTCTAGAAAAAAAATTTCTAATATTAAAATAATAAAAAACATTTTATTGAATCAGACCAAAGATATTGATCAAAAAAAATTGATCAAATTATTAGGAAAAATAAAATTTACAAAAATAATATTTTTTTCAAGTGATCAAATAAATTACCCTACTTCAATTAAAAAACTTAAAAATGCTAGAATTTTTAATGCACTAGCCGTAAATAGTATATTTCCAATAAAATTTACATATTTTTTGTTAGAAAATAATTTAATCAATAAAAAAGCTAAATTCATATATTTTTCAAGTAGATCAGGAAGTATTACAGAGAGGGGCGAGTTAAGTCATCATGTTCCAAAAGGTAATCATGTTTATAGAGCTTCAAAGTCATTGTTAAACTCTTTTGTTAAAAACATTTCGTTTGAATTTAAAAAATTAAATTATATTTTTGTCAGTTATCACCCAGGATGGGTAGCAACCAAATCAGCTAAAGGCACAATGAAAATTAAAAAATCAGTTTATTTTTTTACTAAATTTTGTACCAGTTTGAGAAAGAGCGACTCGGGTAATTTTTTTAACTTTAATAAAAAAAAAATACCGTGGTAAAAAAAATTTTACAATTATTTAATTATGATGGAATAATTATTTTTGTAAATAATATGCATAAAAAAGAATTTGCAATAAATTATTTACTAAATTTTCAAAATAAAAAGTGTATTTTTGTTTATAGAAAAAATCCTGTCTACAAGGTTAGTGAAAATAAAATAATATTTAATAATATTTTTTTTTTTATTTTTAGTTTTATTTTAGGATTTAAATTTAAAAAAAAATTTATAATGATATTTTCGCAGCCATATTTTGCAATACCATATTTTTTGTTAGGAAAAATTGTTAGTGTATATTTTTATGATGTACATAATGGATTATTGTATGAAAATAAAATTAAGCAAGTAATTGAAAAAATTTCAATTTTATTTTTTAAAAATATTATTCATAGAGACCTAAGATTGTGGGTCGAATATAAATTTCATTTAAAAAAAAAAAGTAGACAAAATTTATTAATACCAGATTTAATAATTAAAAAAAATAAAGTTAATGTTAAACAAAATAATAATAATGTTAAGTGTGCAATAATAGGCTGGGTAGATGATAAGTTTGTAAAGGTTGATCAAAGTGTAAGGATTTTAGTAAAACTCGGTGTTGAGATATATTTTTTTACTTCACAGAACTGTTTTAATTTAGTTATAAAAAACTTAAATTTAGACGATAGATATATGTCCCAAATTCATTATATGGGGTATTTAGAAAATGAAAACTTGGAAATTTTTCTAAAAGATTTTTCTGTAGGACTTTGCCCACATGATGCCAAAAAACCCTTAATATCAAATAACTACAAAAAATATTGTGCTTCTATGAGGGTTATTGATTATATACAAAATTCATTAACAATTTTTTTATCAGATAAAACACTTTTTCAAAAATTTATATGCAGTAAGTATAATGCAAACTATCATAATATTAATGATTTAAAATTGATTAAAACAATTGATGAATTAAAAAATAAGATTTTAGTCAAAAAAATTACTTATAATAAATCTATATTTAATGAAAAAAAACTATCAGAAAAATTGTTAAATTTTCTAACTCTGAATTAAATTATTATATCTTTTAAGCCCTTCAGCAGTCTCACCAAAATAGATTTGCTGGCCTTTATTTAGAATCAAGATCTTATTACAGAATTTTTCAATTAATCTTTTGCTGTGGGAACATAAAATTATTATAGAGTCACTTTTTTTTTGGATAAAATCAAATCCTTTGTTTTGAAATTTTTCATCACCAGTTGTAAGAAATTCATCTATAAAAAATATTTTTTTACCTCTTAAAACAAATGATATTGCAAAAACAAATCTAAATTTCATTCCAGTTGACAGGGTTGAGATTGATCTATTTTTATAATCTGATAGTTCAGCAAATTCCAAAATCTCATCTATCTGATTTTCTATATCTTTTTTTTTAAATCCTAAAATTTGAGATATTAAAAAAATATTATTATACAAAGTGTCATCTGGTTCACACATCGCATAAGGTTGAATTATTGGTAAATATTTGGCACCTTCAATCTTAATCTCACCCTGATCGTGAGGTAAAATGTTAGATAAACATTTTAATAGAGTACTTTTTCCGGATCCATTCAGACCTATTAGTCCTAATCTATCATTTTTAACAATTGAAAAATTTATTTTATCTAGTGCTGTAATACTACTTTCAAAATTTTTAATAGTGTTTTTGTTATCTTTATTTACTAAAAAGATATTTTTTATTTTCCTTATCAGTTTTGCTCTAAAAAGATAGTTATTAATATTTTTAATTGGGTAATTTAATACTAAATTTTTAACCTCAACTTTCATTATGATATCCAAAAAATTATTTTTTTATTTACATTTTTATAAAGAATTAGGGATATTATTACCAAAACAAGTGTAGTGATCGAAATTATAGCAAGACTTTTATGATTAATAACACCATACAAAACACAGGATCTAAAAAATTCAATATAGTGATAAAGTAAATTTGGCTCAATAATAAATCGTTGAGCTTTATCAGATAGTTGATCAATTTTCCAAATAACAGGAGTCATAAAAAAAATTAGTTGTAATGCCACTATAATTGAAAATTGTAGATCTCTAAATTTGAGACAAAATACAGCTAATATAAAAGATGTTGCAACACCAGTAATAAAGAAAATTAAAAAATAATAAATTAACCAAATCCAAGAGGAAACATTAATACTGTCATTAATTATCAAAATAAATATTAATATAGGAAAATTCATAAGTAATACGATAAAATTTTTTGCTGTATGTGACATGCAAAAAACAAAAGGGTTTATATTCACATTTTCAAAACAATTAGAATATGTATCTGAATAAAGATATGTTGCATCACCTATGATTGATGAAATTGCTTTCCATATAATGAAACCTGAGTATAAATAGCAAAAAAAACTAAAAAAGGTATCACCCCAAAGTTTTGACCAAACAAAGGATATAAAAATTAAAAAAATAGTTGTACCTAAAATTTCCCAAATAGGCCCTAATGCTGTCCTAATGAATCTAACTCTAATTTTAGTTATAGCTAGAGTCATCCATAAATCATAATTCCCTATTGCATCTAAAATTGTATTATTTTTCAAAAATTTATTAAGTTTTAATTTTAAGAATTAAATTGTATATATTTTTGTAATTTGATAATCAACAATAATATATCTCAATTTAATGATCATCTCAAAAACTCCACTTAGAATAAGTTTTTTTGGTGGGGGCACAGACTTTCCAGAATATTTTAATAAAAATGAAAGTTTAATTCTTGGTTCGACAATAAATAAATTTATTTATATTTCTTTTCAAAAAAAAAACAACATCGATAAAGATAAAATAAAAATTTTTTATAAAAATAATGAATTTGTAAAAAAAATTAATCAAATAGATCATCGTGTAATAAGACTTCTTCTTAAGAAAGAGAAAATTAATGAAAATTTTGAAATGCATATATGTTCTGATATGCCAAGTTTTTCTGGACTAGGAACATCTTCTGCTTTTACTGTAGGTTTAAAAAATCTTGTCGATTATTATAAGGGTATAAAAAATAATTCTAAAAATCTTGCAAGATTTTCAATTAATTTTGAGAGAAATATTTTGAGAGAGTCTGTAGGTTTTCAAGACCAAATTCATGCATCATATGGAGGTTTTAATTTAATAAAATTAAGCAAAAATAAATTTCAGGTAAGGAGTATTACAAATAAAGATAAAGTTAGAAAAATATCTAAAAATCTTTTTTTAGTTTTTACTAATTTAACGAGAAAAGCATCAAATATTGAAAAGATTAAAATAAATAAAATCGAAAAAAATTTTAATTTATTAAATAGTATTAATAATATAACTAAAAAATCTCTTGAAATTTTTAGCAAAGACTTAAATCAAGACTTATTTGGAGAGTTGTTAGCAGAAAATTGGGAATTAAAAAAAAAATTAGACAACAACGTCTCCAATCCTGCGATTGACAAAATTTATAAAAAAGGTATCTCTTCAGGTGCGACAGGTGGTAAATTATTAGGAGCGGGAGCAGGTGGTTTCATTTTGTTTTATGTAAAAACAAATAAACAAAAACATTTCCTAACTAAAATGAAAAATAACGAAATAATTGATTTTCATTTTAATAACGAGGGTTCAAAAGTACTTAAAATATAAAATATGAATAATAAAATTTTTATTACTGGAGGTGCAGGATATATTGGTTCAGTTTTAACACCAATGTTACTTGAAAAAGGCTATCAGGTTGTTCTTTTGGATAAATTAATTTTTGGGCAAAAACCATATAGCGATAAGGAAAATTTTAAATTTATTAATGGTGATGTAAGAGATTTTGATTTGGTAAAAAAAATTATTGAAGAAAATGATTTTGATGTTGTAATTCCTTTAGCAGCTCTTGTTGGGGCGCCTATATGTTCAAAATATATTATTGAAGCAGAGCAAATTAATTATAGTAGTTGTAACTTTTTATTTGAAAATTTAAAAAAAAACATAAAGATAATACTTCCAGTTTCAAACTCTGGGTATGGCATAGCTGAACATAATAAGCCTTGCACAGAAGAATCGCCACTAAATCCAATTTCTGTTTATGGGGTTACAAAGGTAAAATCTGAGAATTCTCTTATAAAAAGAGGAAATTATATTTCATTAAGGTTGGCAACAATTTTTGGAATGTCACCCAGAATGAGACTTGATTTATTAGTTAATAATTTTGTTTATGATGCAATAACTAAAAAATATTTAGAAATATTTGAGGGTAAATTTAAAAGAAATTATGTTCATATAAAGGATGTCGCACGAGTATTTATTTTCTGTATAGAAAATTTTGATAGACTTAAGAACAATGTTTACAATTTTGGTTTAGAAAATGTAAATTTAACTAAAATTGAATTAGCTGAAAGTATAAAAAAACATATAGATGGTTTTAATTATGTTTTAAATGAATTTGGACACGACCCTGACAAGAGAGATTATATTGTGTCTAATCAGAAAATCCTTAAAACTGGTTTTAAATTTAAATTCTCTTTAGATGAGGGAATTATAGAATTAATAAATGGTATTCAAAAATTAGATAAAGGTAGTTATACCAATGTTGTAGATAATATTAATTTATGAGCAAAATTTTTTTAATTGACGATTTTCAACATAAAATAAAAAATTTAAATAGATCAAACAAAAAAATTGGACTATGTCACGGAGTATTTGATTTATTACATTTGGGTCATTTCAGGCATTTTCAAGAAGCAAAAAAAAAAGTAGATATTCTTATTGTGTCTGTAACAGAAAATAGCTTTGTTAATAAAGGCCCAGGCAGACCAGTATTTAATCACCTAGAAAGAGCCGAGTGCCTGGCATCTCTTGAATTGGTTGATTATGTAGTAATTTCAAATGAGGCATCAGCAATTAAAGTAATTAATTTAATCAAACCAAATATATATTTTAAAGGACCTGATTACAAAAATAATAAAGAGGATGTTACTGGAAAAATTTTTAAAGAAAAAAAAGCATTAATAAAAAATAATGGTAAGATTATTTATACATCGGACCGAAAGTTTAGCTCAACTGTTCTTTTGAAAAATTATATGAATTTTTTATCTTCTAAACAAAAAGAATCTATAAAAAGAATAAAACAAAAGTATAATTTCGATCAAATCTCAAAGTCGATCGAAAATTTAGAAGGTATCAACCCGTTAGTAATTGGAGAGATAATTATAGATAAGTATCAATTTACAGAGACTTTAGGAAAAAGTGGAAAAGAACCAGTTTTAGTATTAAAAAAAAAACATTTTGAAAAATATCTAGGAGGAGCTGGGGCTATATGTCGACATTTGTCAAGTTTTGTAAATAAAACTAATTTACTAAGTTATCTAGGTCAAAATAATGATGAATTAAAATTTATTAAATCGAATTTAGGAAAAAAAATTATATTTGATTTTATAAGCAAAAAAGACTCACCTACTATAATTAAGGAACGGTTTGTTGAAGAAATTAATAATCGAAAAATATTTGGTGCTTATTCTTTAAATGATAGTAGCGTCAGTTCATTAGAAGAAAAAAAATTAGAAAAAAAACTTTCTAAATTTTTAAAAAAAAGTAACCTCGTTATTGTCTCAGATTATGGACATGGTTTAATTTCAAAAAATTTTGCAAAAAAGATTATTTCAAAGAAAAAATTTGTTGCTGTAAATGTTCAAATCAACTCATCAAATATTGGTTATCACAGTCTTCAAAATTACAGAAATGCAAATTGTATTATTATCAATGAAAATGAGTTAAGATATGAAATGAGATCGAAAACTGAAAAAATTGAAAATCTTTTAAAATTATTATCAAAAAATTTAAATTTGCAATTTTTAATAGTTACTAGAGGCTATAGTGGTGCAATTTTGTATGACGCTAAAGTTAAAAAATTTTATTATTCTGATGCTTTTGCAAATAAAGTAGTTGATAAAGTTGGAGCGGGAGATGCAATGCTTTCCATACTTGCTATATGCTTATATAAGAAAATCGATTGTGACTTGTCTTTATTAATATCTTCACTATGTGCCTCTCAATCAGTTAATTCTATTGGCAATAAAAAAGCAATAAGTAAAACAACCCTTTTAAAGGAATTGGAGCATTATTTAGCATGATGGAAAGAATATTTATAACTGGAGGAGCAGGCTATGTAGGCTCAGTTTTAACGCCATATCTATTGAATAAAGGATACCATGTAACAGTTTTAGATTTATTTATGTACGGTAATACATTATTTCCTCATCCAAACTTAAGAATTATTAAAGGCGATATAAGAGATAAAAAATTATTAGAAAAAAATTTAAAAGATATTGATGTTGTAATACATTTAGCCTGTATTTCTAATGATCCAAGTTTTGAGCTAAATCCAAATTTAGGAAAATCAATAAATCTTGACGCATTCCCTGAATTAGTTTCAATTTCAAAATTTAGTAAAATTAAAAAATTTATTTATGCTTCGTCATCTTCAGTTTATGGAATTAAATCAGAGCCAAATGTTAACGAAGAAATGTCACTTGAACCTCTTACAGATTATTCAAAATTTAAAGCTGATTGTGAAAAAATACTAAATGAGTCTAAGACAAGCAATTTTCAAGTAGCAACTATTAGGCCCGCAACTGTTTGCGGTTTTTCTCCCAGACAAAGACTTGATGTCATAGTAAATATTTTAACTAATTTGGCGTATTTTAAAAAAGAAATAACAGTTTTTGGTGGAGAACAGTTAAGACCAAATGTTCACATATTAGACATGGTAAGGTCTTATGAACATTTACTTCTCACAGATTTTAAAAAAATTAATGGAGAAATTTTTAATGTGGGCTTTGAAAATGTTTCTGTTGATAATCTTGCAAACACTGTAAAAGAAGTTTTAGGTGGAAATATATTAATAAAGAAAACCCCAACAAATGATAATAGATCTTATCATATTTCATCAGAAAAAATTAAAAAAGTCCTAAATTTTGAAACAAAATATTCTATAAAATCTGCTATTGTTGATTTAAAAAATGCATTTGAAACTAAGATACTTTCAAATACTTTTGATGATATAAAATATTATAATATCAAAGTAATGAACAAAATTAATCTTACGTAAATTTAAAAATTATTTTAAATTTGGCTAATTAATTTTTTTAATGAAATTCCATGAGATTTTAATAAGTCTTCTTGATTACTAAATACATGAATAAATTTATCTTTTAATGAATTTGTAATTATTTTTCCTTGATATCTGTTTTTAAAAGCTAAATTGGTTACAATATCACTTAAGCCTCCAATAATTGAGTGATCCTCTAGAGTTATAATTTTACTATATTTTCTAAAAATTCTTTTAATACCTTTTTCGTCAAAAGGCTTTAATGTAGAGCAAGAATATAAGCTTATTTTTTTTTTTTTAATATTTATTGCATCATAGGCTAATTGAGATATGGGACCGTGGGAAAGGATGCATGTATTATGTCCATTTATTAATTTTCTAATTTTACCAAACTTCCATTTTTCTACAGCTTTTTTTGTAATAATTTTTTCTCCACTCTTTCCAATTCTCAAATAAGTTGGAGACTTGTTTTTTGTACAACAATAATTAACAGCAGAAACTAATTCTTGAGGGTCACAGGGTGAGATAACAGTCATATTCGGTATTGATCTTGCAATTGAAATATCCTCGATAGCTGTATGAGTTCCACCTAAATTTGCATAAATGGTTCCTGCGCCCATGCCTACAACTGTTATGGGAAGATTCTGATAGCATATATCATCTCTAACCATTTCAAAGGGCCTATAAATACTAAATGGTGCAATGGTATATGCAAAAACTTTCTTTCCAGACATAGCTAATCCAGCGCAAACACCAATCATATTCTGTTCTGCTACACCAACATTTATAAAATTATTATTTGATTTTTGAAATTTTGCCATAGCACCAGAAGGTGAGATATCTGCTGCAACAACATATATATTTTTATTTTTTTTTATATTTTTAAATATTGTTTCAGAAAACTTATTTCTCATAATTTTTTAATTTCTTTTTTAATTTCGTTTATAGCCAAGTCATATTCGGATTTATTTGGAGATCTGTAATGCCACATAGGGATATTTTTCATGAAACTTATCGGATATCCTTTTATTGTTTTAGCAACTAAACATAATGGTTTTTTAGTTTTTTTTTTATTAAAAATTTTTAATATTGAAACTGGATCATGGCCATTACAATCGTAACTATCCCAGCCAAAAGATCTAAATTTATTTTTAATTGGATATAAGCTAGGATGAGTGTCGGTTGCTCTTGTTGCACTTTGTAGATCATTATTATCAACTAACAAAATTATATTATTGAGCTTGAACGAAGAAATCATCAACACGGACTCCCAAATAGAACCTTCCATTAATTCTCCATCGCTACAAAGAATATAAATATTTTTATATTTTTTAGACAATGACATACCTGCTGCAATTCCGAGACCATGACCTAGAGAACCTGTAGAGGCTTCAACTCCGTTAATATAAATCTCAGGATGCACCCCTAAAAAACCATTTTTTTTACAATAGTTATCTAGATCTTTTTTTTTAATAAGCCCTTTTTGTTCTAAAATTGAATATAGTAAAATTCCTACATGACCCTTTGATAATATGAATTTATCTCTTTTATCATTTTTAATTTCAAAAATAGTTTGTATAAGTTCAGCACTTGAAAATGACCCACCAACATGCAGTGCCGGTACATTCAAAGATAGATCTAAAATTCTTTTTCTAAGCTGAAAAGATTTTTTTTGTATTTTTTTCGCAATCATATTATATTTTTTGATTAACTATACTAATTAATCTATAAATTAAACATTATAATTGTAAGAAATTAATGAAACTAAATAATTTTATTCATGATAATAGCGGCAAAAGTTTAGCCTTATTTTCTAAAAAAAAATTTATATTTAATAAAAATTTAGTAAAGGAATTAAAACAATTTTACAATAAGAAAAAGAAAGAAATTAGAATATGTATGCACAGTTCAAAGAAATCAAATCTTCAAGTAATGGTAAACTTAATAATCTTAAAAAAAAATTATCAAGTTCATTATCACAAGTATTCTAGTGAGTATTATTTTCCATTATATGGTAAATTGAGATTAGTAATTTTTAATAAAAAAAATAATTATAAAAGTCATGCAGATATAGATGGAAAAAAAAATTTAATAGGAAAAATTTCTAAAGGTGATAGACATATTGCAGTGCCTCTAAATAAGTACTGTATATATTTAGAATTTAGGTCGGGTAACTTTTTGCAGCACAAAAATGTTTTTTTAAAAAAAAACATAAAAGCCTCATATGTTCATGAGTTAAAATAATGAGAGGGCTTTCAATATTAATATTTGCTTTTAATGAAGAAAAAAGAATTTTATCAACACTAAAATTAATTAATTCAATTATAAAAAAAGTCCATATTAAATATGAAATTATAATAATTAATGATGGAAGCACAGATCAAACAATAAATATAATAAATAAATTTAAAAAAAAAAACAAAAAAATAAAAGTTATAGATTTTAAAAAAAATCGAGGAATAACAAGATCACTTCAAATTGGAATTAAAAAAGCAAAGTACGATAAATTAACCTGGTTTCCAGGTGATGATTCTTTCTTATCCAAAAATTTAAAAAAATTTTTTGAACTTTCAAAAAAAAATGATCTAGTAAATGGATTTAGAGATAATAAATTTGTATTTAACAAATTAAGAAAAATATTAACTACATGCAATCAATTCGTTCAAAGCTTGCTATTTAATCAAGAAATTAAAGATGTCCATGGATTATTTATTTTTAAAACAAGTCATTTAAGGAAGTTAAAATTTTATTGCAGTAGATACTCAATAATGGTTGAAATTTTACCATCACTGTTGAATCAAGGAAGGTATAATATTAGTCATATAAAAATTTATCTTAACAAAAAAAATTTAGGATCATCTCAAACATTAAGTGTCCAAACTATTTTTGATTTTGCAATAACATGGTTAAAATCTTTTTTTTATTATAAACTTCTCAAATAATGAAAATTGTAATTTTAGGAAATTCAAAATTTACTATTTCTTGCTTTGAAGCTTTAAAAAAAAAAACTAAAAATCAATTAGTTTTAGTTTCACAAAAGAAAAATTTTCAACCTAAAAACTCAATCAATATGAAAGCTTATGCAAAAAAAAATAATATAAATTTTTTTGAAACATCAAATATAAATTCTATTTCTGCATATAAATTTTTAAAATCTTTAAATATAGATTTAATTTTTTCTTCATGGCCAAAAATCATAAGTAAGAAAATTATTAATATCCCGAGACTTGGGACAATTGGATCTCACCCTACCTCATTACCAAAAAATAAAGGAAGGCATCCCTTACACTGGTTAATAAATTTAGGATGCAAAAATTCTCACTTATCATTTTTTTTTATGGATGAAAGCATTGATGGAGGTAGACTCATATCAAGATACAAATATCAAATTAAAAAAGATGAAAATATTCGCACTCTTGAGTCAAAAATTGAAAAAATTGCCTTTAAATCTTGTTACGATGTTTATAAAAAAGTTATAAAGAAAAATTTTTTAGGAACTTTACAGGATAATAAAAATTCAAATTATTTTAGAAAAAGACATACAACCGATTTGATTGTTAATTTAAAAATGAACTTTGAGTCAATTAAAAAATTAGTGAATTCATATTCAGAACCATATGAAGGTGCGATTATTATAATCAATTATAAAATTTTTAGGATAATTAAAATAAATAAAATTTATGGAGATTTATCCAATGTTGAAATCGGTAAAATATTAAAAAGGAATAATTCCTCAATTGTCACAAGGTGTTCTGATAGTCTAATTAAAATATATTTAAAAGATTTAAAAAAGGTTGATTTAAATTCAATGCTTTATATTCATGATCCTGCATATTATTTAGTAAAATCTAAATCTTTCTTTAAAAAATTAAATAAAATGTTTAAAGAGAACCAATAATTATAAAAAATAAAATATATTTTAAATTAATTTAATTATGAAGAATATGACTTGTAATGTATGTGAAAAAAAAAAATTAAAAAAAGTTTTGATTTTTGGAAAAAAACCAATCGTTCATCACTTAAAAACAAAAAAAAAAGATATAGAAAACACATATCAATTTGATATAGCCAAATGTGAAAATTGTGGTCACTTACAGATCTATAAAAGCATAAATCCAAAAATTTTATATAAGGATTATTTTACGCCAAGTTCATGGAAGAATAATTGGCACGTTAAGTTACTTATAGAAAAAATGATAAGTATATAT
>MDTA01059057.1_pt1 | contig 18006 bp, 12 predicted proteins | sample 811151 | NCBI WGS metagenome assembly MDTA01 (sample SAMN05326648, study PRJNA326480) | marine metagenome | isolation source: seawater | place: Indian Ocean: South | collected 2010
CTATTATATTTTATTAATAAAAACTATTCAGTTTCTATCTGTTTTGGGGTTATTTGAGGTAGATGACTAGGTGTAACCCACTTAATATAAAATATCTATTACCTATAGATTACAAATCTTGGGGATACAATAAATTCAGGCCTGATGTGAATTTTTATATTTTATTTTATTATTAAATGAGTGATAAGAAAGAAGAAAGGCTTATGGGTAAAACTAAGGCTGAAAGATTATTATTTGCTAAAAGAGCTAAAGCACTAGAAGGGGCTAGTTTAAATAGTTTAAGAAAAGAAACCCACAAAGTTTAAAAGGATAACGGAATGTGTTTTGAGGTTCGCGATACCAGAAAACTTGATCTATTTAAAAAGATTATAAAGCTTCCATCTAATTAAATATAATAGATTGCTGATAAAGTAGACAATAAAGGTAAATCATTTAAATAAATTCGTGAAATGGATTATAAAGGATCGCTGGGAAATAAAAAAGGTAAGAAATAAAAACCAAGAAAAAAAAAGAAATGATTTATTATTATTCATTATAATTTTAACACCGTGGCATAACACATACATTAATCGTGATCAAATGGATCTTCACAGTCATCAAATTCATCTAATGTTTCCATTATGAAGTTTTTACCTGATTCCATTATAAATGAATTATGTTATTCTATTTCTTATAATGATTTAAATTATTATTATTTATTATTATTAGAGTTTAATAATAATTAAATAACATTATTCATATTATTTTATTCTTATTATTCTTATTAATGTTATGTTTATTAAAGATTAGTATTTTGTTTAATTTGTTTTGTTAAATCTTTATTATTTCTTTTATTCCGCGGCATCTTTAATATAATTATTTTTTTTTAAATACTTTTTATTCAATATTTTTTACCCGCCTCCCAATTAATCCTAATATTCATATCTTTTTATTTTAACTTTGCTAATTCCATTATAGTATCCTTTCCGTGTTTCTTAACTAATTAGTCTAATGTTGTTGGTGTATTCTTATCAATAGTTTTTAATGGTCTACATCCTTTTTTATTCGCTCCCGAGCCACAAGCAACTTTCTTTCCGCTTTCTAAATAAGGTATAATCTAAACCCATTCCTCATCACGCCATCTAAGTAACTTACCTTTATTTTTTTTACTATCTTTATACTTACCACCCATCTCTTTATATTACTTACTTAAATACATTGATTTATATGCTGAATGTCTATCATATTTATCGTCTGCTTTCTTTTTAGCTTTCTTATAAATATCTTTGTCTACATATTATTCAGGGACTTCACTCATTTATTGTAAAAAAATAAATAATAAATTAAATATATGTTTTCGTGCTTATATTAGGTCATTTAGTCGTTATTTGATGTAGATCAGTAGGTGTATCCCCACTTTAACAGATAAAATCTTTCATCTCTAAAGATTACACTTCTTCAGGATACACAAAAAATATTCATTTAGGGTCATTATATAGTATTTAATTATAATTTATGTAATAATTCATAATGTTAATTACACACCTATAAATATATATTATTATATTCATCGGGTATAATTATACTACTTGTTTACTTACAATGATAACAATTCTATTCCGTAATATATATATCTTCTTATTATTTATTATTTTTTTTATCTTTTTGTAATTAATATTCATACGGAATAATATATAATTACTTATTCATTTATTATCATTATATTTTATTTATTATATTAATATTAAATTGTTTTTCAATATCCTTAATACTTTATTATAATGATGGTTTATTCCATAGTAAATGCTTACTCCAGAAACCCGCGGTCTAAATACCTGACTTAGTCCAATCCTCTCTTTTCTAATGTCTACTAATATATCTTTTCATTCTATCTGGGTCTTTATGTAGGGTAAAATCACTCATACCTTTCGCGCCAAATTAAATAGTTTTTATTTTTTTATCGTTATTAAATATTTCTATCTTATACTTCTTATCTTTTCTATTAGAATTTTAAAGTAGATATTTACTCATTTAATAATATTATAAATTATAATATTTTTATTTACTATAAATATGTTTGGAGATAATAGTGCTGCAATATTTGGTACGTAAAATGCTGATCTTTAAGGATAAAGAATTACAAATCTAGGAGAACCTTAGAATGGTGATGATGCAATTACTAAGAATTACTTTGTTGAGAATACTGTTGGAGTGCCTATAGGTACAATAATACCAACAATGAATAGTACTGTAAATAGTCCTAATTTATTATATTGTGATGGGTCTACCTTTGTTTAAACTGATTATCCTGAGTTATATACAGCATTAGGTGATAGTAATGTTTTACCTGACTTAAGAGGTAGAGTATTAAAGAATATATCAACAACATCACCTAATTTAGGAACACTTGAATCTGGTTCTGTATTAAACCATACACATTCTGCTGGTGGATTATTTACAGATACCCACGGTGGTCATTAACATCCTTATTTAGATTAATCAAGATCCGGTTTAGCAATTGTAGATAATGCCTTAAATGTATTCCCATAAAGTGTAAATTTTCATATAGCGGATACCGCTAGGGTAACTAGTAGTGCGGGATAACACGCTCACAATTGCTTAGGTAATACAGGTAATCCCGATGCTAATGGTAACAATGAGGCAAGAGTAAATAGTTATTTAATAAAATTCTATATAGTTGCTAAATTAACATCATTAAGTATAGAACAGTAAGCATAAAATAGTTAAGTAAATTTATCTAGTAATTTAGACTTTTAAAACTAATATAAAATAATTAACTATCCAACAATTGTCAATGATACTGATGATGATGTATTAAAATATGGATAATTAAAAACTAAAGTATTAAAGAATTAAGCAACATTAAATAGTGATTAAGTTGATAGTATATAGTTAATTAATGATAATAGTAACACTGCTAGTAAGTTTGTATAAATAGGTGATTAAGCATTTGCTTCTGCTAAAATGTTTTATCATTATAACAGAACAATGGATAGTAATTTTACTAATGGTAATACTAGTACTAATGGTAAATCATTTTTAAGATATTTAGCAACACCAACAGTTTTAAGTAGAAACAGCGGTATTAAGTTACAGGTAGGTGACGCAGCTCAAACTAATTTAGATGATAGAGCATAATACTATAACTGTGATAAAAATACATTAATTTGTTATAGTGCTAACTTATCAGGTACTTCATTTGTTTGCTGTGATACTACTAATAATCTAGTTTAATAAGACTTGTCTGGTATAGGTATAGGCCCTTTCGTAAATAGTATGAGTCACGCAATATTCTTCCATTCTAATACTGGTGCCTTATTTATATCATCAGATAATGATATTAAATTTAGTATGAAAAAGAAACTAAAAGGTTCATCATATTTAGATAGAATAAAACAAGTAAATGTATATAGTTATAGTATGAAATAACCACCATTAAAATTGTCTGATGATTAGGAGTAAATTGAAAAAAGAATGAAATAATAATTAACATAAACGGTTGGTTGTTCATATTAAGAGATGGTTAATATATTCCCTAATGCTTGTACTAATAATTTTAAGAATAAACATTTAAAAATACTTGATAGTAATAAATAATAGTTTGATGAATTTATAAATAATACATTAGATGAAACATAAGTAAATAATATAATTAATAATATAAAAGATGAATAATAGTATATGGTTGATTATTAAACACTAAACTTATATCATCTAATGGCATTTTAAGAATATATGGAATAAAACGATGACGATCTTGAGAATTTTAAACATTAATAAAAAAATGTAAATAGTGAATTATTAGATTAATTAGAATATAAAGATGAATAAATATAAGATTTATAATAATAGATATATGATAATAATAAAAAATAAATAAAGATTATTAATAATCTATAAGATTAAATAAATATATTAAATGAATAAATATAATCATTATAAAGTTAATGACATAGTAAAGTTTTAATTATTAAAGTCAATTAATCTATTATTATCATCTCTTAATTCAAATTATATTATATTAACATATTAAGGATTATTAACAGAACCAGATAATTACAGCGGAACCATTTACTATTAATAAGTATTTACATTATACTGACCCGCGGTTAATGGTATAGTTAAGTGACCTAAACCATCATATGGTATATTTAAATTAAACTTTAAATGTACACCACAGGTAAGTGTTACATTAGCTTTACGACTACCAGTGTAAGAAGTAGCAAACGAAGCATCAAATATTGAGTCACTTGGTTAGAAACCCATATAACGATATATTTAGTTTTTAACTGGGTTGTTATCATATAATACTAACCTAAACTAATCAGACGATGCTAAAGTAATAACATTATTAGAATTGGTAAAGGCTGTATTAGATAAACCTGCTGCTGTCAACTTAGTATCTAAATGAGTTAATAGATCAGCAACAGAATATAATCCTTAATCTAATGTAACTTCAATTACAGAACCGCCTGATTTTTAAAACTTAAGAGTATTATAATTCTAGTTAACATTATTAAATGTATTAAAGAAAGTAATATTATTTAGTATTAATCTATTATATGAATCAGGTCTAATCATATTATACCTATATTATGAATTGTTGTTCTGGGTATTAAAGTTAGTAATTTAAATATTAACTTGTTTGGTGTTGTCTGTCATATTTAATATAAATAAAATAAATATAAATATAAATTGATCATTCTAATTTAAACTAATAGTCTAAAGTATAAAAGAATCTATATTAAGGAGGTAATTCCATATTAATAAATAAGTATTTATATTTCTCTGATGATATCTCTTTAAATAACTATATAAATTCCTTTTAGTACAGACCGGCCACTTCTTTCTAAATTGTTTATATTTATTATATTTAACTAATAGGGTATAACATCCAATGACTAGTTTATAATCTTATTTATGGCGACAATGAAGTTAAATTTTATATTATATTTATTACTGATATGTTAGCGTGTCTTAATGAAACATATAAATTACTTATTAATGAATTACGGGACATATTAATACTACTAACCAAATCATCTAATATAAATAATGATCTTTATTATGGTATTTTGTTTTTCATATTAAACTTTTTTTCTTCTAGTTTACTATCATATAACTATTTAAACTTCATTATTATATTATCTGATTTTTCTATTATTTGTACTTCTGGGTCAAACAATGGTAGTTATTCTGGTTCTTCTGTTTCATTGGGGTTATGTGGTTTATCTTTTTATTATTTGTTAAATGCTTCGTGTTTAGCACTTAATGCTTCTAAATAGTTTAAGAATATTAATTATGAATTATCTACATTTACTGAAGGGGAGAATATATAAACCTCATCAATAGGAATATATCCATTAGGGTTCTCAATTGATTAAATAATATTATATTTATTATCTGTTAATATTCTACTAATCTCTTATGATTTACCTGCTCCTGTTGGTGCTACTGTAGTTAACCTAAAGTCTTTCTAAAAAATTTCATTTGTTTTTATGTTTTATCCGTCCATCATATTTATAGTAAATATATTTATTTATTTATTTAATTATTTATATGCTTGTATTAATTAATTATTTTTTTTTTATAATTTAAAATTTTTATATTATGTATAAAATGGAACCAAGATTATCGGACTTAATATAAAACTCTTAATGTTCATATAGCGTACAAGAGTTAGGTAATAATGCTAATAAAACACTGAACCCAGGTGAGACATTATTCATACGATTCCCTAGGGGTAACTATGTATTAGATACTGAATCAGTGTAATTATGTTTTAGACCAGTGTTTTAAGCAGCCTCTGCTTCAATAGTACACGGACCCTGTAGTAAAGATGCTGAATCATTATGGAGTTGTTAATCTATTAAAGTGAACGGAAAGAATATAATGGCTAATAGTATTAATTAAAGTTATGGTAGATCAATATGGACTAACTTTGTTAATAACTAATTAGTTGATAGGAATAATGCATATAAAGTTACTTATGATGGTGATAAATTAACCAATTCGAATGCTTTCTCTGCCACGATACCCGGAAAAGACCCTTCTATAGTTTAAGCTAATTATTTCTCTATTGATAATACTATGAGTGTTGATGATAGTTCATTAACAACTAAATCAAATATGGTTAATATTAATTAAGTGGCGTTTAGAAAAGCATTGGAAGAACAAGCACCGTTTAGATAAAGATTCTATATTCCAACTAGAACATAAGCAGACGGACACGCTAATTAAAATGGTATTATTACATATATTCCTGTTGCTGGTGCTGGTGGTACTGCCGCTGATCCATTGCTTAATGCTGCTTCTACTGTCGTGGTGTATCCAGAAGCTTCATTTAGGGAGAAAGTAATGAACAGTACTTATTGTAATATATCATTACTTAAAGTATGTCCTGAAATGTAATTTGGTTATGTGTATATGGGTGATAAAGATATAGAAGTTGAACTGATTGCTAATAATGCTGCTGTTTGTTTATCTAATGCGAGTTTAACCGCTGATGTTAATAATCTACTTACGGAAACTTATAAGATTGGTGACTTATGTGTTTACTCTAGGAAGTTACACGTTAAAGGAGGTATGGAATCATAAGCATTATCGGTGTTTAATAGTATTTTACCATTAACGGCTGTTTATTAACATATTGAATAAATAAATGCTTAGAATTAAACATTCAATATTCCAGTTTAACATAGACATCTTAGAGCTGCTTTTATATTCTTTACACATTCATAATTAAATAGTAAAACAGCTAATGCCGTTGCCCACGCTCCCGGTTAAAATATTGGTAATACTTATCTTCCTAATGTTTAAGGATCGGCTAATGGACCATAAGCAAGTATGGCTAGTAGTTATGATGATGCATATTTCTGTTAATTAAACGATGCTTATATATAAATAGGTAATAAAAGATATAAAGCAAATACAGCACCAATAGGTAATAAACACCTGTCATCTTATTTAGATTAATAAAATTCTTTATATGAGGTTATGCCAACTAAAAAACTTAAATAAGATTTATAATCATTTTTAACTAATAGAAATGTTTATATAATACCAATTAACCCAACAGCATTAGAAGAGGAAATGGTGAACCCGGGATAAAATGTTACTTTCCACGTTGAATTTAATACTGATTAAAGACATTTAGATACTTTAAAAACATTTAACTGTTAAATATATTTACTTGCTTCATAAGCCTTAACACCAGATATGGAATTATAGAAATGATCAATATAAATAAAATATTAAATATATATTGTATAAATGAACGAGACCAAAGTATATGTAACTTTATAAGATGGTAATGTAGATATAAAATGGGAGGCATTAATATAAACTGTTTTGACCTTCGTTTTAACTCTTCTGGGAGCATACATTACTGCTTATATAAAGAAAACAGAGGAAGTAAAGAAAGATCATAGAGAATAAATATTAAAGAAAAAAGGAGAAAAGATTGCCTTACTTAGGACTAAAACTATTTCTCCTATTTCATCATCCTTGGAGGATAAATAAAGTTTACTATGATTTAATATATATTATATTTATATTGTATATTATATTTATATTGTTTTTTTTATTTATAATATAAATGTATTAACAGAAAAGGAATATGGTATGTGATTGTAACTTATTATAGGATACTAATGATCTATTAATTGCTTACAATTTACATAAAGTTAAATTTGAATAAGAACAAGTAGCAAAGGATATACTTAAGTTGAAAGACTTAGATAAAGTACTAGGGGGATTAGAAAAACTTAGGTTAACTAATTACAACCCAATGATAGAAGATGAGATATTAAAGATAAGAAAAGCTATTAATAAAAATAATGTTAATCCGGTTGAATCTTTATTAAACTTTTATGATAAACAAAATGAGAACACTCTTATTAATAATAAACATTTAAAGAATAAATTTATTAAGTCTAATTGATATAACAACAATGTATATTTAATTTATATTGTATTTAATGTATATTGTATTTAATTTATATTGTTTATTTTTTTTATTTATATTAAATATGACAGCTGCTATATTCGGAAAAGAATTAGGTGATATAATTGGAATGGCTGGTAGAGCCGGTGGTGGTTTAGGATATAATCCATACGGATAACAAATATAAAGTGGATTAGGTTAATAATAAGAAATCTCAGCAGGTTAATAGATTGAGGATTCATTTAATTAACGACAAAGAAGAATGTAAATGGGATTAACCGGTGTCGGTTTAGGTTACGGTGGTATGAGTTAAAGTGGTTACTTCGCTCCTGATTAAATAACATAAAGACAAGATAACGAAGATGTTAATGTATATCATAGAAGGTTGTACTTTGATTCTGTATTCTCTACTTCTGATACATTAGATGATTTAAGAAAGGAATATAAAGAGTTAGTAGATGAACTGAAAAGGGAAAAGGATGGTAGTAAATACCTTAGAGAATTAATGGAAGCTATGAAAAAGAGACAGGGTGAAATTAGAGGTAACTTAGATAAAGAAAAATAATAAGAGTAACAGAAAAATAAACCTTAAACTAAACCTGATGACATTATTAAATAACCAGAAGATGATGCTTAAATGGATACTAACCCATAAGGTAAACCACAAAGTAAATAAAAAGAACAAAGTAAATAAAGTAAATAAAAATAATAAAGTAAACAAGGTAAAAAGAAAATGAGCGAAAAATAATTATAAGAAGTATAAGATTTATTTGATAGGATGAGATAAGAAGGATTCTCATAAGAAGAAATAGATAAAATACTAGAGGATATAGATAACAGAGGGTTATTACCTTACTATAGTTATCCTGATAATGATATAAGGAACTGGTCTAGGTCAGGTAAGAAAAAGGATGAAAAATAATTTAGTAAGAAAAAGAAACCAAGTGATGATCCTAATCCTGATGGCGGTGGTGATGATAATGGTAAGAAAGGTAAGGGTGTAATTGATATTGTTAAGGATATTGTAGATGGTATATCTGGTGCCGGTAAACAGGAGGATGATAAATAAGATGAATAAAAAGATAAATAATAATAACATATATAAACTATTAATAATATGTCATTAAAATAATTATTTAATGTACATAATACTATAAATTAAGTTTATAAAATTAGATAAGGTAAACAATAAGATCATATGAATGAAGAAGAATTATATTCTAGTATATTATAATATGAATGACTTAATATATATTATATTTAATTTATTTTATATTTTTATTAAATATGTCTGGATAAATAGAAGGGGGTGATTTAAACCCATAATAAAAAATAGCTGAATCTGATATTAATGATTTTATAAGTACTTTATAAAACTATTTAAGTGAAACAAAAAAGACAAGATAATTTACAAAAGAAGAATATGAGTATTAAGCAGAAAAGGCTAGATTATATATAAGTGCATATATAACTTTTGCTGGTTAAGAGGCTGCTGATAAATTAGAAAAAATGTAAAAACCATCATCATATGCTTCTAAAAATTCATAAACAAAAAAATCATATATAAAGAAAATCATAAAGAATATGGAAGAAATGAAAGATATATTAGTATAAAATGAAGTAGTATTATCTAGTGAAGAGTTAAACGCATTACCGGGTGAAAAAATAGAAGCAGAAGACCCAGAAAAAGTAAGAGGTGAAATACCAGATCCATTATAAGGAGAAATAGAAGAAGCAGACCAAGGGGCTAAAATAATAAGAGAAGGTAGAGTTTTTCTTAGGTAAGCGGCTAGAGATATAAGACTAGCTACTATAATAGATAAATAACTAAAATTATTACTAACACCCGAAATAATATAGTAAGCAAATAAAATGAGTGAACATTAATAAAAAATACTTAGGGACTTTTATTATGAGGATATATAATAGTTAGTAGCTAATGATCCTAATTTAACTAAACAGGCTGATATAGTTTTATTTGTTAAAACTTAGTTATAAAATAAAATAAATTAATTACTCGCCGAAGAAGAAGAAAAAAAAGAAGCGATACCTAAAGTATCAGAAGTAATAGCATAATAATCATAAGAGTTTAAATTAAACCCTAAGAGTATATTTAAACTAAGAGCATTATAATGCCATTGATCAACTATACATTTAATTAATTATCTCCTGTACGTGTTATTTTTATTTTTATTATTCTTCATTTTTTTTTCTTAAATGTTATATAATATTATTATTTATTCGGCGGATTTATTTACTAGTATGTTTATTATACTTCTTCATTAATTTATCATAATCTAATTCACTATCAGAAGAACAATTAATTAAAAACAAACTAAATAACATTGTTAATTTAGAATATTATTTAATTATATACTCATCTTTATATTTACCCTAGTGATCTTATTCGTCGTCCATATTTAATCAAAATATATTTTTTGCGTATCCCGAAGAAGTGTAATCTTTAGAGAAGATAGATTTTATCTATTAAACTGGGGATACACCTACTTATCTACATTAAATAAGGTCATTTAGACTCTTAATCGTCTTTGTTTTGATCTATTTATTTTTTATCATTTATTTAGTTTTATTTTAATTATTCTTAAAGTTATTGTACTTATTAGTTCATATTCTACTTACAGGAGAAACACTAATCATAATCTTTCTTATGTCTGTTCTTACACTGTTTATCATTTATTATCCGCTAACATTAAATAAAATCTTCATTAGTTTCACACGATCTTTTTATAAAACAGTTGTAACAATATAAATAAGGTTTTCTACATTCATTAAAACAACCCGTCGTTTTACAGGTTTATAATGTTAATTAAAAACAATAAAAACACTTATCATATTTATTTGACTTCTTTAACTTCTTTTCACACTACTTACCATCAATAACATTTACACATTGTTTATATTTATTTATTTGTTTATCTTTGTTTGTTTACTTACTCTTTGGTATTTATTAAACTTATTACATTTATAATTAAAATAAAATATTTAATAATTAATTATTTTTTTTTAAAATTATTTTTTTTAATATTAAATATGGAAAATATAAAAGATTCCAGTGATTACAAAAAAATATATGATACACTAGATCATTTGGAAAACGAGAAAGTTAGATAAATGTAAGCTAGTAAATAATATTATAAATAATTCCCAGAGAAGAGACCAGAAAGAAAACCAAGACAAGTAAAGAAAACTAAAGCATTATAAATGAATGACTTCACCTTCCTTAAAGAAACATACGGATCATAAAGACTTATTGAATTAATGACCGCTGAATTAGAGCCAACTAAATTTAAAGTAGACTATACTAAAAATAAAATAACTAAATTAAGATAACCTAAATAACCCAAACAGGAGCAACCAACGGAATAGGCAACCGAGGTAGCTAACTGAAAACCCCCAACACCAAATATTACTGTATTCATTATTTATTTTATTATTCTTACTTATGTTTATTTAACTACCTATTATATAGATGTTATTTAAAATATAAAATATATATTTAAATATATTAATATTTTTTTTTTATAATTATTTATAATGTGTATAAATATGACTACTGAACTTTAAACATTATTAGAATCATAATAAGAAATAAATTAATATATGGATTAGAATAATTTAAATAATGTATATAGATTTGTTGTTTAACCGCAGCCCGAGTAATCAGATTTAATTGTACATAGTTCAGACGGGGAATCTAGTTATAGTTCTGATAGTATATCAACTGATAGTTCCAGTGAAAGCTCTAGTTCTAGTGACTCATCATTCGTACTTAGTGACGGTGATGTGGTTTCTGATGAATCTGATTCTATTTAATAATATGATATAGTTAAAAAGTATTAAAGGTTAAACTGACCACCAAGTCCGTTCGTACTTCATAGAAGCTGTCAGGGTTACAGTAGGTATATAAGTCCGTTCGTACTTCATAGAAGCGCTCGGGTTTCAAAGTTTCTCATATATAAGCTATCGCTTATATACTCTAAACTTTTTTTATTCATAATAGTAAAAATAAAATTAATATAAATTAATAAAATTAATATAATGGTTATATACTGTAACTACTTTCAACGGCTAATAAAAATTAAATAATAATTTTAAATAAATAATATAATAATATTAAATGAATATATAATAATTATAAGATTAATATAATATAACTACCTTAGATGAATTATAATAATATAATATTAATATAATAAATTAATATAAAAATAATATATAATGCTTATTTAATGACTATTAACTTATAAAAATAAATAATAATAATTTATATACCGTTTAATAATTATTTATTGATAATAATTTATTAACAGGTTAAATTTTAGTATAAAAATAATTATGAAATCGCGCTCAAATTTGATTATACTGAATAATATTTATTATGATTATTTGTATCCCGAAGATTTGTAAAAACTATTAAAATCTTTCTATACTATAGTATACACAAAGTGGGATACACCAAAAATACAATTTAAACCCTTCAATATAATTAAATATAATATAATAAAGTCATTAAAAAAAATATATATATTAATTAATAAATAATATTAAATAATATGTATAATTTAGACGATTATTTAAATTTCTTATAATAAACATATGAATATTAATTATAAATATAAGATTAATACACTGATGATTTTTAACATTTATAGTTAACCCGACTAAATGAACTAATATAATAAATAAAATAATAAATATAATAAAAAAAAAATAATAATAATAATAATGATTAACCTGTAATAATTTAATAATAATGATCATTTTAATTTATCGTATATTTATAAGTCTTGTATATAATTTAATATTTTATGGTATTTAACTACCTTTCCGTCCTCTCTCTTACTTGTTTATTTTGTTCTTAAATTCAAATATTTATACATTATTGATTTATATTATCTACCTAATTTTTTTTATTCTTTCTCGTTTATTACTTTATTAAATATTTATAATATTATTTATTCTGATTAATTATAATATTATTTATATTATTATTAAACGTCATTTATATTTATTATATCTTATATTTTTAATCCGTTATAATCAATTTATAAATATAACAAAATATTATTTATTAATTATTCTTATTGTTTAATTTAACTTGGTGTGGTTGTTGGTTTATAATGTTTATTATCTGTTGTTAATATATATATTATTTATTATAATAAATCTGGGTGTATATATTATTATAATTATTATAATTTATTATTTTTTATTTCATCATTAATTATATTATAATATATCGGTTATTATTCTTATAATTATTATTAATATGTTATTTATTATTATTTTATAAATTCTTTATAATCATTTATACTCGATTAAAAATACATTTAGTCATTTATGAATTAATCTAAGGTTATTAAATCATAATGAATTATATTATAGTTAATTTAATTACATAAACTATATTAATTTAAATGCTCGTATTTTCCTTATATTAATTTATTTAAACTATCTTTATTTATTAAATATTATATATCGTGTTTAATATCTTATTATTTTTATTAATTTTCTTAATATAATTCAATTATATTAATTTCGTGTACTAATAATAAATATTTATATAATAGTTTAAACGTTTCGTATTTCTATTTTAAATTATCTATATTATATTATTAATTTTCTTTTTTTTGTTCTAAATCTTATAATATTATATTAGTACCGTGATTTTTAATATTAATTAATTTTGGTAATTCATCGATATTAAATATACTATATTATTAATCTTTATTTAATTTATTATTTATTTTTAAATCTTATTTTTATAAATATTAACATTGTATATTATATCCCATACCTTATAATAACGATAATATAGTTTATATATATTATTATTTAAATTAATTACTCATACACTCATATAATTATAAATATGAGGTATAATTATCATTATAAAAGTATAATTATTTTTATCCGAATTATTAAATTATAAAATCATTATATTAATCAATTGGTGTACATAATTTATTTTAATTAATATTGTTTACGTTCTCTATTTGTTCTATATAAATAGTCTATTAAATTGACTTACGGAATCTGTGAATACCTTGTACAAATTCAAATGGGTTTATATATTATTTTTGATGATAGTTTAATAAATGTACACCTTATTAAAATAACTAATGTTTAATATTAACACCAGCTGTCATAGTCTTCGTAAATCCTATCCAATAAATATTATTAAAGGTATTATCGTTTTAACAGGATTTATAAAACTTCTATTTATATTCATTATGTCGTATTTTATCTTATTCATTTTCGTCTTATTCTAGTAAATTATCACCGTGTAAAATTATTATTTATTCTGGTTTTAATATATCATTTTATATTAAATATTATTACGTCTTTAATAAGTCTTCTTTTTTACTAAACATCGAGTAACACTTTTTATTTTATTATAATATATTTTAAACATTTTATATAAACGGTGTGTATGGTTATTATACTATATTTAATTAAATCTAACCCTATATTATACCATCTAATTATTATTAATATTATGTTTATTCTTCTAATTCATAATTATAATAATCATCCTCATTAATATATTTATATTATTATTATTTATATGTATTATCTTTCATATTATAATTAAATTTATCATATAATAATTTATGTTAATATTATATAAATTATTGTGATAAATCATTTTCTTTAATTTAATTCAACATATATTATATTTATTTTTAATCATAAAAATATTACTCAGGATCTTCATCAATCATTTATATATATTAATCCAATTATATTTATTATTAATCTACTTAAATTTGTTTATATGGTTAATAATCATTATTTATTAATATATGTTATTTATTAACCGGTAATAATAATTATAAATAGTATTATAATATATTATTATTAAGGAATCCGTCCATAAATATATTATGCTGTGATTAATTTAATACCCTTTATAATTATATAATGTGACTAGTACTACCTCCTCCGCATATTGATTTTATTTAATTGAATATTGATACACATTCATCAATTATAATTATATCAAATTTATGATTTTTAAAACTTTATAACGATTCAACTTAACACATTAAGTATTATATTTTATCTTATTTTTGTATATCTTTTTCATTATACAATTAAAATTATATACCTTCATTTTTTAATTCTTCATTAATACAATATGAAAAACTTATTCTAGATGATAAAAATAATATGCTTTAATTATTATTTAATCGTTTGATATTTTCAAATACGTTATATGTTTTGCCGCTACCTAATCCAGATTTTATAAACGTATTACGATTATTCCATAAATTATATATTAAATGCCCGTTTTTATGTGTATAATTTTTGGGTAAATCATCAATATATTATATAGAATTTAAATAATTAATATTTTATTATTATAATTATTATTTTTCATCCTATAATTATTTTTCATCCTTTTTATTTATTTTAGTAAATTTAAAGAATAGTTACGCGTCGTCGTGTCTAACACATTTTAACCCGATGAATTAACCCTTTTTATTTTTCATTTTTAATAATATATTTATATTTTTATGTTTATATTTACAAACGGGACAAATAGCATTATATTTTATGATTTGTTCTGTTTCTCTAATAATATTTAATTATTATAATATTTATTATTTATCCTCATTATTTAATTCATATTAACTATTATTATTTTATATATTATCATATTTATATTAAAAATGTTAATCATTACTCCAGGGTATAAAATCCTAATTTTAATATTATAAATCGTGTTATATTAATTCATCTAATGGTTATATTATTATATATCTCATATCATTAATATTATCATATTTATATTATCCATCCTCTTTAATATATCTTTATTAATTTAATTTATTTTCACAAAATTTATTAAATCCATCTAAACGTATTGTTTTATATTAGTCATTTTATTTGGGGTATGGTTAATCATCTATAATATTATTTACTTATTCATTCGTATAAAATTACATCATATATTATTTTATCATATCTAATATATACGGTATGTGTTTAATATATATTATATGTTATGTATATATATGACAAGACCTTTAACAGTTATTAGACGACATAATATATATTTATTAATTATAATTGAATATGTTTTATCCTTTATAATACTACATACAATAATTAATGGCGCGAATTAAATGTTCAATAAATTATTATTTTTAATTCTGATTTTATAAATTTACGTCTAATTTATCGATATCAAAATATAATTTTAATTTTTTATGTATATTATATGATACAACTTAATGACACGTAATATTATTTTTAAAATCATTATCATAATATTATTGTTATAATTCTTATAATGTACTATTAATTATTATACGCCTTGGGTAATTGTTTAATTATTCGTGTTATATTAATATATTTTATTAATTTTATTATTATATTTATAATTATTATTTTATTTATACATTACAAGAATAATCACAGAAACTATATTAATTAATATTTAATAATTATAATATATTTTATGCTGCTATTTATTAATCATAATTATAATATTATAAATCCTATTATATCACCTATTAATTATTATATATTAATGTATATTGTTAATCGCCGAAATATTATTTATTAACTTGTTTAGAATTTAAACTATATAATAAAATATACGTTTTATTATTGTTTTATAATTCATTAATAATATATTAATATATTTATAAACTATTTTAATAACTAATATTATTTATATTAATATTAAGTATTTTTATAATATCTAAAATATTTTATTAATATTTTGTATTTATATTTTTAAAATTGTTTGTATTCATTATTTATATCTATATTTTTTTTTAAGGAACGAAATTAAATAAAATTATTAAAATTTATTGTATACGAGTTTTTGTAATCTATAGTAATAGATATTATTTATTAAACTCAGTTACACTTATTAGGATACATTAACGTTTATTATCGGCCGCGATTTTTAAACATAAAAAAAATATATATATTATTAATCATATTTCATTATTTATAGTTTAATTCAGATTAATATTTAATTAGTCTTTTATGGTCTTCTAATTCATTTTAATAATGTTTATATAATTATTTATATTGATAATTTATAACATCATTTAATATATTATTATTATCATATATTATTTATGCGCAATCATCATCAAAATGTAATATATATATTAATAAATATAATTAATACTCTATTTATGACTGTATTTCTGATTATGGTTTATATTAATTATTTAAATTATATATTAAGTCTTCACAATGTATTTTATAATTAAATATTTATGGTATGTGATGTGCTATACTATCGTCCATAATACTTATTTATTTATTTTTCCAATAATAATTATTAATACTACTAAATTATTCTTTATTTAATATTTATATATTATTTAATACCAATTGTAAATTAGTTTATGCAAATTTAATAAATAATTATTAAAGTTTATTAATATATTTTTTAATATCTTTTATATTATTGTTTTATATTCTTAATGATAATTTAAAATGTTTATTATCATATTATTAACAATATACACACGGTTTTAATTTTTCTAATTTATTATAACATTAGCTACAATAATATTTATTACATTATTATATTTAACATTGTTTAATTTAATTTACCGCGGTCATTTTATAACATACATCACATTATATTTTAATTTCTTTATTATTTTATTAATCTTATTTTTATTAATCATCTTATTAAATATATTATATTAATCTTTATTCATCTTCGTTTTTAGTTTCTTAAATTATACATTATATTAATTTTTATTTGTTCTTTTTATTAATATATTATATACCGTAACCTTTAGCAATTTAAATTAATTAATCACGTTTAAAGGTTTTTAATTTGTTTTCAAAACTTTCAATATTCATTATTTATATATCTATATTTTTTTTAAGGAAAGAAATTAAATAAAATTATTAAAATTTATTGTATCCGAGTTTGTGTAAACTATAGGTAATAAAATATTTTATTAAACTTGGTTACACTTTTTAGGGATACAATAATAATTATTGGGACGCCGAAGTATAAAAACCAAATAAAAAATATTTAACTGAGTAAAAAA
>MDTA01226059.1_pt1 | contig 18003 bp, 20 predicted proteins | sample 811151 | NCBI WGS metagenome assembly MDTA01 (sample SAMN05326648, study PRJNA326480) | marine metagenome | isolation source: seawater | place: Indian Ocean: South | collected 2010
GAAGAACTTTGCAAAACCTGCCGAACGATCCCAGGCAGTCCGGAAGTTTTATATGACCTCTACGACGAACGAATTGAGGAATATAAAGAAAACCCTCCAGGACCCGATTGGGATGGGGTATTCGTTGCAACCAGCAAGTAGCAAATACAGTTCTTCCACAGATTTACACCGTTGACCCGCGCGGACCAGCTTCTATTTGCCTATTCGCATCCAAGCATTGATTTTTTTTAAGGGATATAAGTGGCTCTAAAACCTGCCTTGGACGGCCTAAAAGTCTTTGAAATTGGTAGCAGTGTTGCCGGACCTTACGGTGCCTGGATTTTGGCCCAATTCGGCGCCGAGGTTATTAAGGTTGAACGCCCTGTAACGGGTGACGATGCGCGCCACTGGGGTCCCCCTTTCTGGCATGGTGCGGCGGCCTATTTCCAAGCTTTGAACCGTGATAAATTTGGCATCACCATTGATTTTAAGAATCCTGATGAAGTTAAAAGACTGAAGCGGCTTATTGTTGAGTCGGGAGGCGTTGTTTTACAGAATTTCAGGCCGGGACTTGTCGCGGAATTGGGAATTTCCGCCGCCGACATTCGCGGCGAAAATAGCCAGATTATTTACTGTAATATCGGGGCGTTTGGTGACGCGGGGCCATATAAAGAAAGGCGTGGCTACGATCCGTTGATGCAGGCTTCTGCCGGCCTCATGAGTGTAACTGGCGAAGGTGGCGAACGCCCTCCTGTTCGGGTTGGTACATCGATAATTGATATGGGTACGGGAATGTGGACGGCACTCGGCATAATGGCGGCTGTCCGCCAACGGGACGAATCTGGCGAGGGTTGTACAATTGATGCATCCCTTTACGAGACGGCTATCGCGTGGATGACCTATCACGCCGCAGCATATGACGCCTCCGGCGATATTCCTAAAGCTGCGGGATCTGGTATGAATGCGATTGTGCCATATCAAGCGTACGAATGTTCGGATGGTTATCTTGTTGTCGCCGCTGGGGGCGACTCTTTATTTATCAAGCTCTCGAAGGTGCTAGGTCATCCCGAGTGGGCTGATGACGCCAGGTTCAAAAGTAACCCCGATCGCGTACAAAACAGAGACGCCATAAACGGCGCAATTACTGCAGTAATGCAAAAAGAAAATCGTGCCTATTGGCAGGAAGCCTTAGAGAAAGGCGGCATTCCAAACGCACCGATTTTACATATGGGCGAGGTTCTGTCTCATCCGCAAACTGAAGAACTTGGCATAGTCCAGCAAGATCCAACGGTAGCCGACATGCGTCTGGTTGGGTTACCTATGAAATTCAACGGCGAGCGCCCCCCATATCGTCGATCACCCCCAGCCCTCGGACAAGACAATGAAGACATTTTTGGCACGGAGTAGACATTAAATATGCGAGATAATTTCGAAACGATTAAACTAGAACGTAGGGGTGATCACCTTCTTATCGTCACGTTGAACCGGCCAAAAGCTGGAAACTCGATGAACACTCTTATGGGTGAAGAACTTCGCGACCTGTGGTCCGGTCTTTATTGTGATCAAGAAGACATCCGTTGCGCTGTTCTTACAGGCGCAGGTGACCGCATTTTCTGTGCTGGTGCAGACCTTAAAGAACGCAACGGTATGACGGATGCGCAGTGGATGGCACAACACGCACTTTTTGAACAGATGATCATGGCGCTAATGGATTGCCCAGTCCCGGTCATTGCCGCAATCAATGGTGCCTCCTATGCCGGCGGGTTCGAAATGACGCTTGGCTGCGACTTCGTCTATGCATCCAAAACCGCGCGGTTCGCGCTGACAGAAGTCACTCTTGGGATTATGCCAGGTGCCTGCGGAACCCAAAACCTTCCGAGGGCGGTCGGTGTGCGCCGTGCGAAGGAGATTATCCTTACCGGCGATCCTATTTCTGCAGAACAAGCTTATGAATACGGCATTGTAAACAAACTCTGCGACCCAGAAAGTTTATCGGAAGAGGCACTCGCAACAGCGCAGAAGATCTGCGACAATGCACCCATTTCTATCCGGCAGGCTAAAAAATCGATGGGCATGTCGCAGAACATAGATTTGAAAAGTGGATATATGTTTGAATTGGAAGCTTATAACCGGATGGTTACCACAGAAGACCGAGTTGAAGGTATCCTCGCCTACAATGAAAAACGCAAAGCCCAATTCAGAGGTAAATAGGACCTAAGTTCCCACCTTTAGTGGCTGCACGAGACCACGAAGCGCAGCAATGGTGCTAAGTGGTGTTAGGGCGCCTGTACGGGGGTTCGCCTTAGATGGCACGTTCTCTATTGTCATTTCAAAGCGCACAGAATCCGCTTCGACTTTGATCGTGTGTGTGTTCCGTGTAACAGCCGGATCTGCCCAAACTTGAATAGTAGTTCGGTCTGGACCAATACCGGCGAGACTTAGGGCAACGGCAACATTTACATTTGCCGGGAACCCTTTAACCGCATTTCGCGCGCTGCCCTCAAAAACCAAAAGAGCTTCAGATAGGTTACTGACATCAATATCATTCTCCAAGAGATGTGGCGCTCCTGCCAGGCCACCCGGCGGTTTCCGGGTTACCATAGTGACAGTTTCGATACTACCTTCCGCTGCTCCCCGGACAGCATCCAAGCCAAGAAGCGCGCCAGTTGGTATGACAATTCGCGCACCAGTTTCCTTTGCCCGCTCCACTAAATCCATATGATCGAGCATTTGGCCGCAAGACAACGGCATAAAAATACAACCTTTATCAACAGCGGCTTCTGCGACGTTCCTAAATACTGCAGCCGGCGCGCACTCAATGACAACGTCGGAATGTTCAGCCAACGCGGCAAGTTCTATAATTGGAACCTGTCTCGAGTAGTGTGCCATTCTCGCGGCGGCAGCGGACTGGTTATTCGCCGAAACGGCTGCCAGAAACATTCCCGGAATCTCACCCGCATCCAAAGCTCTACCGACGGCCATCCCAATGGCACCAAAACCGCCAATCCCAACACTCAAATCACTACTTGTCGACATCTTTCGTTTCCTCGTGCTACGCAATTGCATTTTTGGGTCCGTCGCCTGATATGATAGATTAATGGACGGGAGTCTAAAATGTTGCAAATCACTGCTATTGCCCGCATTCCAATTTTTCTTTTTACAACAAACGCAAGCGCTCGCGCAGCGAAAAGGGAAAACTTACACGGAAAATTGCTGTCTGAAGTAATGAGCGCGCATATAGGTTCTCTGAAACACTTTAAGCATAATCGATCCCAAATCGCAGAAACCAATTCAAAGAATTACTGGGATATCTTTATACGGCTTATTGATTTGAAAAAGCTGTCCGCTCAAACCGCCGAGAATTCGGATAAAATAGAAAAGCGTAAAAACTAATGGCCAAAGCTCCTGCACGCGCTTGGCAACGGATGCTAAGCGGCCGACGTCTCGACTTACTCGACCCCTCACCGCTAGATATTGAAATCGATGACATTGCCCATGGCCTGTCACGCGTTGCCCGCTGGAATGGTCAAACTAAAGGTGATTGGGCCTTTTCTGTTGCACAACATTCGGTTCTTGTTGAACGATTAGCCGTTCGTTTTAAACCCGATCTAGATAGTAAGTGGCGTTTAGCCGCCTTACTTCATGATGCACCCGAATATGTCATTGGTGACCTTATCTCACCATTCAAAGCAGCTGTTGGCGCAGACTACCAATCACTTGAAGAACGTTTGGAAATGGCCGTCCACCTTCGCTTTGGCTTACCTGCAGAATTGCCCCGTTCTATCACACATATTGTAAAGAAGGCTGATCGCGCTTCCGCCTTTCTGGAAGCTCGGCAACTTGTGGGATTTAATGAGAAAGAAGCAATCCGCTACTTCGGACGTTATAAAGGGATCGACCAAATAAGACTACGGATATTGCCGCCTGATGCGGCACAAGCAAATTTCCTCAAGCGCTTTTCTGCGCTCTACAAAGATAAAGATTAGTCTGAACTAACCATAAAATATTAGCCGCTATAGCGAAAAAAAAGCCATTAATACTTTTTACATTACCTCTCGATCGACTTCTGAAAAAAGTTACCACCACTTGGAAAATATCAATGCATGATATAATTAGAATTTCGAAATTTAGTTAAACATGTGCTACTTCCGGGACGCCCCCGCAATTCCGGAGTTGAGAGAGGAAAAAAAGTGAGCGAAGAAAATTGGCACCGCGTCGCGGCGAAAGGCGACGTAGCTCCTGAAGAGCCGATCCGCGTGCAGGTCGGCGAAGAAGACATCGCGATTTATAATGTAGACGGTGGATTTCACGCAACGAGCAATATTTGCACCCATGCCTATGCCTCCATGGTAGATGGATTCCAAGAAGGAGAAGAAATTGAGTGCCCCCTTCACGAAGGTCGGTTCAATATCAAAACAGGTGAAGCACTGTGTGCACCGGTCTTCGATGCATTAAAAGTTTTTGAAGTTAAACTCGATGGTGACGATATTCTCGTAAAAGTCTGATCGAGCACGTCCGATTATTAAGGAGGACAGCAAGATGAGCGGCCCCAAAGGTAGGATCATTAACCAAACGGGAAACTCGCGGGAGAAAGACTTCGACTTTTGGGAGCCCGTGACCTTCACAAAAGAAGACATTGATAATGAAATTCAATGCCTTGCCGACTTGCATCTACCTGAGAATGGGTTTCGTTCCTCCATTCTCGCGCATCCACGAGCTGAAGAGGAAAGCCTTGGACTTGCACCTGGCATTCGCGTGTCCCTCGATGTTTTACGACCAGGCGAACAATCCCGTCTATTCCGCCACAATGCAACCGAAGTAAATTTTTGTATCAAAGGGAGTGGTTACACGGAGATTGCGGGAAAGAGGATCCCTTTCGGGAAGTACCATGTTGTTAATCATCCCTCCTACACTGCTTACCGACACTTTAACGATACCAACGAAATTCAGGCTCGGCTCACCTACTCCAACATCCCATTACTACAAAGACTACGGGTCTACACTGCGGATGAGAACCCACCAATCGCCGTAGCGGCAGAAAAAAGCCGTGGTGAGGAAAAGGGTCGTGAAGACCCAAAGAAAAGTAGCCCCTACGGCACTTTCCAGTTGAATGACGAAGGCGCGTGGTTGATGCCCTATGAGGTCCTCATCAATCCACAATCTGTCGAGTCAAAAGCGCTCCACTGGCCTTGGGAAGAGGTAAAACAACACCTCGACAAGCTGGAAGCACTTGGCAAGGAGTATGTCGGCCGGCGCCTCTATATGATGTACAATCCGATGACGACCCGATTTAACGGATGTACCCCAAGCTTCTTTGCAACCATCACAATCCGCCCACCAAAAATTGTCGACCGCCCGCATCGTCACACATCCGCCGCTATTAATTACTACTTTGAAGGCGAAGGCCGAAGCACGGTTGGAGGACAGGTCTATGAATGGAAAGCAGGCGACTTAATGTTGTCGGCACCCGGCTGGGCGACGCACAATCATGCTTCCTATGACGAATACGTCTATGAACTGACAGTCCAGGATCAGCCATTACATCTCTTTATGGAATCACTAATATGGCAGGAAGACCTCAAACTTCCGGCTGCTCTACTTGGTTCCAATGTCGGCTTCGGAACCAACCGAGAAGCGGCAACCGCCGCTGAATAACACCATTGGCAAAGATTGATGCAACGCGCAATTCCCTCCAGAGACGTATGTGTCCTGCGATATGTCCTTGAAAGATGGGCGCGTGAAAAACCTCACGAAGTATTCGTGATTTTTGAGGACGACGAGACCTGGACGTTTCAAGAAACACTTGAACGTGTGAAGCGGCTTGGAGCTGCCCTTCAATCTATCGGAATCAAAGAAGGCGAACATGTCATTGTCTGGTTGCCAAACGGAAAGGAATGTTTGGAAGCCTACCTAGCCCTTGGATATATCGGCGCGGTCTTCGTGCCGATAAACGTCGCATATCGCGGCGATCTGCTGGCGCATGTCGTAGATAATTCAGATGCCAGAATTGCAATCGTACATCAAAACTTGGTCGGTCGTCTGAATGACGTCGACACGGCTTCTCTCGAAACGGTCGTCACAGTCGGTGATGATGCGGTGGCAGTCCAAAATCTTGCTGCAATCTCTTACGAGACGATATTGTCAAATTCAGGCACATTGAAGGAACTCTCTCGACCGATAGAACCCTGGGATACGCAGGCAATAATTTATACTTCCGGGACGACGGGCCCGTCCAAGGGTGTGCTTTCCTCTTATCTCCACAACTACGAGGGTATGAACGCTCAGGTTTGGACATGCGTCTCTGATGATGACCGTTATCTCATCAACATGCCGATGTTCCATATAGGCGGCTGCTTCATTCTATACTCCATGCTATGTCGCGGCAGTTCCATTGCCATGACGTCCGGCTTCAATACTGATGCCTTTTGGCCAACAGTGCATCGCACCCAAAGCACCGTTGTTTTTCTTTTGGGTGTCATGGCAGCCTTCCTGATGAAAGCTGATCCAAGCACAGAAGACAAAAATCACCCTATGCATACCTTCATGGTGGTGCCATTTAATGAGGAAGCGACGCAACTTAACAAACGTTTTGGCGTCACTGTTCATACCATATTTAATATGACGGAACTGTCCTGCCCGATCTTCTCACCACCGAACCCAACGGTGCCCGGCTATTGCGGCAGACCACGCGATGGCGTGTCGCTTCGTGTCGTCGATGAAAATGATATCGAAGTACCCAATGGTGTTACAGGACAATTGGTTGTGCGCACCGACCTTCCCTGGGCAATGAACCATGGATATTACAAGAATGCAGAAGCGACGGCTGAGGTTTGGCGCAATGGTTAGTTTCACACCGGCGATGCATTTCGAATGACTGATGACGGAGATTTCTACTACGTCGACCGCATCAAAGATGCTATTCGGCGCCGTGGCGAAAACATTTCGTCAATCGAGGTCGAAAGCCAAATCATGCAATACGACGCCGTGCAAGAATGCGCAGCGATTGCGGTGCCGAGCGAATTCGGTGAGGATGAGTTGATGGTCGTTCTCGCCGCAAAATTAGGTCAAACAGTTGAGCCTAAAAAATTACTCGAATTCCTCCAACCCCGCATGGCGCACTTCATGATCCCTCGCTTCATACGCATTATGGACGAACTCCCAAAGACGCCGACGACTAAAATTCAAAAAGCCACACTGCGCGAAGATGGCATCACGGCGGATACCTGGGACCGGGAGGAGGCTGGAATTAAAATTCGGGCAGAAAAACTCACTTAACGCAGGGTGTTTTTAGAACTGACTTCCTAGATTTCCTCAGGATTCTCCACCCACGTCGCAGCAATCCCTCCGTCAACCGGGAGAACAGTGCCCGATATATGACGGGATTCATCACGGCAAAGATAGACAATTGCATCCGCGATTTGTGCCGGTTCTATAAAGTCAGCGATCTGACCGATGTCTTTCTTGTAACGCTTTGCCATTTCATCAAAAGAAGTTTGCCGTTCGTCTGCCATCTTTTGGATACGAACTTTGATGAAATCACTTAAGACGGATCCGGGGGCAATGGCATTGCAGGTTATATTCGGGTCCCGCAAAGTTTCCGCAGCAGTCGAACGCGTGAGCCCGATGATTGCTGTTTTTGACGTGATGTAATCGGCACGTCCTGAGCGTGCCGCCAGCCCCATGATCGACGAAATATTCACGATCCGACCCCATCCGCGTTTTTTCATACCTGGCAATGCCATCCGGGTGAGGTCAAAGGGCGCCGTGACATTTACCGCAAGGGCGTGATCCCAATTCTTTGGATCGAAATCTACGATATCGTCGTAATAACGAATAACGGCGTTATTTACGAGGATATCAACCGACCCAAATTCCTCCATGCTCGCTAGCGCCAACGCTTCCGTTTGATTTCTTTGTGCCAAATCAGCCTCAAAAAATTTAACTGTAACGTTATACTCCAATTCAATCGCCGCCCGAGACGCTTCTATTTCCGCCGGAGTCCCAAGGCCACACATCATAATGTTGCAACCTTCTGCAGCAAGCGCCCGTGCTGTTGCGTTGCCGATACCAATAACGGACCCAGTGACGAGAGCCGTCTTTCCCTTAAGCATCATTTTCTCCTTCGATGGAATCAAAGTATTCCTTCGCTGTACGGAAAGCATCCACAGCAGCTGGTATGCCGCAGTAGGCCATAACATGAAGCAACACTTCGCGAACCTCTTCCTTGGTCATCCCACCCTCTTCGACTGCCGCTCGGATATGCGTCGCGACCTCCGGCTGTCTGTTAAGTGCCGCAAGCATCGCAATGTTTATTAGACGGCGCGATTTAATATCGAGGCCAGGACGCGACCAAATCTTTCCCCAAACAAATTCACCCGAAAGCTGACGCAGCGGACCCATAAAGTCGTCATCTGCGCCAACCTGAGTTGTACTTTCGTTGTATTCGGCCCCAAGAACCTCTCCACGAAGCGCTCTACCCCGCAGAAAGTCCTCATTCTCATCATAGGTAAATTTAACCATAGCGGCGTTCCTCCCGTTAGTTATGAATTGGGTTGGGAGCCATTCACTGTGCACCGCCGAACTCAAGCCAGGTCGCGGAGCGCCCCTGATCTATCGGCAGAGCGGCACCAGTAATATCGTGGGAACTATCCTGGCACAGAAAGACAACCAATTTAGCAACTTGCGCAGGATCAATGAAATTTCGTGCCTGACCACGGCGTGCCAAAAACACTTCTGTCGCTTCTTCGAAGGAAAGGCCTTGCTCTTCCCCCAACTCGTTAATCTTAATTTCTGTATTTGGCGTCAAAACAGACCCAGGGCATATGGCATTGCATGTGATACCTTCGATATCTCTAACCTCAGCTGCGGTTGCACGCGTAAGCCCCAACATTGCATGTTTCGAGACGACATAATCTGCCCGCCCTGCCCTTGCCGCCATCCCAAGCACGGAAGAGAAATTAATAATTCGTCCCCACTTCCGCTCGCGCATTCCCATCAAAACCTTTTGCGTCAGAATAAAAGGGGCGGTCACATTGACCGCAAGCGCATGCTTCCATTTTTCACGGGGAAATTCATCAATATTATGGAAATAACGAATGACTGCGTTATTTACGAGTATTTCAATCGGACCGAGGGCCTCGACTGCTGCATCCATAAGTGCATCACAATCATCTTCTTCGCCAAGGTCCGCGCCATTATAAGCAACCGTCACACCGTAGGTTTCAGCAATACGACCACGTTCTTCTTCTATTTCCGCAGCGTCGCCGAAACCGCTCAGCATAACGTTGCATCCTTCGGCCGCGAGCGCCTCCGCTGTAGCCTTACCAATTCCTCGCGTAGAACCTGTGACGAGTGCGTTCTTCCCAATCATGCAAAAGCCCCTTCTCACGGGTTGGCAGACTGCCTCGCGGTAATGTCCGGCCACAACGCATCTGCGCCCCGCGCTGCGGCACGCTTGCCTAGCCGCTCTGCCCACTCTGTCTCGGCGCCGAATTCACCCCGCCAAGACCACAGCCGTCGCGTAAAAAAATGTAAATGATGTTCGTAAGTGAACCCAATTGCACCGTGTGTTTCGTGGCAGACATCAGTAGCCATTCCGGCCGCCTCACCTGCTAGAACTTTGGCACACGCAGTTTCAAAATCCGGCAATCCGCGTTCCGCTGCACGAAAAGCATTTTGTGCGGCCATGACGGCTGCCGCTACTTCAGCAGCGGTCATGGCCAAATTTTGTTGAATAACCTGAAATTTACCGATCGGCTTCCCAAACTGCGTGCGATCCGCCGTGTATTGGAGTGTGTCCTCAACAATTCGCTCAAGCGCTCCCGCCATTTGCCCAGCCCGAACCAACGCGCCGTATAATTGAATAGTTTCGACGGTGAATTCACCGGGCGGTGTTCCTTTAACAACATTACCATCGAAAAAAACCTCATCCCGAGGTTCCCGCGCAATATTATAATCGGCATTTGCTTTAAATGACGTACTGGGTGCGCAAAATACTAAAATACCACCATCACCACGACATATACCCACCAAATAATCTGCCTGTCTGGCCCAAGGCACATTGATCGCGCCTCCTGATATCATTTCTCCGCTTACGGAAATATCTTCAGAGTTGGGGACAATGGATAACACTCCGTCTGGAATTTCCATCCCCGCTTGGTCAAGCAACCAACCAGCTAAGATCGTTTCCGCCAGGGGAATTGGCGCAGCGAACCGCCCAGCCGCATAGAGGATCACGTAAACTGCCTGCCAACCAGCATCAACGCCACCCTTGTCCTCCGTTAGAAGCGGTCGTGTAAGACCATTTTCTTCGACGACAGCCCAAAGCTCTGCAGGCCATACGCCTTCGTCACACTTTTCTAAAAGATCTTTCGTGCAACTGTCAGCGAAAAGGCGCGTAACGGTTTCGCCCAGAATTTCTCTAAGTTCGCTCATCGCATACCAAGACCACGGGCAATGATACCGCGTACGATTTCGCGTGTACCCCCACGAAGCGAAAACGAAACATTAGCTTGGGTTATATACGCCTGCGTTGTCTCGTAGTCGCTGGCACCACCCAAACGCGGAGATGTCCCGAAGAGATCATGCGCAATGCCAGGTATCTTCTGTTCCCAGCCAACGCCCAGCTCTTTCATCACTGCCGCTTCTACATCGGGGTTTTTAGACGCCTCAAGCATACCGGATACAGAAAGTGACATCTCGCGAAAGGTCGACGCGCGTGCAACCATCCGGCCAAGTCCAATGGCTTGACGTTCGCTCGGGTCCTGTCCCGCTTCTCGCACCATCTCTTTCACCAACGGGAAACTACTGAGATAGCGCTCTGGTCCACTACGTTCGAACGCGAGTTCTGTCGTTACCTGCATCCAACCGTCTCCTTCTTGTCCGACCCGCATCGAATCCGGAATGAAGGCATCTTCAAAAAACACCTGATTGAAATCATGGTCACCCGTCATGTTATGGATCGGGCGTACATCAATTCCATCGGTATGCTTCATATCAACGATGAACTGTGTCAGTCCTTCATGTCGATCGTCTGCAGAAGAAGACGTCCGAAACAGTGCAACGAGGTAGTTGGCAATATGCGCGCCAGATGTCCATATCTTGCTACCATTTACCAGATATCCCCCATCAACTTTTGTCGCCTTTGTTCGCACAGAAGCAAGATCAGAACCAGAATTTGGCTCACTCATTCCAATGCCAAACCCAACTTCGCCCTTTATAATTCCAGGTAGTATTTCTTTGCGCTGATCTTCAGTTCCAAAGCGAAGAATAAGCGGTCCAGATTGTCTATCCGCAATCCAATGGAAGCCTACTGGGGCGCCTGCTGCCAACAACTCTTCTAAGAGTACGTAGCGTTCAAGAAAGCTACGTTCGGCCCCGCCGTACTCCTTCGGCCAGGTAATGCCAATCCAGCCTTTTGCTCCCAGCTTCTGACTAAACTCAGGGTTCCAAGCTGTCCAGTTTCGGGCACGTTGCTCAACCGAGACAGTTTTCATCGCATCGGCTAAAAACTCACGGACCTCCATACGAAGTTCTTCCGCCTCGGGCGGCAGTTCGCCCGGCTCAAAATTTAATGCCGTCATTGTCCTCGTCTCTTATTCTCACATATCTATCGGCGGGCGTAATGCCCACGATTAAGTTAGCCATCAAATTAGGGCGAAAGACAGACCTTGGGAGAGCAAAGGAGCATCTGATGTCAAAATTTCTAAGATACAGAAAAAATGGCCATATTGTTACGCTTACCATGAATGAACCAGATTCAATGAACGCCCTCTCCGGGCCTGACCAATATGCGGATTTTGAGAAGTATTGCTCCCGCATCAATCAAGACTACGATGTCCGCTGCGTCATCCTGACGGGCGCAGGTCGCGCCTTTAGCGCCGGTGGTAATGTTAAGGCAATGCAAGAGCGTAATCGTAAAGGTCAACCGCCGTCGGTCGTCATTCGTGATTGGTACAAAAACGGTATACAACGCATTCCTATGGCGTTCTACAATTTGGAAGTCCCAACCATCGCCGCCGTAAACGGCGCCGCCACGGGAGCTGGCTGTGACCTTACTTGTATGGCGGATATTCGTATTGCATCGACCTACGCCCGTTTTGCCGAGACCTTTGTCAAAATTGGCATCTCACCCGGGGACGGCGGCGCCTATTTTTTGCCTCGCGTCATCTCCAATTCCAACGCCGCCGAGATGGTTTTTACCGGAGAATTGATCTCTGCTGACAAAGCACTCGAAATTGGCCTTGTTTCAAAGGTCGTAGACCCAAAAAATCTAATGAGGGAAGCAAAAGCTTTAGCTGAGCGCATTGCCGATAATCCACCGCATGCACTTCGTCTTTCTAAGAAACTTTTGCGTGAGAGTTCTAATTCTAATATGCACCAACTGCTGGAATTATCTGCTGTGTACAACGCTATGCTGCAACACACTGAAGATCACCACGACCGCGTTGACAAACTGGTCAGCCAAATCTCTTCAAAAGCAAAAAATAAGAAAAAGACCCGGACAAAGGCAAAAAAATAGGCTTCAAAATTAGCACCTTTCAAAAATACCCTGCCACATTTCTCCATGGCGGCGACCCGACGAAAAAATGTTTAGCCGAGGAAAATAGAAAATCAGATTTCTATTTTCTCTGTTACATCACCGCGCCAATTTGCCAGGGCACAAACTCATCATCTCCAAAGCCCTGCGCTTCGCTTTTCGTTGGGCTACCCGATGCAACTTCTAAGAGACGGTCAAATATTTGCCCCCCCATCTCTTGGATTGAAACGCCATCGTCGACTACGACACCACAATTTATGTCCATATCCTCCTCCATACGCTGATACATTGTCGTGTTGGTCGCCAATTTCATGCTGGGGGCAGGTTTGCAGCCATAGACGGAACCCCGCCCAGTAGTGAAGCAAACGATGTTCGCTCCCGCTGCAACTTGGCCGGTAATCGAACAAGGGTCATAGCCGGGCGAGTCCATAAAGACGAAACCCTTATCGCGAATTTCCTCAGCATATTTGTAAACGCCAGTAAGGTTGGTTGTTCCGCCTTTTGCCGCGGCTCCGAGTGATTTTTCCAGAATTGTGGAAAGACCACCCTCCTTATTTCCCGGACTAGGATTGTTATTCATCTCACCTTTATTACGGGCTGTGTACTCTTCCCACCAACGAATGCGCTCTATCAACTTCATTCCTACTTCAGAGGTAACCGCTCGTCGCGTCAATAAGTGCTCCGCGCCGTATATCTCTGGGGTCTCACTCAAAACCCCAGTCCCTCCATTCCTAACCAATAGGTCTACCGCCGCACCCAGAGATGGGTTCGCTGTTATGCCGGAATACGCATCTGATCCGCCGCACTGCAATGCCAAAGTCAACTCGCTTGCAGGGATCGGACTACGCTCCACTTGGTTCGCTTTAGGCAGCATCTCCTTGATCATCTGAACGCCGCGCTCGACTGTCTTTCGCGTCCCGCCGGTATCCTGAATAGTCATGGTGCGGAACTGCGGTCCACGTTCGATACCATATGCCTCCAAAAGGAAATCAATCTGATTGACCTCACAGCCAAGCCCAACCATTAGGATACCACCAAAATTAGGATGCCGAGCATAACCCCACAATGTGCGTTGCAGGTTTTCATATCCCTCGCCTGAATCTGCCATACCGCAGCCAGTACTGTGCACCGCCGCGACAACCCCATCCACATTCGGGTAGTCACCAAGAATATCGCGGTTAACACTTTCCGCAATATAACGTGCGGCGGTTGCAGAACAGTTTACACTCGTCAAAACGCCAATGTAATTTCGCGTTGCAGCCTTGCCATTGTGGCGCCGATATCCTTGAAATATCGCTTGATTTCCGACCGGAAGGTAATCGGTGGCCTGCGCTTCCATTGAATAGGCGTAATCACGCTCAAAATCTTGCATTTCTAAATTGTGCGTATGGATATACCCCCCGGAACCAACATCTTCAGTCGCAAAGCCGATAATCTGATTGTATTTTCGAACTGCTTCGCCTTTCCCAATGGGGGCAGTCGCTATTTTATGGCCTGCAGGAACGCTAGTGAGGGTTTTTACACTTTCGTTTGGGATAACAGTACCGGCGAGGATATCTGCTCGCGTAATGACGACATTGTCGGCTTCATTTAATCGAATCGTAATTGGTTTCGTGTCGCTCATCGCTCTATTCCACCCTAACAATATGTTTTCTTGTTTATGCCCTTAACTCATCCATTAGCCAATGGCCCGCACCGACCTGCCACTGCCATATTCAAAGCGTTCACACGATCGTAGATGGGCAGACGTTTACGAAAGCGGAAATAAAATTACGCTTCGACTTAGAACTTCCGTACCCCAGACCTATCTTCGTCGAAGGTTAATGATTATGCCTAAGGCGCATTAAGTATGTCTATCGAACTATTTATCGAGAAGTGGTCTGCGCCGTTTGGCGGTTTTTTATATCCATGGTCCATTTGGAAGAATGGTAAACAAATCCACTACGGACATCGCCTCAAAACACGAGAGGAAGCCGAGCAAGAGGGCATGCACTACTGCCAACATGTTTTTGGTGAGGCACCAACTCGCATCACTCACCTTTAAACTTCGGAATAAGGAATAACGTCATGGAATTTGGTCTAAATGGTAAGGGCGTGATCATCACAGGCGGCAGCCGGGGTATTGGCTTTGCGATAGCGGATGCTTTTGCCGCCGAAGGCGCGAATATTTCTATCTGTGGAAGAACGGAAAGCTCCCTCAATAGGGCTGAAGATAAACTTGCCGCCCATAACGGCATTGTCCATGCCGCCATATGCGATGTCGCAGATGCCTCATCTCTCGAATCGTACATAAACACAGCAGAACAAGCACTCGGTGGCTTAAACGTTTTGGTAAATAACCCCTCCGGGTTTGGACGAACGGACGATGAAGATGGCTGGCAAAAGAGCATCGACGTCGACCTCATGGCAACATTGCGTGGAAGTTGGCAGGCTATTCCAATGCTGGAAAGGTCAGGCGGCGGCGCAATCATTCATATCTCAACGATCTCGGCACTTACTGAAAGTATGCGCACACCGCCCTACGGCGCGATCAAGGCTGCGGTTAACCACTATACAGTAACGCAAGCAAAATCTCTGGCCAAAAGGGCTATTCGCGTAAATGCAATTTGCCCCGGTTCAATTTATTTTGAAGGTGGTGTTTGGGACGACGCAAAGAAGAACAACCGCGCGCTTTACGACAGTATCCAGACAAGCATTCCGTCTGGGCGCTTTGGTTCGCCAGAAGAAATAGCGACTGTCGCTGTCTTTCTTGGTTCAGATGCCGGCCGATGGATTACGGGACAAGCAATTGCTGTCGATGGTGGTCAGTCTTTGTAACCCTTAGGTTACAAAAATAGCGCTAATTTCCTATAAAGCGCCTCGAAATTATAGCTGAACGACTGACATCGATTGTGATGTGACGGTCTAGTGGGAAAATGAAAAACCATTAACCCGCTGAAATCAAAAATGATTATGCGCCCCAAACATCTTTAAGAAAACGCAGCCAATTACCACCCATTACTTTGCGGATACGTGCCTCTGGCCAGCCACGTTTTTCCATGGTTGCCGTAAGATTTGGAAACTCACCAAGTGTGCGTAACCCCTCCGGCATCACCGTGACGCCTGAGCCAGGACGTTTGGGAACCAAGCGGCGTGCATACCCCTTATCATGTGAAAGGTAGTCGAAAAATTTAGCATCTTGATCCTGTGTGAAATCGTTCCCTATACCCACACTATCTTCGCCAATAAGATTGACCATATACTCAATGCCCTCTACGCAATCTTCCACCGTAGTATCCGGGCCTTTCGGTAAAAATGGCGGATAAGACGCAAACCCAACAAAGCCCCCTTTATCAACGATCAACTTCAACAACTCATCAGGTTTGTTCCTTGGGTAATCTTTCAATGCAGACGGGCAGCAGTGACTAAAAGCAACTGGCTTCTTGGAATGGAGGATTGCATCCTCACTAGTCTTGTTTCCAACGTGGCTGAGATCAACAACGATCCCAACGCGGTTCATTTCATCGACAACTTCTCGCCCAAAATCCGATAAACCACTATCGCTGCTCTCCCAGCAACCACTACCAACCCAATTGTGGGTGTTATAGGTCAGCTGAATCACGCCAACGCCAAGTTCTTTGAAAAGACGCAAATAACCAATCTGATCTTCAATACCTGAAGTGTTTTGCCAACCAAGTATAATGCCAACTTTACTTTCGGCCTTCGCCCGTTCAATGTCGGCCGTTGTATACACTTGAGTTAAAATATCTGAATTCTCTTCAATCCAGCCTTTAAATTTTGAAACGTTTTGCATTGTCTCAGCGAAGTTATCCCAAACGCACACGGTGCAATTCGCCGCTGTCAGACCGCCCTTGTGCATATCTTCAAAAACACTTCGGCTCCAATTCGAAATTACGAGCCCGTCGATAACGACCATATCCTTGTGCAAATCTGACATACGGCATCTCCGCTGATTGATTACACCTGAGCACCAATTGCCAGGCCGCATTAAGAACTAATTCGCGGAACAACGCCTTCGATAGTGTTCCGTCAGAAATCAGCAAAATAATATTTTTAACTGCTCCTCTCAATGACAACACAATTTCAAGAACACACTATGAGTTTACAGTACTTCTGCACGTATTTTTCCGCTTTTCATTCACGATCAAAATTTAAGCCTCTACAATGTGCTCTCCATACCCTTTGTTTCAATTTTTTAGCGTTCCGTTAAATTTACAGCTTTTCTATAAAATCGAAGGACGTTCGATTTTTCCAAAGTCTGCTACCTTTTTCGGTAAAGGCCTCTTCTTGACTTTTTTTACCCAATTTAAAGGCTACACATTTCGCAAGAGTTACCAAAGCTAATCGTTGTAATTTAAGAGCAACAGCACTTGGATCTCTCATAAGTGTTCACACAATATTAAATTAAAACTTCAGGATTAATTGGTTAATATATTGAATTTGGAGTTAACCACTATGAATGCATCGCTAATATAACTGCGATAAAATTTCGCATAGTAACTTGGGTAAACTTTAAAACAGGGATCAGTTAATTATTTAATCCGAACGGCTTTCAGTTCCGACCTCCTCATTGCGGTACTGAGCGCCAAGCCCATAATACTGATTTGGTACACGTTTAATATATTCTTTTTCGAGTTCCCGCAGTGGCCTCATATACCTAGCCGGCGCACCGCCCCATAGTTCTCCACTTTTTACAACCGTTCGCGGCACAACAACCGCACCGCCAGCGACCATTGAACCACTTTCGACGATTGATCCATCCATGACACTAGCACGCATGCCTATCAGGCATTCATCATGAAGCTCACAGGCGTGCAATAACACAGAATGCCCTACCGATACCCTCTCGCCAATGCTCGTCGGCTCCCCGCCCTCATTTACATGAATAACGACGTGATCTTGCAAATTTGAACGTTTCCCAATCTTTATCCAATTCGTATCGCCTCGAATCGTGCAACCAAACATGATAACGACTTCGTCAGCGATCTCCACATCTCCGATTACAGTTGCTGTAGGTGCAATGAAGACATCATTGCCAATAATTGGCCAAACACCTTTAAACGGCAATCGCAGACCACCTTCGAATCCAGGACGGTTTATTTCTTTCATCCTTGAAAACTCCTATTGCAAACCAGCCTCTTCTGGCAGCCCTAACATAATATTCATATTCTGCACTGCCTGACCTGAAGCACCTTTACCAAGGTTGTCTAGCAGCCCTACCAAAACCGCTTGTTCTCTCTGTTCATTGCCAAAGACATAAAGCCGTAATTCATTTGTATCATTGATTTTTTCTGGCGTTAAAAACCCAACCTTCTCTACATCGTCAACAGATTCCACATTCACAAAGCGACAACCATTATAGTGCTTCTCCAAAGCTTCTTGCACTTCCGCCGCTGTTGGCTTCTTAGGAAGTGCCCACAATTGTAGAGGCACTTGCACAATCATTCCCCTGTGGTAACGACCAACGCTGGGCACGAATAAGGGAC
>MDTA01209928.1_pt1 | contig 18001 bp, 11 predicted proteins | sample 811151 | NCBI WGS metagenome assembly MDTA01 (sample SAMN05326648, study PRJNA326480) | marine metagenome | isolation source: seawater | place: Indian Ocean: South | collected 2010
GTGTAATCCAATTGGGTCATCCACCTTGGACCCGCTATTTATCAGATGGTCAGACCAAGAAAACGCGGCAGACTGGACCCCCACCGCGACGAACAGCGCCGGGGGACAGGTTCTTTCTACCGGCACAACTATTGTGGGCGCGGTCAAGACTCGTCAGGAAATACTGATATTTACGGATGTGGGTATACAGGCCATGCGGTTTGTGGGTGCTCCGTTTATTTACTCGTTTTCGCCTGTTGCGGAGAACGTCAGTATGATCTCGCCCAAGGCTGGGGTGGCGGCGGCTGACAGCGTTTTCTTCATGGACAGAGAGGGATTCTATGTGTATCGCGGCTCTGTGCAGAGGTTGCCATGCACGGTTCTGGACCATGTGTTTTCTAATCTACAGTTTCAGCAGAGATTCAAGATATTCGCAACCACTAATCCTGACGATTCAGAGGTAACGTGGTACTACCCCGTAGGCGGGGCAAGCGTGGACATAACAAACTATGTCACATTTAACTATCAAGAAAACAACTGGACCATAGGCACGTTAGATCGCGGTGCATTTATACATGCGCCGACCAAAGAGTTTCCGATTGCGGCGTCTAACAGTCTGACCAGTGACAACTACCTGTACATACATGAGTTCGGCCACACTGCGGACGGCGAACCGCTAAATGCGTTTGTAGCCTCTGGCGGGATAGGTCTTGGAGATGGCGAACAGTTTGCCGCTGTGCGCCGTGTAATACCTGACTTCACATTTAGAGGCACGACTTCGGCGGTTGACCTATCCTTGGAAGTTAAGGGTCGTGACTTCCCGCTGGGAGATGAAACCCTGCTGGATACAGCGACAATCGCCAGCAATACAGGTCAGTTTCACCTGAGGGCAAGAACACGAGAGATGATCATTAAGATATCTAGCAATGGCTCAGGGTATGGCTGGACGCTTGGTGACTTGCGATTCGATATTAGAACGGACGGAAGGCGCTGATGCCCAAATACACAACATTGCCAGTAGCCAGTGCAGAGTACGAACGAGAAAACGAGCAGGTTGCCAGAAGATCAATAGAGCAATCACTGCAAGACATATCGGCAACTGTAGAAGGCAACACAAACAAGACAAACAAGGACTCGTCACTGGCCCTGCGCCGGTTCCAGTTCTTGCTGATGGGTGCAAGCAATGGCTGATGTCATTAAGGTTCTCGGTCAGCTTGACCCGTCTGCCACGACAACAACCACGCTGTACACGGTTCCTAACCTGAACCAGACAACCGTTAGCTCTATCAATGTATGCAACCGCACCTCTGGCGCATTGACATTCAGATTAAGTGTCCATGTTGCAGGCGCAGGAGCAGACAATAAACAGTTTATTTATTATGATAAGTCAGTCTCAGCTACAGACACATTTTCTGCTGTATTAGGGCTGACTCTTAACCAAAGCGATGTGGTCAAGGTGTATGCTAGTGGCACCGGCCTTAGCTTCAATATGTTTGGTGTAGAGACAAGCTGATGAATAGATACCCAGCAAAACCAATGATGGACGAGATGGCAAAGCATGGTCGCTATGGCGACACAATGCTTGTCCACATGAACCCTGTGGAGGTGGCGGGGCTTGCCTCTTTGTCCCCCACAGGAAGACTTAGCACAAACCCTGTCACTGGACAGCCAGAAGCATTTATACCGCTTCTGTTTGGCGGTCTGGGCAGTTTACTGAAGCTGTCTCCGCTGATGACAGGAGTTCTGACCGGAGCAGGAACAGCGGCTGTAACAGGCGATCTCAAACGCGGCATTCTTTCTGGCCTAACAGCAGGATTTGGTGCTGGAGCCGCAGATGCGGCAGGGCTTGGGGAGACTATTCAGAGCGGCACTCAGGTGGCAAGTAGTGCATTTGAGGGAGCTACAGGCATTGTTCCAGACGCAACTGCAATATCCGAACTCGCTGGAACAACGGATGTTGCTGGGTCATCTCTAGGCGCTCTTGGCGAAGGAATAGAGCAGGCGAGAGCGGCAGTTCCAGATATTCTAAAGAAACAACCAGAGTTCCTAGACACTGCTGTAGACAAGCTCGGTTTCACTGGCAACCTAGCCGGAGCAGGCATCACTGCCGGCATGGAAGAGCAGATGAAGATGGAGGAGCGGTTTGCTGATCAGGCTAGAGCCAGACAGGCAGAGGCAGAAGCAGACCGAAGAGAGGCGTTTGACGACCTCCAGCGCGGCTATGCAATGGCACAGCCCGGAATACCCACTGGTCTGTCAGCCGAAAGATCAGAGATGAGTTATCGCACCCCGCCCCCTATGTACATGGAAGAGGGCGGCTCTACAAAAAGAAGAGAAGACGACAATCCATACGCGCAACAAGGCAATGCTCTCGGCGCTTACAGAGACGTTGCTAGGTTTATAGGTGGACCCAGAGGGTATTTTGGTGTTGACCCAGTAACCGTACAGCAGAGACTGCGTGGGCCAGATACTATTGCTCCGCCAAGAGACTATATGCCGGGGTTTGAGCCGGAGTTTAATTATTTCCAAGACGCCTCTGAAGGCATATCAGTGCCTGATCGGTCATATAGGCCCATGAGACAGGGCGTCATATCTCGTGGTCAATATTTTGACCCCATTCTTCAAGCGCCTCAGTCTAACGCGCAAATGAATGAATATCGCCGCACATTAGAGCAGATTGACCCCGGTCCTTTGGATATTGGCAGTGTTATGGGGCTGGCATCCGAAGGCTCTGCTCTGTCTACACCGCAACAGAACGTGTTTCAGGCGTATTATTCTCAGCCTCCTGCGCCCCCGCCAGTGCCAGAAACAACCACAACGACACCGGATGCAGATGCAGATGGCAAATACGACGCGATAAGAAACTACTTCCCAGACATGACCGACCAGCAGATTCAAGACTATCTTGATTCTATGCAGAGCGGAAATGTCGACAACTTCATTTCGTTTGTAACAAGTCCTGATGTCATGGACAACATTACGGCCAGAGAAAATATCTTGGGTGGGGTGGCTGATGCCAGCCCTGTAGCCAATGCAGAAGCCCTGATGGCGATATATCCAAACCTCACCGAAGGTCAGGCTAGGATGCTTGCTGAAATGAACACGGCTCCGCTTCCGTTTCAGGCTGGGGGTCAGACTCCAGAGGTAATGCTACAGACTTCTCTCGGTGCGACATCTGTTCCGGGTGGCGGCATTGCTCAGGTTCCCACAGAGTTTACAGCACAAAATCAAATGCCCAGCATGGATGAGATGCAGATGTTAAGCATGGCTGTATTGGGGCAAATAGAAAACAGCGATCAAATTGTCGAGATGTTTGTGCAGAAATACGGGCCAGAAATATTCCGTCAGGCAAGAGAGATGATACTTCAGTCTGTTGTCCCGAACGCTCAAACGGAGGGGATGATTAGAGGTAATGGCAGTGGGATGGATGACGCAGTGCAGGGTATGATAGGCAGTGATCAGCCTGTCGCTGTGTCGCCCGGAGAGTTTATCGTTCCTGCGGATGTAGTGTCTGGTCTTGGCGAAGGAAGCTCTGATGCTGGAGCAGAAAAGCTAGATGAGATGATGGACAAGGTTCGCATGGAACGCAACGGTACAACGAGGCAGGCTCCTCCAATCGATGAAAGGAAAGTGATGCCTGCATGAATATAAGTCTAGTCCCCATTGAACACGCCGCGTCGGCATGGAACGATGTCCGACACTATCTGGAGCCGGCGGTTGAAAGGTGCAATGGGCGCTGGACGATGGAGCATCTATGCGCCGCAGTCTCCATGGGCAGTACCCAGCTTTGGGTTGCCTTTGATGAGGAAAAGGTCTGGGGGGCGTTGACTACGGAGGTCACCCACTACCCCGGCAAGCGAATACTCTCTATGCACTTCTTGGGCGGAGAGGACTTCGACAAGTGGTACAACCTTCTTTTGGAACAAATCAGCCGCTACGCAAAAGACCTTGGGTGCCAGAGCATCGAGGGCGTGGCGAGGTTTGGGTTTTGGAAATTTTTAGAGGCTGATGGCTTCAAAAAGTCAGCGGCATTTTATGAAAAGGAATTAGGCGATGGCTAAGGGCGGCGGAAGTAGCGGACCCACAGAGTCCAAGGTAGTTCAGTCAAATCTACCAGAATACGCAGAACCGTATTACAAAGACCTATTGGCTCGTACTGGATATGAGTCTGCTGAAGAGTACACCCCTTATCCTGCACCGCGACTGGCGTACTTCACTCCTGCCGAGCAGGAGGCTATGTTTCGCTTTACGGAGATGGGTGTTTCAGGCACACCACCCGAGCTTGATGTAGCTGGCAACATTGCTGGCACGGTGGGCATGGGTAGCCCCTACGCAGGGACAATGCTTGAGACAACCCGTCGAGCGCAAGAAATGCCGTCAATGGCAGACCCTTATGCGATTAGCCGATACATGAACCCTTATCAGCAAATGGTTCTGAACAACCAGATGCGGGAAGCTCGTAGGCAGTCAGACATTGGGGGTCAGCAGATGGGGCTACAGGCCGCTGGTCTGGGAAGCCTTGGTGGATATCGGGAAGGCATCATGCAGGCCGAGCGTGAGCGCAACCTGAATCGTCAGCTTGGCGATATATATGGTGCCGGTATGCAACAGGCGTTCAATCAGGCACAGCGAGGTCTTGATCTGGATAGGGCTTACGCACAACAGGCGGCGCAACTTGGTCAGTCGGCTTATGGAAATATTCTGGCTGGAGATGCACAGCGGATAGCGGCGGCTGGAATGCTTGGCGATTACGCAAACCAACGTCAGCGAATGGAGATCGAAAGACTACGGAACATGCAGGCGGCTGGCGAGGCAGAGCGCAGGCTACGTCAGGCTGGCATGGATATTGGCTATCAGGATTTTCTGCGGCAAAGATCATTCCCGCGAGAGCAACTTGGATTTTACAGCCAGATGTTGCAAGGAACGCCTATATCTCCGGGGCAAACCGTCTCTTCATTTGGTATGACTCCTTCCGTGATGCAACAGTTGCTGGGAAGCGGCATTGCGGCGGCTGGCCTGTATAACGCATTTAGGGGTGGCTAATGAACATTCTTGAGCAAGAGGACATTATCAAGGGCTTGCCGGATCAGGCGTTGATGCAGGAAGCTCAGATGCCTAGCGGTCAAGTGCCGCAGTTTCTGGTTGTGTCTGAGATACAACGCCGATCTGACATGCGCAAGCGATTCCAAAAGGAGCAACCACAAGAAGGCACTGTCAAAGACCGCATCGTGGGCGAGGCTGGCATGGGTATTATGGGTGCTATGCCGCCCCAGATGGCTATGGCCCCACAAATGCCCCAGAGGATGCCTCAGATGCCCCCACAAGGCATACAGCAGGCTATGCCACCTCAGATGATGTCTGGAGGTGGCTTGATAAGAATGCAAGAAGGTGGTGAGTCAAAAGGCGGATTAAATCTCGGCCCATTGAGAGAAAGGTTGGGTGCGCTTGGCGACATGATAAAAAATATAGAGTCTAACAATCGCCAAAGAGATCGGTCAGGCGATGTTTTAAGGTCAGCCAAAGGTGCTGTTGGGTTGATGCAGGTGATGCCTGCAACAGCCGCGCAACCGGGGTATGGCGTTCCAAGCATATTTGACTTGGCAAGAAGGGCAGGGATTGAAGTAAACGAAGATCAGGTCACGTTTGATAGAGAGACTTTAGACAACGGGAAGATTAAAATAACTCCAACGCCAGAAGCCATTGCAGAAGCGGACAGGTTGCTAGAAAACCCAAGGCTTAATGAGGCTATGGGACTCCGATATCTTGAAGCAATGGTGGATGAATTTGACGGCGATCTAGATCGTATAGGTATTGCCTATAACGCTGGACCAAAAGTTGCAGAGAGATGGGACGGTGATCCAGAGTCTCTTAATCCCCAGACAAGAAATTATATATCCAAGCTGAAAAGTAATCAGGATGTTGTCAATGCTAGGGACAGCTTTATGGGGCTTGACCAGCAGGACGCTCCAGAGGCAGGTAGTCTAGAGGCCCAAGCTAAAGTTGTTGAGGCTATTCAGAGAAATAGAGCCGCACCTCCCCCGCGAAGTGCTGAAGAACAGTTGTTGCAAATGGCAGGAAATCGTCCACTGCCCGGTGCGCCGCTTGAAGGCGTTTCTGTGACAGCTCCAGCTCCACGCCTTCCTGTTGTTGGCCTTGACAGCAACATCAACCCGACGATGGCACCGCCGAGTATTTCAATGCCAAGTCTCCCCCCCGCGCCTCCCCCACAGCCTGAGCCGGAGTTTGTATTTCCTCAGGAAGGTCCAAGAGAGGTGCGTGAGTCTGCTCAAAGGGGCATGGAGATGATGCTTGATCAGCTTGACCAGAATGACAGGCAAAGGCGTCTTGAAGCGGTGCCAGAATTAAGTAAGTTGTATCAGGAAATGGGCTTAAACCCAACTCAAGCCAGTAATCTGGCGCTGGGTATTGGACCAAGAGGCCCAGCGAATCCGTTTGGCGCACCTGCCACTGAAAATGTCAACGTAGCGGCACCAATTTTTCCTCCCGTTGACCCGCTTAACAATATGTATAGCCCAAGCATGACAGTGCCAAACATTGCGCCTCCAGAGACGCCCTTACCTACGGATGGGAGACAGCCTGCCGCCTCTCGGCTTGCAAAGAGAACTGTTGATAGGTACACCGATTATGACCCTGTAGCTCCGGTATTTTCTGAGCAAGGCATATTTGGCGCTCAAGGCGGCGTTGATTCGGGTGTTGCCACACTGCCAATTGACCCAGCCATTGCCGACGCAAGAGCGGCATATATGGGCAGAACAGGTATATCTCCGACTGGTGACGTTCGTATGCAGGCCACAGACAGTGCCGAGGTTCAAAGTCAGCCAAGTTTATTTTCTCAAACGCCATCCCAGCTAATGGCAAACGCTGGTCCTTCAACAGCTAGAGGGCTTATCCCCGGACTTACAAATAGAGATGCTGGATTTGGACCCGGAATGGTGTCTGATGGCAATAACCTTGGTAGAACTATATTTGACAATGTGGCTGGATATATTACCGAAAGTAAAATTGATCCCAGAATAACTGGAGATGATGCAACCAGAACTCAAGTCACCAATCAGCTTTTGGGGATCGGTCCAACTGAGCCTGTCAGATATCCTTTTGGAGTTAGAAGAGAGGATGAATCGGCTGTTCCTGAGCAAGTGGTTGCTGATTCTGTTGATTCGGCTGTTGATACCGGAGGTGTAACCGAAGAAACTAGAGTGTTAGATACTCTTGTCGATTTGCCAAGCGGGGATCGAAGCAATCCCGAATACAGCCTTGATCAGTTAAGAAGGCCCACTGACGAGATGCTGGCAGGCTTGGATGCCCCAACCCTAAGCCCGATGAGATTTGATCAGAATCTTGGTCTAGAGCCTGAAAAGACCACATCCGTAACGCCGCCAGAGTTTGACATCACAGATATTCTGGATGAGTCACGGCGCATGAATAAGGCAAACATACTCATGCAACTAGGCGCGGGTATCGCCGCTGGGGATGTCTCTAAGGGACTGTCTGCCGCAGGTGCCGCCGCCGCTAGTGGGGCAAAAGAGATCAGGGACTTGGATATGAGGTCGCGCCTCGCCAAGTACCAAGCTGGCAGAGAGGATCAGAAGCGAGAAACTGCGGCAAGTCAGTTCGACAGGCAAATGACGTTGCTTGAAGAGAAGGTTAAGAATGCCGCCGAATATGGCGGTGCGGCTAGAGATGCGGCGTTTATCAGAGTGGTTGGCGATGATCTTGAAAGAGCTAGGGATACTCTTAAAACAATTAGTCCAGAAAAATACCCAGTTGAGTACAGGAAAGCGGAGGCGAGAATTAAAACGCTAGAGGAAACCCTGTATGCTGTTGCTGGGATTAGGATGCCCACTATAGACACTGGAGGCGCTGGAGGTGCTGGAGGTGCTGGAGGTGCTGGATTGGTAGACTTCAACGATATGGTTGGTAGCCAAGCAATAGTGGGAGGCTAACTTGTGGATGTACGCCTGCCAAATGGTCAAATTATCACCAATGTTCCAGATAGCATCACCCAACAACAACTGGCTCAGATTGCTATAGCGAACAACCTTGCTAGGGAGGAAGACTTTGCTGAGTTTTTTGACCCACCAGAGGATGACACAACCCTCCTCGGCGCAACTGGTGAGTTTTTCAAGGGCATCCCCCGTGGCGTAGCAAATAGCCTTATATCGACAGGAGAGGGTCTGTTTCAGCTTGCTGACGCCGGTCTAAACCTTGTCGGGCTTGAAGACGCGATAGATCAGGAAGACGAAGATGTCATCCTTGGTCTAGCCAAGCAGGGCAGAGATGCTGTCAACGAGAGTTTCTTGGGTGCAGACGAGGCATATAGAGACTCTTTTGGCACCAAGTTTGGCGAAGGTCTTGGCTCATTCCTGACATTCCTCGGCCCCGGCCTTTTGGGCAAGGCGGCTGGCCTTACCGGCAAGGGGATGGCGGCGGCAAGATACGGTGGTGCAGGAACGCTTGCTGTGGGTGCCGGGGCAGGAGATCAGTCGCAAAGAATACAGTTTGCCAAAGATCAAGGCATTGATGTCAGCGGAGATCAAGAGGACTTAGCAATTGGCCTTGGTGGTGCGATTGGTCTGACTGAGCTTGCGCCTGTTGAAAAACTGCTGAAGGGACTACCAAGAGAGCTACCTGAAGGGTTCAAGGACAGGTCTATAGCCATGCTCAAGAAGGCGCTTGGCACAGGCAGTGTCGAGGCTGTGCAAGAGGGTGTGGCAGGGGTTTTGCAGGATGCTGTGGCTCGCGGCATATATGATCCCGATCAGAAGATAGGCGAGTCTCTCTGGGATGACCTAACCGTTGGCGGTGCTGTCGGTACAACGGCAGACCTTATCGTCACTTATGCGGCTGGGCGGCGTAAAAATTCTATTGACCAAGGGCTTCTTGAAACAGAAAGAGAGTTAAGGGAACGGCTTGAGGCTGAAGAGCAGAAGAGAAGAGAACAATCTTCTCAGAAAAAGCTAGACCCACAAGAAGAAACTGTCACCGCTCCAGTAGATGAAGAACCGGATGTTATCAACGTCCAGCCAGCCACCGTCCCATTTACAATCCCATCCCGTGCTGGAGAAAGATTCCCCGATAGAACAAGAGTGCCTGTAGGCACACCCACCCTTGTCGAAGGCGAGAAGTTTGCCGGAGGCAATCCCTATGCCGCAACTGCAATAGAAATATCCCGCAGGCTTGGCGATTCATTCCCACTAAACGAAACCTTCACTGTAGCGGCAACTGCAACAAGCGCAGAAGGCCCAGTAAAACAGCGCACTGCCGTGTTTGACAGTCAAGGAAAGCAGTATGGCCCTGAGTACGCAGACCCCAGAGAGGCGATACAGTTAGCGGGTGCCTTAAACGGGCAGGTTCTTGAGCAAACCCTAGAGCAAAACAACGCCTTGGTAATTGACGAATCTGGACTTGATCTTGATGAAGATCAAAGACAGACCATGCTTACTTTAGGCAGAAGGGTGCTTGGCACAGACGCAAACAGCTACCACAAAGCCGCTATTGATTACGCGGCAGGAACTACCGCTGAAAACGGGTATGCGGATAATTTAACAGCTCAACAAGCCATAGACGAGGGCATTAGACCCAAGGATATGACGGCATCCCAGAAGATTAACGCCGCTAGGCTGAAGAAGGGATTGCCGGAGACAAACAACTTTTCTCTTTCAGAAGCTCGCAGGGTGCTTGGGGACAATGTTGGAAGGCTTGCAGAGTTTGAGTCGGGCGCGTCAGAGGTTGATACGCTTAGGGCGTTTTCTCAAGATGGCGCACCAGCGGTAAGCATAGACAGAGACGGTGTGTCTACCGGCGTCATAACAACCAGACCCGCAACAGCCGTAGAAAAAGAGGCGGCTAGAAGTCAAGGTAAAAGAGCGCCGGGGCGTGTCAAATTTACCGACATGAAAGACGCTCAAGCGTATGCTGGTTTTATTAATCAGCGCAAAGGCGGCGCATTTATTAACAGTGCTGATCTTTTTGGCGAGATTGACATCAGTCCGCAAATATTTGCTGAACTGCTTGCCGCCAAAAACATCGACATGGACTACAACTCGCCAGAGATGCGTAAGCTCGCGCAAATATTGACTGGCAAAAAACTTAGGCGCGATCAGTCCATCAATGACCTGACGGGCGAAGAGCTACAGTTCCTCTATCACAAAATGCGGGCTTTTCCTCGCTTCAACAAGCCTACCAAGCTACCGATCTTTGAGCTAAAGCCATACTCTCCGGCAGAGCTACAGCTTGCGGTAGATCATCTCCGCCAACAGGGCGCAGATATATCCAGAGCCGCCCTTGAGTATCAGGGCAAGACCATGAAGGCGAGAGCCTACGATCAGGTCATCAAGAAGGCTAGAGAAGTTGTAAGCCGTGATCAGGCGGCAGTCGAAGAGGCTTCTCAGCCAGAGCAAACCCCTCAGATACTTGCACTGCCGTCACCAGATCAGAGACGAGCGGCGATGGCTGAAGCTATTGCGGCAAGAGTTAAAAAGCTCGGCCTGTCTGATGACTTTATTGCTAGGCTAGTGGACAGGGTTAGAACGCCCAATAGAGATGCACAGGGCAACATAGATTTTGTTGAGTCAGGCGATCCTCGTCAGGCGGCGGCTCGCGGAGCATTTGAACCGCTACAGAGAGTCCTCCAAGTCAGCTTTGACAATATACTTGCAGAGGCTGGCCCCAACGCCACAGATGCAGAGCTATTAGTCAGAATACTGGGGACTTTAAATCACGAAATCTTACACTCTCTGAGAGTTCTCGACTTAATCACTGAGCAGGAGATGGGGACTCTTGAAAAAGCGGCCCGCGCCTACGCGCCAGATGGCGCACTCGGATATGAAGCTGGAGAAACGTTCTTCCAGTATGCAGAAAGGGTTTACAGCAACCTAGACCCCATGTCCCGCATGGAGGAGGCGATAGCGGAGCTGATCAAGTATGGCTATCAGAACAACCTCATTGACGACAGGGGTAAGGCAGTAAAGCTGGGCGGCAAGCCACGCGGCATCATTACCAAAATCGTTGACTTCCTGAAAGAAATGGTCGGCTTTTCCAGAGGAACTGGTGCGAGATCGTTTAATGACTTCTTGCAGGCGCTTGAGTCTGGAGAGGTTGGCGCTAGAGCGAGGGGCGAGGTTAGAACCCCAGTGGTTTTGGAAAAGCAAGCCTCCAAAGAGAACATTACCAGAGAGGAAGTGGCAAGAAAGGCAAGGGCAGAGTTGAGGGGAGAGCCGCTTCAAACTCTCGCACAGGAAGGAGAGGAGCGGGAGCCGGAGTTTAGGCAGACAACCCCTGATGAGCCGGAGCTGGCTTTCGACAGAGGCGTCCCAGATTTTGCCAAGCGTGATCCAGAGCTTAGTGAAGCGGCTGATATGCTGAAGAAGGGCGAGATCACAAGGGAAGAATACTCTGCGCTGGTCGATGAGCGCAGGCCAGTGCGCCCTTATGAGGATGTGCCAAATCCAGCGACAGCGGCTCGCGCAAGGCGCGCGCTTACGGAAGGAAAAGGACAAAGCCCTGAGAAAGCGGCTAAGTACGGCAAGCCGAAAGAGTTGTTGAAAAAGGGTGAGCCTGCACAGCTAAGGCTTGACATACCCTCCTATACCCTAAGTGACACATGGGTTGTCTCAGTTCACTACCCAGATTCTGCAAAGAAAAGGCGTGAGAAAAAAGACTTCGACGCCCAGAAGGTCAAAGCTGGCGAGCTGTCTTTAGCAGAGTATATGGATAACAAAACCGCAGAGTCCCTTTTTACTGCGGGAGAGGTTGTAGGCTATCAGTCCGTTGCGGCGCTCACGAACGCCAAGTTCGGCATGAGCCAGAGTGCCGCTCAAGCTATAGCTATAAATAAACCCAAAGGCACGATAGCCACGATAATGGGCGGCTGGAATCCGATGGGGCCAAGAAAGGCAAAAGAGTTAGCGGAAAAGGCTCTGGAGAGTAAAGACTGGATTCAGGTCGGCATGGACCCGTACAGGCACAGCTATTTCTACAACAGGAGAAATCCTAACAAGCGGGTTATCAGTGCTGACGAGGTTATACAGGTTGGGCCTCTCGTCCTTGCCAAGAATGCAGTTGAGGTGGATGCCTTTGATGACGCGGCGGTAGCATCTTTTGGGGTGCAACCCACGGTTTTTGATGTAGGGCCAGCTCAGGAATCTGTTGACATTATAGATGTTGTGTCTGGCCGTGAAGTACCGCCATCCATGAAGACAAAGAAAGAGGTGGCAGGCTATCTCCAGCGGCGCACCCTTGAGCGTCTGGGTGGGCCAAGGGACATCACCAGAGAGGAAGACAGGGAGGCGATAGCAGAAGACCTTGCTAGGGAAGCGGTCTACGAGTACGAGAACGTACAGGAGAGCGCCGTCGAGTGGTACAACGAAACCATCGACAAAACCATTGAGATGCTCGGTGAGCTATACCCAGAAATAAAAACTGACTCCAGCGCGAGAACAGCGTTCTTGATGTCTTTGGCAATCACCTCGCAGAACATGGCAGTTCCCGATAATTTAGCTTTAGCTGAGAAAGCGTATAAGTTTTACAGGAACAACGGACGTTTCAGAGAAGAAGGCAGTGGCGATAAGAAGAAGTCGATGAAGGCTAACTTCGTCAAGGCCAACAAACTGTTGAAAAAGATGTCCATGCCGGAGATAGAGCAGTTCTTGCAGACAGAGTTTGTCGTTAGAGATTTGAACGCGGCAAGCAGAAAGCTACTTGGCAAACAGGCCGACACAGGTGAGCTGATAGACAACAGGGTGTTTGGCTCCGCTATATTCGGCCCGAAAATAGGACAGGGATTTTACACAAATCTTCGCGGAGATTTCCGCCCCGTCACGATGGACATGTGGTTTATGAGAACCATAGGCCGTCTTGCGGGTACATTAACCGGCAAATCGCCGGATAAGATTTCTAAAGCATACAAACGGCTTGCCACTGCGCTCGGGAAAAAGAAAGTATTTAGGGATTCAATCGAAAGGCAGGCTCGTGAGATCAAGAGCCAGCATGAAAGCGATTACAGGAAGTTTGGCGAAGAATACAAGGCTGGCAAGCGGGAAAAGAGCGAGACAGTTAAAGCGGCAGAAAACCTAATCAAACTGCTTGACGGCACCAATGACGCCCCGACTAGCGGTAGCCAGCGAAACAATTTAAGAGATATTGTATACAGAGCGATAGATAAGTTTGAGCAACAGACTGGTGAAAGAATTGAACCAGCGGCATTCCAAGCTCTAATATGGTATCCTGAGCAAGATTTATATAAGTCACTTGGAGTAAAGTTACGCCATGTCAGACAGGATTACGCCACCTCAACTGAGCAACTCCTCAATTCAAGAGGAATCAAGCGGAGCAGAATTGAACGGGCCAAGGATAGGGTTCGGAGCCGCGCAGAGCGAGGATCAGGAGATGTTCGATCAGCAGATGCTGTCGGACAAGGAGATCGACGAGGGGCTGGACGAGTTGATAGCGTTGTTCCGCAAGATGAGAACCTCTACGACAGGCCAGCCGCTCGACAGATAGACCCTGCGAAGGTAGAGAAAGCTGTAGAGCAGAACCTTGAGGACATCGACAAGACGCCCGGCCCACCAGTATTCAGCGTCAAAGCCTCCCCAGAAGCACAATACATAGGAAGAAACCCAGAGGCGGCACTTACTCCGCTTCTTGAGGATCAGTATTTCGACACCCCTCCGCTTTCTGAGTCACAGCAGAAGGCAGTAGACGAACTCACCACAGGCCCAGAAAAGTCGGAACCTAATAACGAGATACTTTTAGAGGTTCTTGAAGGCGGGCCAATAGACACCTTCTACAAAAGATTTAAGGCGCGGATGAGACTACGCGCAATCAAACTGAGAAGAGGCGGGATTAATAGACACGCGGTCTTTGAGGCGATTAGCCAGAGGGTGCCTGAGCTTAGAGAAATGGAGGCTGACTCCGGCGCAATACAGGCGCTCATCCTTGCCGACAGGTCTAATGCTATAACTGCAAGCGCCTTCAAAGACGGGAATGTCTACTACAGAGGCGGTGGTTACGGGGTAGAAGACTTTGTTTTTCAGGGGCAGAGATACAAGGGACTGCTAGAGATCATGTCCCTGATCTACAACAAGGACTCCAAAGATTTAAGAAAGCTCGCCCAAGCCTACGCCATGGTTCAACGGGGGGAGTTTCTCAGTGATCAGGGCAAGGTTGTTCCTGTCACTGAAGAGAATAAACAGCAGATTCTTGCCGCCGTAGAGGCAGTGACAGAGAGGAATGGCTACAACCCTGTAAAGAAATGGCACGATGTCTGGACTGCGTACAACAACAAGACCATCGACTTTCTGAAAGACACTGGCGTGTTGAGCGAAGAGACTGCGGATATATGGCGCAAGTCTTCTTATGTCCCGTTCTACAGGGCCGCTCAGGAAGATGATGCGAGCCTATCCAAGGCAACTGGTGGCATCTTTGATGACCTTACCAAGATGTCCTATTTCAAGGAGTACAAGGGTAGCGAGAAAGCTGTAGACATTGGTCTGGTTGAGTCAGTGGCAATGAACCTGAGCGCCGCTGTCAACATGGGTATGAAAAATGTTGCCCAGCAAAGGGTGGCTCGTGACTTGCAAAAGCTGGGATTGGCTCGGCAGGTTGTTGCCCCCAGCAAAAACACAATTACGTTCAAGGTCAACGGACGCCCTGTTCACTTCCAGATAGACGATGGCCTGCTCTACGAGTCCCTGCAGACGGTGGACGATGGCGCTACCGTACAGAGGATTGCCTATTACGGCGGTTTGCCAGCTACTTTCCTCAGAGAAATGGTTACACGAACGCCAGATTTTATTCTGGCAAATATGTTCCGCGACACATTGTCAACTTACGTTACCTCTGGCGGCGACTTCACACCTATCGTTGACACGGTATTTGGCTTTGCAGAAAGCATGAACAGGCTGGAAAGGCGTGGTGTGGTTGGCGGATATGACTTCAACATTGGCGAGCAAAGTATGAAGAAATACTTTGAGACGGAAGCCAAGAGGCGCGGTCAATCCCCTGACGGCAAAACCTTGAATATGTTTAGAAGGTTGTGGGACGGCTTGGGCATGATCACCACCAAGTCGGACGCCGCCACAAGGAATGCAGTATATAACGATGTTCTTGCCAGAACGGGGAATGACGCAGAGGCAACCTATCAGGCCATAGAGATCATCAACTACGCTAGACGCGGCGGTCATCCTGCGGCGCGTTTGCTGGGCGCGTTAATCCCCTTCCTGAACGCAAGATTCCAAGGTATTGATGTTTTTGTCAGAGCTATATCTGGCGACTACACCACGCAGGACAACAAGACCAGAGCGAAAATAATACAACGCTTTGCCGCCAGATCGTTTACCGCGATGGCTCTTACAGCAATTTACTATATGTTGGTCAGCGATGACGATCAGTACAAGCGTCAATCTGCTGAAACAAAAGACAACAACATAATCATCCCGACATCTGGGCCGGTGCCAATTCTGTTGCCAAGCCCGTTTGAGGTTGGCCTGTTGCTGAAGACTATTCCAGAGGCGATTATCGCCAGAGTGATGGGGGATAGAACTGACAGAGAGGTAAGGGACACGATGATTAGGGGTGTTGTATCTACTCTGGAGGTCAACCCCCTTGGTGTGCAGGCGATTGCGCCACTGGCAGAAGCGTCGTTTAACCACAACTTCTTTACCAACAGGCCAATCGTTCCCTTCTATGTAGACAAGGACATTGTCGGTGGATTTCAGGACAATGTGGGTACTACTGAGTTTGCGAAATTTATAGGCCAGAACCTTCCGGGCAACTTCAGCCCAATGAAGATTGACCATGTCATCAGGGGCTACACTGGCACACTTGGCGGCTATGGCGTTGCCATGATTGATGCAGTGCTAAAGTCTGAGGCGGTCAAAGGGGACTTGGCGGCGATACCACCAAGCAAGTCTATATTTCAATTCCCTCTTTGGCGCAGATTCTTTGGCACAGAGACAGGCTCTGCCCAGAAGCAAGTTGCCTACGAAATGATCAACGAAGTCAAATCCGTTGTTAGAACGGCGAATGCGCTTAACAAACAGCAACGATACGCGGAATACAACAGGTTCATTGAGGCAAAAGGGCCGCTGTTGTCGGCACAAGACCTTGCCAATGAAATATCAAACGAGCTGAAGAATATGAGAAATGAAATAAAGGCTATTCAGGCGGCTCCAATGCTGGACAAGGACACCAAGAGAGAACGGATAAAGGTAATTGAGGCGCAGATAGAGCGTTATCTCAACTACCAGAACCCAAGGATGAGGTCAGTGATTGACCTACCTGTTGTCGATAGGGCGTACTAACCATGAAAATGGACTGGCTTTATCACGCGACCTGTGAGCGCGTAGTAGATGGGGATAGCATAATCCTTACGATAGACGCCGGATTTGACGTTCTCCTGAGCAAACAGTCAGTGCGCCTATATGGCATAGACACGGCAGAGACTCGCGGAGGAACGCCAGAATTGAAGGCTCTTGGCCTTCTCGCTAAAGACTATGTGACGCAGATGGTGCCAGAGGGTTCTGAGCTGTTGATCAGGACGCACATGAATCGAAAGGGAAAGTTCGGCAGAGTGCTTGGAGAGCTGTATCTGCCGGAGGTTCCTGATGTTGAGGGCTTTCAGGACAGAAGCCTAAACAACATCCTGCTGGATGAAATGCTGGCTGTCCCGTATTACGGCCAAAGCAAAGAAGACGTTATCAACCAGCACTTAATCAATGTGCAACATCACCGCACAGAGGGGCGAATACCTTAGCCCTGATCGCAGGCTCTTTCGTAAATCTGATCGTCCCATGTATACCCCAGCAGGTAGGGGGTATAAGCGTCACACCAAGCCGGAGAACCCGGCTCTAAGCCATCCGTAGCAGATTCTTCTGGGTCTACCTGATCATTCGGCTTCTTGTGTGTAAAGTACACGTTACCGTTCTTGTAGTCCTTTTTCTGATACATCTTTCTGGCCTTGCTTACATAGACATGCTCGTCGTCTTTGAGCGTGTAAGCTGTACCGTCTTCGTAGTAAATCACTGTCTGACCATACAAAGCTGACGGGATCATCAGTGCGACAATGGCGGCAAGATATTTTAACATCACAGACTCCTGTTGGTGGACGAAGCTCAAGTTTATCAGCATATATCTTTGCTCACCATGATACAAACGCGAACATTGTCCCAAAAATAACACCCTCATCTGCCGACAAAACGCACCACAGCGAGTAAAAAAACACACAGATAAGGGGCAATACATACTCAGGCAGGTCTTTAGTCACTCAAGTATCCCCCTTCATCTTCTTTGTCACGAAAAAACCCTCATGTTCAGGATGGTGCGCCATGAATAAACGGGCGTAGTAAGCGATAAAATCATTGCTAATCTTGAAGTCGCAACCAGATGTCTCAATCGCAGTCTCCCACCGTATCCTATTGACTATCAACCAAGCACTACACCTTTTGTGTCCGCGCCTGATCGCTTGGAAGGTAAACCTCTTGAACAGCTCGTAAACATGGGGGTTTTGCTTATGCCATTCCCACCACGCCTGCTTACGAGTCATGTTGCCCATCGTTCAATATCCTCACGGCGTTTTCTAGTGACTTGATTGCCTCAGAAATATTCTCCACGGCATCACGATTGTCTTCCACAAGCTCCTCAATCCGCGTCAGTCTTTCGACAACTGTCTCTATAAACTTGTCGGCAGTGGTGATTGCGTCCGTGTAGGCGTCACCCTCTAGTTCTATCCTTATCTTTCCTGTCATAATGTCTCCTTGTGAAAGCTGTATCCCAACCTTTACGGCATATCTCATGCCACCTGCCGCGCCGCGTTAATACGCTTTCCGCCCACAGTAAAACGTCAAGCGCACAGGTTGGGTGCGTCAACCGACCACAGCTAAGACCGGCTGGGCGTGGGGAAATTATGAAAAACCCACACGGACAACGCGCCAACATTGTCCTACCCGTTCAGAGGGGCGGCAGGCGAAAACTAATTTGTTATCTCTGGCGGCGGTACGTCATA
>MDTA01041618.1_pt1 | contig 18000 bp, 18 predicted proteins | sample 811151 | NCBI WGS metagenome assembly MDTA01 (sample SAMN05326648, study PRJNA326480) | marine metagenome | isolation source: seawater | place: Indian Ocean: South | collected 2010
AGACTACTTAGGGGCAGCAGATCTGGTCCCATATTTTATTTTAATTATTCTTGGTATTATGAGTATGTACTGATTATTTTAGTCATGCTATTTCAATGAAATTTCAAATCCAAACCAATAAAAAAATAATTAATTCTAAATCATGAAAAATGAAAATATTTCCACCACAACTATTCTGCTAACTTTTAACATCTTGCTTGTCTTAATAGGGTTAGTCTTAATTAATAACAGGATTCTAGATACAGATGAAAAGTCAGACACCTTAAAAACAAAAATTAATCAAATAGAAACACAACTTGATGTCTTAATTGACGATGCAAAAAGTGCTAAAGAAAAAGTTATAGTAGCCAATGAGGATTTTATAGAGTTAAGTAATTCTATGGCAATAAATGATAAAATATTAAAGAATTTAAATAATGAGATTAAAGGTGCAGTAAAAGAAATTAAAGAAGTTAAAAATATGACCGAATTACAAAATCGAAAATTATATATATCAGAATAAATATTCTTACTTTTTTATTTTTGCATGCATTAAGGCACTATGCCATTTTATTATTTTTAATTCTAACGAATCCGTCAAATCAGGCATAAATATTTTTTTAAAATTAGAATTATTTACAACCTTTTTCTTATTACATAATAAATTAAAAACTCCAAGAGCAGTGCTATCCTTTATTTGGAAATAACCTACTTCAATTTTCGTTAAATTTGCAATGAACTGCAATAATGATGATTTAGCGCCTCCACCGCCTACCTTAAATCGTTTTGGTAGTTCAATACCTGCATTAGTCATACATTGCAAAATATCATTAGCCAATAGTCCAATTGATTCCATGCCTGCTCTTATTATTTGATTTTCATTATTCTCTAAATCTATTAAAATATCATCAAATCCTGTTTTCCAATAAGGAGAAGAAATACCATTAAATCCTGGTATAAATACCCCATTAGTATTTGTTTCTCTAACCCGTTTATCCCATAGCATTTCTTCATGTGGAATTTTCAACACTTTTTCTAAGTGATAAAAAAGAGCATTGCATGCATTAATTGTTCCTTCAACCATAAAAGCTTTGACACCCTTTTCTGAAAATAATACACTAGAAATTAAACCGGGGATAAATAATGGTTTAGATCCAACATTATATTGGATACTTGCAGATGTGCCAAAATTTGCAGCTATTGATTTTTCTTTAATACCTCCTTGTCCTATTAATGAAGATTGTTGATCACCTAGTACTAGGGACAAAGGTATATCTGTATCTAAAAAATATCCAAAATTCTGTTTTGATGGTTTAATTGGAGGAAGACAGTCAACAGGTAGATTAAACAAATTTGTAGCAAATTTAGACCATTTTCCTGATTTTATATTATATAATAAAGTACGACATGCTATTGTTTCATCAATTGCAGGTTCTCCTGTAATTTTATGAGTAAGAAAAGCACTTAAAGGACCAAAAAACAATTCACCATCAGAAATTTTTTTTCTTAATAATTTATTTTTTCTCGTTATATATGAGAATTTAAGCGCTCCGAAATGTGGACTTAAAGGTGTTCCTGTTATTTCCCATAATTTTTTTTCTGCAGGCTTATATTCCTTGACAAGCTTATGTGCTCTACTGTCTTGCCAACTAATCCCGGGAGAAACAGGTTTGCAGGTAGCTTTTTCCCAAAAAAGGAATGTAGAGCGTTGTACTGCCATTCCTACTTTTAATATTTTAACTTCATTTGATAATGCAATCATATCATAAAAAAGTTTTTTTACATCATTAAAAATTGATAATGAATCAATCTCTACATGGAATGGTTTTGGTCTAGTAAGTGGGGTTTTGATTTTTTTCTTATATATTATATCCCCATTGTTTTTTATCAAAAAAGCTTTTGTTGATGAAGTCCCTTGATCAATAACAATATAATTCATAATAGAGAAAGTGTTGGTTGTTTCTTTAAAAATTTTTTAATAAATCAGTAGCAATGAAAATATTGTCAACTTTTTTTGATATTAATTTAAGCTATAACAAAATAGATTTTCTTTACAACAAATTGAATTCTAATATTACCTAATTATTCAAGATATTATTCTAAAATAAATAGCATAAAATCTTTTTAATGAAGAAAACTGCAAAACATTTTTATACAGAGTATTTTTAATTTTAAATTGCAGGGTAATTAAAGCGATAAAATTAGCTTTATCTTAAAGGAGTACAAAAGATGACGTATATTATTTGCGAACCTTGTGTTGGAACATGTGATACAGCTTGCGTGGAAGTCTGTCCTGTAGACTGTATACATGGCCCACATGATAAAACCGGAGCAGGAGCTGAGGCAAAAGTAGATGGTTTCGTTCCAGAAGAAAATGATTCATTATATATCGATCCAGAAGAATGCATTGATTGTGGCGCATGTGAGCCTGAGTGCCCTGTTGAGGCAATATTTGAGGAAAGTGAAGTGCCTGATGAATGGAACAAATATATTAAAATCAACTATGAATGGTTTGGAAGAGAGTATACTGACTAAAAATTATTCAGTTTTAAATTAAAAACGGCTATCATTTACGATAGCCGTTTTTTATAACGTTACATAATGAACAAAGAAAAAATATTACAAACACTAAAAACTATAAAATATCCCGGTTTTAATAGGGATATAGTATCATTTGGCATGATTAAAGATATCGTAATTCTTGAGGAGGGATTAGAAATCAAGCTAAATATTTCATCTCAAAATGAAGATAAAAAACAATTAGTTGTTAAAGAAATAAAAAAACATTTACAACAGGATTTTTCTTCAATAAAAATTGATTTAATTAATGATACAAAACAAAAATCAATTGCAACAAACACAATCCAAGAAAAACCAATATTAGGAGAAGTTAATCATATAATAGCAATAGGTAGTGGTAAAGGTGGTGTTGGGAAATCAACTGTTGCAGCTAATCTAGCATGTGCCCTTAGTGCAAAGGGTAAAAAAGTAGGATTGCTTGATCTTGATATTTATGGTCCATCATTGCCCATAATATTTGATTTGAATATTCAACCGAAAATGACACAAGATAATAAACTTATTCCATTAGAAAAATTTGGAATTAAAGTTATGAGTTTTGGATTTATTAGTGGTAATGATACACCAGTTATATGGAGGGGGCCATTAGTATCTAGAATGACTGAGCAATTTTTTCGAGATGTAGAATGGGGTTCATTAGATATTCTCATTTTAGATCTTCCACCCGGTACCGGTGATATCCAACTTACTTTAACACAAAAGTTAAGAATGACTGGAGCAATTATAGTTACAACTCCTCAGGATATAGCTCTAGCTGATGTAAGAAAAGGTGCAGACATGTTTAAAAAAGTAAATACACCATTAATTGGAGTAGTGGAAAATATGTCAGGATTACTTTTAACAGGTGAAACAGATTCAAAAAATTCAAATATATTGATTAACGGTAACAAGGTTAACATAGATGATGAAGGCAATTTTCAATTCAACATTGATTTATTTAAAACAGGGGGTGGAGACAAAGAAAGCAAACGGTTGGGAGTACCACTACTTGGTAAAATCCCAATATCAAAAACATTAATGGAAAGCACGGATATGGGTGAACCTCTAATCATCAATAATAATAAACACCAAATATCTAAAATTTATATGGATATGACTACCCAAATTTTATCTATTGTTAATAAATAAATTTGGAACAAAGGTACAGTAAGTTAATAATTTATAATATATTTCACTATCCTACCAAGTTGTATTGGAAATCATCTAGAAGTAATTTTGTTGACTTTTATCTAAATAAAAGAAAATAATGGATAAATCGAAAAGAGATAAAATCCTTTCAGGTAAAATACCGAAACATATTGCAATTATAATGGACGGGAATGGTCGTTGGGCTAGATTACAATCTTTACCACGTATAGCAGGGCATAAAGAGGGCATTAATTCCGTTAGAGAAATAACTCGTATTTGTGGAAACCTAGGAATACAATACTTAACATTGTATACTTTTTCAACAGAGAATTGGAATAGACCACCCTCGGAGGTAAAAGCGTTAATGCATCTTCTCTTTCACACAATAAATAAGGAGATTGAAGAACTAAATAAAGAGAATGTAAAATTTGCAATTATTGGTGATATGAAATTATTACCTAAAAAAACCATGCAAGGACTTCAAAGAGGAATTACACTAACAGAAAATAATAACGGGTTAACACTTTGTCTTGCTTTGAATTATGGAAGTCGCCAAGAAATAATAAATAGTGTCAAAGAAATTGCTAAAAAAGTAAAGAAGGGCGACATTTCCATAGATCATATAGATCAAGGATTATTTTCTAGTAGTCTTTATACAAGTGGAATTCCAGATCCAGATTTATTAATCCGTACTGGTGGAGAAAATCGACTTAGCAATTTTTTACTTTGGCAAAGTGCATACACAGAAATTTTTATGACAAAAACATATTGGCCTGATTTTCGCGAAAAAGAATTGTTTAATGCCATTATTAATTATCAAGCACGAGAACGACGTTTTGGCAAGGTTAGTGAACAGGTGACAGCTTAATTTATGAGAAAAGAGTTTATTTTTGTTTGGTTGTTTTCTTTGGCTTATTCACAAAATGAATTGGATGATATCAAAATTTTAGATTTAGAGGTTAAAGGAAATCAGCTTACTTCAGAAAACACCATTATTTATACAGCAGGTTTGAGAAAAGGACAAATGATTTCACCATCGGACTTCCCAAGAGCTATAAAAAGATTATGGCAACTAGGTCTTTTCCAAGATGTGCAAATAGAGTATAGTGAAGAGAATGAAGACGGTTTATCATTAATTATTATTGTAGAGGAAAATTTTGTATTAGGAGATATAAAATATATTGGAAATAAAAAAATTAAAGAAACAAAGTTTAAAGAAGAAATTGAATTGTCTTCTGGGCAAAGAATAAAACCTAATACATTACATGAGATAACAAAGACAATAAAGAATTTATATGCTGAAAAAGGATATTTGAATGTGCAAATTTTCTCTGAATTAACAATACCAGAAAATGAAATAAATTTATTAAACAGGAAAGGTAGTGTGCTGATTAGAGACGTCGTTTTTACTATAGAAGAAAATAAAAAAATAAAAATAGGCAAGATAACTTTTGATGGGAATACTGCTTTTTCTGATTTTCACTTACGTTGGAAGATGAAAGAAACAAAACAACAAAATTGGTATTTATTTTGGCGCTCTACTTTTGATGATAAAAAGTTTAAAGAAGATTTGGATTTAATCACTAGTTATTATCGGAATAAAGGATACAGAGATTTTCAGATTATTAATCAATCAATTGAATATGCTGGTAATGGAAAAAGAATGGATATTCATTTGACAGTTGATGAAGGTCCTAAATATAAATATAGAAATTTTTCTTGGGAAGGTATGACTTTATTTGACGATGTGATGTTAGAAAGAACTTTAGGGCTTAAAAAATCTGAAATATTTAGCGCGGATGAATTTAATATGGCGGCATTTGCCAGGGTTCAAGGACTTTATCTTGATAGAGGTTTTATATATAGTCGTATAGAGCCTAACATAATACCCGTTGGTGAAGATTCCTTAGATATTCATTTTATGATAACTGAAAATCATAAAGTATATATAAACAATATTTCTATTTTGGGGAATACTAGAACAAGAGAAAATGTAATTCGACGTCAGTTAAGAATTTTCCCCGGCGATGTTTATAGTCAAGAGTCAATAGCTCGTAGTTATCGCGAAGTTATGATGCTTAATTTTTTTGCAAATGCGGCACCAAACGTTATTCCAGTTTCTGAAGACAAGGTTGATTTAGAATTTGCTGTTGAAGAAAAACCGGCAGGACAAGCGAGTGCAAATATGGGATATTCACAATATCATGGTCTAACTGGAGGTGGAGGATTGTCATTGCCTAATTTTAGAGGGAAAGGTCAAAGCTTTAGTTTTAGTTATAGTGAAGGAATTAATACCGGTAATCAAACTTTATCTAATAATACATATAATCTTGACAGGCCAAAAAGCCGACGTGTATCACTAAGTTTTACAGACCCTATGGTTAATGATACCAAAAACCTTTTAGGTGCGTCTGTAGGATATGATATGTCAGGTGGAGGGTCTGCGATGTACTATTCTCCACTTCAAAATACAAGCATGTATGCTAGTGTGATGTGGGGAAGAATTTTTAAATGGCCTGATGATTATTTTAGAGGTACATGGAGATTTATGGTTCGTAAAAGAGTTTATTCAGGTACTCAAGAGGATTTAGATAGATATGCTGGTGGGCGTCAAGAGACAAATGCCATTAGTTTTGTACAAAGTATAAAAAGAGATAATAGAGACCATCCGGAATTTCCTACAATAGGATCACATTTTTCAATTAATTCTACATTATCCGGTTGGATTTTAGGAGGGCAAGTCAGTTTTCATAAGCATACGATTAATTTAGAATGGTTTACGCCAACATTTTGGAAATTTGTTCTTATGAGTTCTATGAAGATTGGAATAATTAAAGAATTACCTTCTATAGATGGCAATTCTCATATTCCTTATTATGATCGTTTTATTATGGGTGGTAACGGGATTCCACATGGTAATCCACTTAGGGGGTATGAGGATAATCGAGTAGGTCCGCTAACTTACAATAGTTTTTATCAGACATATACAGGTAATCCAATTGGAGGAAATGCATTAATTAAATTAGGTACAGAATTTCGAGTGCCATTTGCAGAAAATCCTGTAGTTTACGGCTTAATTTTTGCTGAAATGGGTAATGTTTGGTCTTCAGGTGATTTAATAGAAAAATTAGAATTACCAAGAAGTGGACCCCTAGATCTTAAAAGATCTGTTGGTGCTGGTATTAGATTTTTTATGCCAATGATAGGTTTACTTGGATTTGATATTGGTTATGGTTTTGATTTTATAAATGACAAAGGAGAATTAAAACCAGATTGGAAAACAACATTAACATTTGGTCAACAATTTTAAAAACCAAATAATTAAAACAAGGAGAACGTTGTGAAAAAATCTTCTATTATTTTATTATCATTAATCTTTTTTGGGACGCTATCAGTATCCAATGCGCAATTAAAGATTGGATATATTCAATCCGAAAGAATTAGAACCGAGTATGAAGACTTCACTGAGGCTGAAGGACAATTACAGATGGAATACCAAAAAGTCCAAGCTGAATATGAACAAATGCTACTACAACTAGATAGTCTAAATAAAGATTTTGAGGTAAAACGTCTTATGGCTCTAGATAAAGGTGAAAGTATAAAACAAGAAATTATTCAAATGGAGCGTTCTATTCAAACTTATCAAGCTGAGAAGGTTGGTCCTCAAGGAGAATTAATGAAAAAATCCGCGCAGATGGAATATGAAATCCTCGGTAAAGTAAGAGAAGCAGTCCGTAAAGTAGCTATAGATAAAGGATTTGATTATATAATTGATGCGAATATGGGTTTATTATATGTTAAACCACAATTTGACATGACAGATGATGTATTACACGAATTGCGGAATTTAAAACCACAGAAATAAATTGAAAATAACCCTTGATGATATTGCAATGCATGTTAATGGAAAAGTGATTGGGGACCCAAAAATATCTATTTCTGGAGTTTCAGAAATTCAAAATTCAATTTCAAATACAATCACATTTTTAGGAAATCCGTTATATAAAAAATATTTAGCTACAACTAAAGCAATTGCTGTCTTAGTTAAGGACGCAGCACTTTTAAATGGGAAAAATGGTATAGTAGTTAATAATCCTCAATTAGCAATGGCGAAGACCTTAGAATTATTTTTTCCAAATTCAAAAAAAATTGAAAAATCAATTGATAGAACTGCTATTATTTCAAAAAATGCTGTAATTGGTGATAATGTTAAAATTGATGCTGGGTGCGTTATACAAGATGGGGTACATATTGGAAATCACTCTATTATTGGCCCAAATAGTATTATTGGGGAAAATACCATTTTAGGTAATTATTGTAATATTTTTCCTAATGTATCCATTTATAATAATATCATCCTAGGTGATTATGTTACAGTACATAGTGGTACTGTAATTGGTTCAGATGGTTTTGGCTATGTAACAACAGATAATATGCATTATAAAATTCCACAAACTGGGAATATTATAATTGGCAATAATGTTGAAATTGGTGCTAATTGTGCAATTGATCGTGCTACAATAGGTAGTACCATTATTAAAGAAATGACAAAAATTGATAATCTTGTGCATATTGCACATAATGTAGTTATTGGTAAAGGTTGTTTAATAGCAGCAGGTTTCGCAATTGCTGGAAGCTCATTTGTTGGAGATTTTTGTACTTTTGGTGGGCAGGTGGGAATAGCACCACATTTGGAAATTGGGGCTAGAACAGTTGTTGCTGGAAAATCAGGTGTAACAAAATCTTTAAAGGGTAATAACGTTTATTCTGGAATTCCTGCAAGGCAAATAAAAGATTACAATAAAAGAATGGCATTAATTAATCAAGTAGCAAAACTAAGGGAACAACTTGATGGCTTGATTAAGACTAATTTAGATAATTAAATTAATTAAATGGAAAGAAAACAAAGAACAATAACCTCATCTCAATCTTGTCAAGGTGTTGGGCTTCATACCGGGGTTGATTCCGTAATAACTTTTCATCCTGCGCCAGTTGATTATGGTATTAGATTTATTAGATCAGATATAAAAGATTGTACCGAAATCAAGGCAGACATCGACCATGTTGTGGATATCTCTCGTGGAACTACGATTGAAGAAAATGATGTTAGGATTCATACGGTAGAGCATGCGCTTGCAGCTGTAAGCGGGTTAAGATTAGATAATATTCTTATTGAATTAACTGGTAAAGAGCCTCCTGTGATGGATGGTAGTGCAAAAGATTTTGTAGAATGTTTAATTAAAGCGGGAATAAAAGTCCAAAAAAAAGAAAGAAAGGTATTGGAGATTACACGCGCTGTTAATTACACTAATTCCTACCGAGATATAGATATACATGTCATTCCTTCTGATAGGTTTAGAATCACATTTATGGTTGAATATAATCTTCCTGCTCTTGGTAGTCAGTATGAAGCAATTTATAATATGGAAGAAGATTTTGCTTTTGAAGTTGCTCCAGCTAGGACATTCTGTTTTTTGAGTGAAGTTGAAATGTTAAAAGAGCGTGGATTAATAAAAGGTGGAGGACTAGAAAACGCAGTAGTGATTATTGACAAAGAAATCGATGCGATGGAAATACAAAGATTAAAGGAATTATTCGCCATCGAGCATAATATAATTCAAGGAGCTAATGGTATATTAAATGGTAAAGTACTACGATATAAGAATGAGCCAGTACGTCATAAAACTTTAGATTTAATTGGTGACCTTGCGTTGCTCGGTGTTCCAATTAAAGGACATGTTACAGCAGCAAGGGCAGGACATGCTAGTAATGTTGAGTTTGTAAAAAAATTAAAAACAGAATATAGTTCAGAACTAAAGAAATTATTAACTGAAAATAATCATGAATAATCTAATTAACAAAAAAACCTTTGATATAAATGATATTATTAAAATTCTTCCCCATCGATATCCATTTATTCTCGTGGACAAAATTGAAATAACTAATCCTGGGAAATCTCTAAGAGCAATTAAAAATCTCACCATGAATGAACCTTTTTTTCAAGGCCATTTCCCTGGTCAACCTGTTGTCCCTGGTGTCCTTTTGTTGGAAATCATGGCTCAAGCCGGTTCATTTTTAATGCTGAATCAGGTAAAAGACCCATTAAGCAAAAATTTATTTTTCACCACTGTTGAAAAAGCAAAGTTTAAAAAAATAATGATACCGGGAGATCAATTAATTATAAAGGTAGATCTTATCAAAAAAAAACTTAATCTTTGTAAGTTCCATGGTAAATGTATCGTCGACGGTAATCAAACAGCAGAAGCAATTTTTACTGCTAATATTGTAGATAGAGCACGAGAATAATATTTCTACTATAATTCATCCAACTGCAATTATTCATGAATCTGCTTCTTTAGGTAAGGATGTAGTGATTGGACCCTATTCAATTATAGAAAAGAATGTTATTATTAAAAAACATTGTATTATTGGTAATCATGTTACTATCTGTTCAAACACCACTATTGGTAAAGAATGTAAAATTTTTCATTGTTCATCTATTGGTGAAATACCACAAGATTTAAAATTTAAAGGTGAAACAACTAACACGATTATTGGTGATAATACAATAATAAGAGAATATGTGACAATTAATAGAGGTACGCAAGCATTAGGAAAAACAAAAATAGGATCTAATTGTTTATTAATGGCTTCAACGCATATAGCGCATGATTGTATTTTAGGCGATAATGTAATTATGTCTAATTTATCTACTCTTGGTGGTCATGTAACAATTGATGATTGGGTTGTACTAGGTGGTGGAGTTTTAGTACATCAGTTTTCAAAAATTGGTCGACATTCTTTTGTTGGTGGTGGTTTCAGGGTCACACAAGATATCCCACCATACATATTAGCGGCAGAAGAACCATTAACTTATAAGGGAGTAAATTCTATTGGTTTAAAAAGGAGAGGTTTTTCATTAAATCAGAGAAAAGAAATAAAAAAAATATATCAAATATATTTTAAATCTGGAGTTAATAGGGTTAATGCAATCGAAAGATTAAAATCAGAATTACCATCAACAGATATTAAAAAGGAAATAGTAGATTTTATTCTTTCATCTGATAGAGGAATTATTTAAATAGAAGCAGTGAAACTAATTATAAAAGTTTTATTGTTTATAAATTTGCTCATCGCTGAAGATGGGAAGTTTAGAATAAAGTCAGATAATCTAGAGCATATAATTTATTCCTCTTCACTATGGCTTACTAGTGTTCCATCTATAGATCCATTAAGAGATGAAAGATTTATTTTTCAAGCAGGGTTTTCTTCAATTAAGTTTCAGAAATACAATAAAATTTTATTATATCCAAATATTGATGTGGGATTAAAAATAACAAAGAATCTAGCTATAACCTATAAATCATACGGTTTTATTTCAGGGAATGACTCTCCTCAAGTATTGGGTGGTGGTTTACAATATTATTTTGGTAATAATGATACTTTAGATTGGAGTGTCTCAATACATCGAGCAGATTTAAATGGATTAAAACATTATAATCTAAAATCAATAACAATGGATTTGCGTAAATGGTTATCTATAAAAAATATGAGAATACGTATAGGAGTTGGTTCTAATGTTTTTAAAGAACGATCTATTTTAAATGAATACGATATCCCAACTACTTTGGAAGGACAAACAAATTTTATAGGGTTAAATATGCTTTACCCTATTGCAAGATTTATTTTCGGAATTGAATTAAAGGTTGGTCCTCAGACATCACACACATCAATCTTTTTACAAAAAGAAATCTTTTAATGAAAAAGAAAATTTCTGTTCTAGGATCTACTGGTTCAATTGGTTTAAGTACATTGGAAATTGTGTCTCATTTAAATCATGCCTTTGAAATAACTTGTCTTTCCACATATCGCAATACTGATTTATTATTGCAACAGATCAACCAATTCAATCCAAAAGCTGTATGCATCGTTGATAATATCTCCTATCAGCATGTTAAAAAAGAATTATCTACATTAAAAATTGATGTATTTTATGGTAGAGAAGGGTTATTAAAAATATCACAGAGAGATGATGTTGATCTAATGGTAAATGGCTTGGTTGGGGCATCAGGAATGGAACCAACGCTTATTGCTGTACAGTCTGGTATTGATGTTGCCTTAGCTAATAAAGAAAGTCTTGTTATGGCTGGGAATATAATTAATAGAGAATTAGCTAAATCCGGATCGAAGATATTGCCAGTAGATAGTGAACATTCAGCGATTTGGCAGTGTCTAGTGGGAGAAGATATCAAAGATATTAGACGTATCATACTTACAGGTAGTGGCGGACCGTTTAGAGAAAGAGAAATTTCTTCTTTCAATAATATAACTGTATCTGAGGCATTAAATCATCCAAATTGGGATATGGGAAAAAAAATTTCGATTGATAGCGCTACAATGATGAATAAAGGATTAGAAGTTATTGAAGCGTATTGGTTATTTGGATTAAATAAAAAAAATATAAATATTGTAATTCATCCTCAATCAATTATTCATTCTATGGTGGAAATGATAGATGGCGCAATTAAAGCACAAATGGGTGTTCCAGATATGAAAGTCCCAATTCAGTATGCACTGACTTATCCAAGGCACATCAATGCTCCTTGGGAAAGATTAGATTTTTTTAAGTGCGGTAGTTTATCGTTTCAGGAGCCAGATTTTAATAGATTTCCATGCATTGGTCTAGCTTATAAATCATTAGAGAGATTGGGTACTGCATGTGCAGCACTTAATTTGGCAAACGATCTTTCTGTAGATTATTTTCTAAAAAAGAAGATAAGATTCACAGAAATACCCAAAATAAATGAAGCAGTTTTGCATCATCATCCTTGGGTAAAGGAACCCACTTTAGATGATTTAAAACAATTAGACATTTGGGTGAAAGAATATGTTACAAATCATTTGATTTAATGGAACAAAAAACAACTTTTATTGTAGATTAAGCATATATGACAACAATTTGGGCAACTATTATAATACTTGGTGTTTTAATCACTATTCATGAATTTGGACATTTTATTGCGGCTAGATCAGTTGGTATTCGAGTGGAAAAATTTTCAATTGGTATACCACCACGATTATTTTCATTAGATTCTATTGATGATGGTTTTTTGTTTAATATTTTCTTTTTTTATCGATCTTCTAAAGGTCGATTAAAATGGGGGTCAGTATTTCAAAAAAAAATCAGTATTCCAGGAAGAAGTAGTTCTAAAACAGAGTATGTTATTGCATTGCTCCCATTAGGTGGTTACGTAAAAATGTCGGGATTGATTGATGAGAATATGGATACAAAAATTGAATATAAAGATTATGAATTCATGTCTAAGCCTCTATGGGCGAAACTATGGGTTCTTAGTGCTGGTGTATTAATGAACACCATTCTTGCTTTTATTATTTTTGCATCTTTAGTTTATTATCAAGGTGCTCAAGAAATGGTAAATGAGCCCTTGATTGCAGGAGTTATAGAAGATAAACCTGCAAAAATTGCAGGAATTATATCAGGTGATAGAATTATTAAAATTAATAATGAGGAAGTGAATTCATGGGATAAATTATCATCAATAATTCATGAAAAACCAAATCAAGAGATAGAGCTTACTATTGATAGAAAAGGATTGATAAAAAATATAATACTTACAACCACTTTTTTTGTTGCCCCCACAGATAACGGATTAGATACTTTAGGTGCTATAGGAATAATGCCAGAATATATTTATACAGATATAACACTACCGGAATCTGCTGTTTTAGGCTTATCTAGGACTATTTCGAGTTTTTTAATGATTTTTAATAGTTTAAAAATGCTTGGCACTGGTTCTGCATCATTTTCTGATTTTGGTGGCCCAATCATGATTGCGCAGTTTGCTGGAAAAGCTGCTGAAGCAGGGATATTCCCATTTTTAACTTTCATGGCATTGCTAAGTATTAACCTTGCTTTTCTGAATATCTTACCAATCCCTGGATTAGATGGGGGACACATTTTCATTCATCTTGTAGAAGCGCTTATACAAAAACCATTGACATTAAAAAGTAGGATAATTATACAACAAATAGGTATGGCATTTCTTTTGTTTTTAATGATAAGTGTTATATTTCAAGATGTTGCAAGATTATTTAATTAGATATTTTATCTAGCTTAAGAATCAAGGAACCGAACTTAAGCTTCAGTCTTATTATAACAGGGTATTTATAAGAATCATTAGAAAATAAAATTGACATTTTGGCATCATTTTTGAATTGTTTTTTATTTTTTTTTATAGGTGTTACCTCAGTGCATGAAAATCTTCCAGCAGGTACATTGACATCTATATTCTCTCTGATTAATATTTCTAATTGGGATATTTTTTTCTTTTGTATAGTATTAATTGTTTTATCTCTTAATTGCTGTAGGTCCATCATTCTGAAGTAATAAAATAATGCATATGGAGAATGGGTATTCTTTTTTATGGGGAAAGAATCTTTATTTGAATATGCTATGCCAGCATTTTGATTCATAATTATTTCTCTTGAATATTTGTAGCTACCCTCCTGAATGTTAGATAAAACTTTAATGGTTTGAAGTGAATCTTCGCTTAACCATATATCAATTTTATCATTTATAGGGTATAAATGATTTGCTAAACCTATTGATTTAGCATTGAATTGAACGTGATAGGACATAATCTCGTTTAATTTTTCTTTATTTAACACCTTAAGTTCTCCGCGTGCAGCCTTAACGCCAGAAAAATAAGCTGTATAATGTAGCACCTCGCCTACTTTAAATGGAATATTACCATAAACTGAGATTAATGGTAGAATGAATATGATTAATATTTTCACTAACGAACAGTTTCCCAGCCTTTATGATTAAATAAATAAATTTTTGAATTAGTGCCTTTAATATTTCCATCTTCAATAATAAGGTCTATTTCTTTAGAAAAAATATTTTCAATTTTATTTGGGTTGCTATTAGGTAATCTTCCTTTACGATTGACACTAGTCGATGTTATTGGATAAGGATAAGTGTTAGATAGTATTTCACAGAAAGGATGATTAGAAATTCTCAAACCCAGCGTGTTATCCTCCCCCATTATTAATTTGGAGACAATATAGTCTTTAACAGGAACAATAAGTGTTGTGCGAGGTGCATATTTAGTTTTTACCATATTTTTATTTTTATTAGATAGATTAATCCATCCCAATGCGATATTTACATTTGGGCATAAAACACTCATTGGTCCGTTTCTATTTTTTATTTTATTTAATTTTTTTATGGCGTTATCGTTTTTTCCATCACAACCAAATCCATAAATAGTATCCGTGGGATATACAATGATACCACCCCTTTCTAAGATATGACATGCTTTTTCTAATGCATTATTTTTATTATAAAATAATCTTTCAATCATTTTTCTTTAATTTTGTTTTCCATCTTCTATGAAACCAGAAATATTGTTCAGGATATTTTTTAATACAATTTTCTAAAATATTTGTGTATTCTTGGGTTATTTCGAAAATGTCTTTACTCTCTGTTTTAAGTGGAATAAACCTTATTTCATATTGATTAAATTCTTTTTGCACACAAATCCCAACTAATAATGGCGCTGAAGTATTTAGATGAAAAAGGGCAGGTCCTTTTGGTGTTGATGCAGGTGTACCAAAAAAATTAACAAATATTCCTTTACCTTTTGCATCTTGATCGCTTATGAGTCCAAGAATACCGTTTTTAGATAATAATTCATATGATTTTTCAATACCGTCTTTTTTATAAAATTGTTTGGTCCCTGGCAAAATACGTTGTTCATAAAAAAATTGGTTAGCACCTCGATTTTTTTGCCGGAGTGCAATACCTGCAAAAAGATTGGCATATTCACCAAGCCATTTGCCAAATATTTCCCAAGCCCCAAAATGACCTGATATTAATATTACACCTTTACCTTTTTTTAAATTGGTTGCGAGAATTTCTTCCCCTATTACATCAATGTTAATATCCTCCCAAGATTTTGGGACAGCAAGGAATTGAATAAAATTATAAGCAAAGAAAATATATGTTTTCCTAAGTGTATGAAGAATTTTTTTTTGAGTCCAACTCGGAAAAGATCTATGCATATTCTTTATGGCTTGTTTTTTACGAAGTCCCATGCAATGATATAGAAAACTAGCTAAATGATTTGATATTATAAATCTTGTATTGGTTGATATAGATGATAGGAATTTTTTTATTTGGTTTAGCATTAAATACGTGATTTTGTGAGAAAGTTTCATTTTATAAAAAGTTGATTGTTTTTTATACACTATATTTTGTTCTTTTTCTTTTTAATTTGTATGAAATTATATACAATGAGAAGTTACTTATTATTTACTTTCACTATGATTTCATTTCTATTTGCAGAATCAGTTTATCTAATTCCGATAAATGGCACAATAGATTTAGGTCTCCCCCCTTTTATTGAGAGGACTCTTAAGGAGGCAAAAACAAAAAATGCATCTGCGGTAGTTTTTGATATTAATACTTTTGGTGGCCGTGTTGATGCTGCTACACAGATAAAAGATGCTATTTTAGGAGCAGATATAACTACTATTGCTTTTATTAATCGACGAGCGATATCTGCAGGTGCACTTATTTCTTTATCATGCGAAAAGATTTATATGACAGGTGGTGCTTTGATTGGAGCAGCAACAGCTGTTGATATGTCAGGGAAAAAGGGAAGTGAAAAGGTTATTAGTTTTATGAGAGAGGAAATGGCCTCAACTGCAGAAAAGCGTGGTAGGAGTAAAGATATTGCAAGAGGTATGGTTGATGAAGATTTAAGCTTTACACATTTGTTTATTAATGGTGATTCTATTCTTGTCAATGATATTGAAGGTCGTAAAGAAGGGAAATTAATCTCTCTTACCACGGAACAGGCATTAAAATATGATATTGCCGATGGTAATTTTGAAGATATTAATACCTTAATTGATTCCCTAGGATATACTTCAGCCCAATTGATTGAAACAACTGAAAATTGGTCAGAAAATATTGTTAGATTTTTAACAAATCCGGTAGTGTCTTCTTTATTAACAACGTTTGGGTTTTTAGGGATTTTATTTGAATTGCAAAGCCCGGGTTGGGGAATCCCTGGATTTGTAGGACTTACTTGTCTCATTTTATCACTTAGCGTATCATATATTGCCCAACTTGCAACTATGTCCGATATTTTATTTATCTTAACTGGATTATTATTTCTTTTTTTGGAGATACTTGTAATACCTGGATTTGGAGTAGTAGGTATAGGTGGGATAGGCTTCATGTTATATGGTTTGTATTTATTATTGTTGCCAGAAGTCCCTGTTGGAGAAGAAGTACTTGAAAGCGCTATGGATGGATTCCTGATTGGTATTATTGGTGCAATTGTTGGGATTATATTATTATTCAAATTAATGATAAAATCCAGATTTTGGCAGCAACTTACTGCTCCAGATTCCCAGAAAAAAGAAGATGGATATTCAAATACACAAGGTTGGGAAAATCTAAAAGGGGAAATTGGTTTTACTGATACAGACTTGCATCCATCAGGCTGGATACAAATAAATGAAAAACGTATATTTGTAGTAAGCCAAGGTGATTATATACCAAAGGGTAAAAAAGTTGAAATACTATCTGTTGAGGGAAATCGAGTCCTCGTAAGAGAATTAATAAAATAAAAAGGAATTAATCATGCCCATTGTTCAGATGTTATTACTAGGTTTTATAATTTTTACAACACTTACCCTTCTTTATTTTGTTCCTTTGGGAATGTGGATACAAGGCATCGTTTCTTTAGGTATTGGAAGGATTCGAATTGTTGATTTGATTCGTATGCGACTTAGAAAAATTTCACCAAGGTTGGTGACTGATGGTGTAATAAATTTACATAAAGCAGGCCTAGAGAGTATTTCAACAGATATGCTTGAAACACATTTTCTTGCAGGTGGTAATGTGCAAAATATTGTTGCAGCTTTAATAGCTGCTGATAAAGCAAATATCCCACTGCCATTTGAAACTGCAACTGCGATTGATTTAGCTGGAAGAGATGTAAATGAAGCAGTTCAAACATCTGTCTACCCCAAAGTAATTAATGCACCAAAAGATGGGTATCTGGCAGCGGTAGCAAAAGATGGTATAGAGCTTAAAGCCAGGGCAAGAGTTACAGTTAGAACTAATATCCCTGGCTTAGTTGGAGGAGCGACAGATGATACAATTATTGCTAGGGTTGGAGAAGGGATAGTCTCTGCAATTGGTTCTGCATCAAATTATTCACAAGTATTGGAAAATCCAGATAATATTTCTAGAGCAGTATTAGATAAAGGCCT